>Ga0058701_10004713_pt1 | contig 11135 bp, 9 predicted proteins | sample AgamicOrMae_FD_97039 | JGI IMG/M metagenome (GOLD analysis project Ga0058701, IMG submission 97039) | Agave microbial communities from Guanajuato, Mexico - Or.Ma.e | ecosystem: Host-associated > Plants > Phyllosphere > Phylloplane/Leaf | place: Guanajuato, Mexico | collected 2012-06-04 | reverse complement strand
CCCCCTGAACGCCGCGCGGCTCGCACGCTTTTTTGATATTTACACCAACGTTCCTATCGCGCGCGAAACGGCTTTCGCGCGTTCTTTCCTGCAGGCAAGAACGCCAGTGTGCCAACACCTATTTTGAAGTTCTTATGGTTGTTTCATCATTCCTGGAAACGGAGCGGGGAAAAACGTAAACCTAACCTGGTCTACCCACCTTTAACCTAATACCTACGGGTCCTGCCCTGTAGTTTCTTCGCGAAAGAAAACGAACCTTGAAATTTAATGCTTTTTAGCATGTAATAATATACATGCCCGGAGCATTAATTTCCATGCTGAGCTCAGCATTAATTTTAAAGCTTATGGTATCAATTTTACAGCTTTTTGGCATTAAGTTTGTAGCTTTTTTGGATTAATTTTGAATTTGTTTAAACGGTTACTTTAAAGCTGAAAACAGCTTTCCACATTGAGATTCATGCTTGCGAGCATTAAATTTCAAGGGATAAATAAAATCAGTGGTTTCAATATAAGCAGCTTATTTAATGTAACTTGCAATACATAAGTACGTCGTTGAACACAAACTAAATCAAATTTTCGTTGAACAAGAATAATAAAATACACAAGGGCTGCTTGCTTCCCGTGGGAACCTGCAAAAGAAACAAAAATTAGGTCGTGGCTTTAATTGTACTAAATTTGGATTAGGTAGTGCCTGCCCACACTTTACCTGCGGTATCACGAGAGCTACAATTGATAAATTATGTACAATTTTAAAAAGAAGATGGGCAATTGACTTAATACGAAGCTGTTCTTTGGAAACTCAGCTTGACGTTGTGACGTAAACTGACAACATCAATCAACTCTAATACAACGGATCAAATGAAATAAATACAAGCGAGTATACCTCTAGTCTTAAGGCCATACATGCAAAACCATGTTATTTTACCTTTATCTCACTAAATCATGTTTGAAATGCATTATGCACGACGGTATCGGTGAAACGGTGTTTGTTTTCTTTGACATTCGTAGGCCTCACAATGAATTTTCAATACCTGCGTTCCTCGTGCATATTTCAGCAAACCACAGAAAAAATCATAACATAAGACTTAGGAAATACACTGATCTACTCGTTTTCACCTAATAATTAGCACTGACTCACTTACATTCACATGAATAGTGTTGTTTTAGCTCTGGAACATTACTTGCTGATTCCGTCTTCTCGCGTAATGGCGACCGATCGCCGGCCGGCTGGTGACGTCATGCATCCCACATTGCACCGTGACTGGTCACGTTACCAATATTCATGCTTCGCTGATAGAAAATTAAAGCACCACGCATTATATTTAATGCAAACCGCGCCATAAATGTAAATTTAAGGTTAAATTAGCAGGAAAAGTAATGTTTTTACACTGTAAGTGTTAATTACTGCATAAAAGAAGGAAATTTAATGTCGGGAATGGCATTAAATTTCAAGATATTTCTAACAGTGAGGTATGAGGCTTAACTTACATCTCGGCGACAGTTACAGCCTCCAAGGAATAGGTGGAATCAGACTTCAGGCAGCGAAGTGAGTGAGACAAATGACGTAAGCTAACTTAGTTTCACCTAGCCTAATCCAACCCAATAAATATCATTTTGCGATAATCATTTTATCTCGACATCTCCATGAACAAAAACCTTCATGTTCACTTAATGTCAGCGGTTCTCTTTCATCTTAATCTTCATCGTCTGTTCGAGATCCTGAACATTAAAGTCTCTCCTTTAATAGCCCATTTTACAAAACATGTGAAATCAATTTTACTGAAATCAAGTTTATGTGAGCTTGATAATGTTTGTTCACAAACTTTTCGGACCATTTATCAGTGCAATTTTTTTTTTGAAGTAAAATATTGCGAGCTATTCCCCAGACAAACATTGGTCAAAGATTCACTTTACAGAATGTAAGCATTTTTTAAGGCATTGGTTCAAGGGGGGTACATTGGCATTTTAACAATTTATTCCCCCTTCCCAGTTCAGGCATACCGTTCGATAAGGTTTTCTTTGCTCTCGCCTCATCCCGCTGCCCGCTACTTTGTAACGTGCCTTAGAAGGCCTTAACGGACCCCCGCCGCTCAACCGCAGTTCTCCCCCCCATCAACCCGCCAATAATCGCCCGGCGATGTTCCTTACCAGGCGAATAACGCGAGCTTTTTCGAGGTAGCCCCCAATTGTCATCAGGGGCTCCGGGGCACGAACTTCGAACCCTGTTCTTTTACCACGCATTCAGTGACCTTTAGGCACGGTCCAGACTACTGAAGACTTGTGCGTTCCCCGCAGCGCCGCCGCAGAGGCTCCGATTGGACACGCGCTGGACAACCTTCGCCTTTTTTTTAAACGAGATAATTATCATCCGCTGACGGAGGTTTGGCAGGTTTATCTAACAAAGATGTTGCACCGTCCCAATATTTCCAAAGGACCGCAAAAAAAAACTTTTTTGCACAGGGGATGAAGTTTATTTCTTGAGAACTCTGTTGATGCGATCATTTAGGCGTCCTCAAACTATAAAATGGTAGCCTACTTTGTTTAAAAAAAATGTTATTGTATATAACCTTCGAAGTGACTATTCTCACGCTGCCCTATTCACTGTAAAATGTATTAGGTTGGTTTCCGTGCGTTCAAGTTACTTCCCTTTTAAACTGCATAAGGTTGGTTTCCGTGCGTTCAAGTCGCCTCCTATTTAAGATGCATTAGGTTGGTTTCCGTGCGTTCAAGTCTCCCTTGCATTAACACAGTCGTGCGAATAGAAGTGACCTAAAATGTATTCGGTTGGTTTCCGTGCGTTCAAGTCACCTCCTATTTAAGATACATTAAGTTGGTTTCCGTGCGTTCAAGTCTCCATTGTATTAACATAGGCGTGCGAATAAAACTGACCTATTATTTAATGCGTATATAATTATAAACAGGAAAGTTCTCGCGGCGGGGCGGTAAGTTTTCCCAACGATTTGGATTGTTTTTTATAAGATATGTCTCGCTTAACACTTACCAGTTTGAGTACCGCGTCTGCGCTGTCACTGTTAAGATGTCCAGAGGCCACGCCTCCTTGTACCGGTAGTGTGATAATGTGTAACAGCTTCATAGCAGATAGCCAACAGAGCATGTGATTTTTCCGTCCCGCAATATAATAAACCTGCAACAAAAAGAAAAGAAAAACGAATCAAAACAAAGACCAAAGAACGTCGAAGGGACGTTGTGGGAGACTGATGTAAAATTGGCGACTTATATTATCCAGATGTAAATGATTTTTCAACGCAGGTATAAAGGACACCATCGTCAACTAATATGTTAACTATACATAAACACGTGAAACAAAAGCTCTAATAACTGCCATCGATTTTATTTTTGAAAGGCTGTCATTGGGAATAGGTGAGCATGATTCGCCGTCAACGACTACGGCCAATTGAAGCGGCATCGAAATGCATTTTTGAAAGCTTCAACAAGGCTCCTATTTCCTCCTCTGCAAAAATATAAAGAACGTTCTGGCGCAGACAAATACTTATATCTTCCACCAAACCCATGGAAATTGGAAAACAGGGTTATTTAGGGTTGCACTCTACCCGCACATGGGTATTTTTCTAAATTCACAAGATTTTTAAAATCATTATCAAAAAATCCAAAAAAGAATTATTTTTCAATTATTTCAAGCACTGTTGGAGATGTAAAATACTTATGCAGGAATTCTAAATGTGCAAACTTCCGTTTCCGTCTGAATGGACACCTTCCACTTCTTGGCGACTCTAGTAACACTTAACGAGATTTGAGCATAAAGACATCGCCGCTTTCAGTATGACCCCCCACCAAAGCCTCCGAGAAATGCTGGGTCGATCTACATTTATAAACAACAACAACAATAAGCCTCGAGTCAAAGGTGAAAATCTTCACCAATAAGTTTTGTTGTGATCGGTTAAAATTTACGGCTGGTTTAATAACCAAAAAAGTTAGACCACAGGTTTTTGGCTATCAACGCGTTTCACTGACCTTTAAGTGGATCTGCAATTGAATACGGTATCTCGAACTATATTTTTTTTTCGCTCGACAACTGCCATTGAACATACAAAAATATGTTTTATTCGCAGTTATTATGGAAAAAGAAATATTTCTTTCAGTTTTAGTTGTATCACGCTATCCACCAATATCTTTAATTTGAACTTCGAGTTAAAAACGGAATTACTGTATTTTAAACTCAAAGCCTCATATAATAAGTACCTAAGGTTCTATAAGTTTATGTCGAAGCTGTATCTGAGGGTAAAAATGTCCAGTGCATCGGAAAAAAATGGTTGGCTGACGATCTTTTCTGGTAGCAAGTCACAAAGCGATCGTTTGCAAATTGGACGTTTCAAGTGCGCTTTTTGAAAAGACCTTACGGTGATAAAGACATGTTCCTGGCTGTCCTATTTAGGTAACAACAGAGAGTCAAGTCGGCACCTTTGTACATTGTTAATGCGGTCAAGTTCGGAAACTAGCATCAAAAGTGCATTTCTAAAGAGACGGCACGCCAAAACGTTTCTAGCTGTCAGCAAAGAATGAATAAATTGTCGGCGGCGCGGCGACTTCACAGGCCCAGGCGACTCCCGTATGAATCAGAATTAAGGTGTAGGAACCTACAAAAGCTGTAACACGCCGCTAATGCGGACTACAATATTTTATAAATAGAGTAGAGGCAGAGACTTTAGTTTGCGTTCCCCCTCCATGCGACCGTCAACAAACCATGCTGGAGGCGGGCGCATACCCCTCCTCCGACCAGCTTCGAGTTGTCTGATTGGTCCACCGACTAGTGCGCGTTTCGACCGCAGGACACAGGGCGCTCGAGTCGCGCCGGATCCGCACCGATTTGGGGAGGAACGAGCCACCATCTCGTCAGTCTGCATCCTGAGCTCTTCTCTAGCGCATGTGCTAGTCGAGTGTGTGTCGTTGACGAACTTTGTCTTGTGTCGTGTAGTGTTAAGTGAACTACAACGCGATGTGTACTACTGTTGACGCATCGTCGGCCTCGCCTGAGCCAAGGCCCCCTCTGAGGTCTTCCTTCAGCATCCGCGCCCTTCTGGGTGTCGATGAAGCCGAGTCCACCAAGAGCTGCAGTCCACCGCCGAGCAGTGGCAGCGACTGCGAATCGGAACTCGACGTGACTGGTGATGCTTCTGGTCAAACAGAAGCCGAAGGCGACTCCGATGCTGAGAAAAAGAAGAAGAACGAGAAACCAACATATTCATACAATGCCATGATCATGTTGGCGATAAGGAGCTCTCCAGAGAAGCGCCTTACCTTGAACGGGATCTACGAGTACATCATGACCAACTTCCCGTACTACCGGGACAACAAACAAGGCTGGCAGAACTCCATCAGGCACAATCTGTCGCTCAACAAGTGCTTCGTCAAAGTTCCCAGGCATTACGACGATCCCGGCAAAGGCAACTACTGGATGCTGGACCCCTCTGCGGACGATGTGTTCATCGGGGGATCGACGGGAAAGTTGCGTCGACGTGTTCCTCCTTCACGCAGCCGCCGACGTGCTGGTCTTGGACTTCTTCCCTTTGGCATCTTCCCTGGTGCTGCCGGAGGTCATCCTCACCCCTACTTAGTGCCTCATCCTGGAGCAGTGTACCAAGGACTGCGGACAACATCGCCCACGTTGCCTTCTGCAACTCTTCCTGCCCCTGCCCAGTCGCTTCCAGTGCCGTTCCCGGACTGGAGGAATAACTTCCTCGTGCAACAGCAGTACATCCAACAACAGTTGTTCCAACAACATCTCCAACGAAGTCCGTTGGTTGTTGGTTCATCACCGCCCCTTCAGTCACCTCCAGTTCTCCACTAGGTGATTTAGAACTTCCGTTTTAAATATCTGTGATAGTTGTCCATTCTGTGGTCAGTTGTTCTCGTTTTAATGGGGCCACGTGAGTTCACAAGTCGGTCCCGTGATTTCTGTGGTGGGTTTGCGTTTTGTAACATCTTTAAACAAAACCGCACGTGTTTACTATGTGCCCAGTTGAGTGATTTTATGTTACTAGAGATTTTGACTGTTCACGGGTAGGCTATAGTTTAACTATTGATCTCTTCGTCAATTTTAGAGTTCCTCTGGGTTATACCCTCTTAATTTAAAGGCAATGCAGTTTTGAGTTTTGCGTGTTAAAGCGTTAGAATAGTTTGGTCAGTGTCTACAAATCTGGCCAAACCAAGGTCGTCTTACGGATTCTGTGAATTCTGCCGGAGGCCTTGTTACGGTGGATGACGTTTACTATTCTACCTTAATTTCACAGCTAACTCACAACTTCAAATTTCTTTTAATTGTAAAGTCGTCGAGTTTTGTGAGTATTAGTTTACAGTTTTTCTGATCAGAAGCTATTTATTGATATGTTAAGTCATGAAAATATTTGTACGAATAGTTGGCTGTGTTGTACTTTTTCTGTTGAGAAACCATTTGAATTTGTGACGCAATTTGGTTGTTCACAGGAGTGATTACCAAAGATGATGTAAATAATGAAGGAAGATGACAAAGTGTATATATGCGATGAACAGATTTTTATTGTTAAAAGATGATGATGAAAGAGGGGAGTAATAAATGGTTTTAAATCCTACTACAATCTTTATTTATACATTTACTTTACGAAAATTCCTTTAAAAAAATGGAGAAAGATTTTACACTAGCTCAGTTTTGAATGAAACCAGTTGAAAAGAAGCAGTTCGTACCTGATGGAGATTTTGAAATACTTAAATTTAACTACAACTTTTCTTCAGTATTAAAATCTCACAGAGGAACCATGGAAAGGAACAAGCAATCGAGACAGATATGTATATAGACATGAACAAAAATGTTTAGGAGTAAAGTGTAGCAAATCGTAGGGAACTGTGGACTGAAATGAGAAAATTAAGATAAACCGCATTGAAAAAAAAGGACAATAAAAGTTACAAGCGCGGAATAGCAAGAAAAGCGAACAGTATTAAAATGGCAGTGACCAAGAAGTGAAAAAAGATCACCATGAAATGAGAAACCAATTAAAATAATGTGATCAGATGTGTTATGCAGTCTGGGTTGTTTATGCGTTGCCTTCGTATTTACCTGAAATGAAAAAGCATACTGTTGATTTAAATGGAGGGGAAAACTCTCTGTCGTGGGACAGAAAAAAATAGTCAAGCTTTGTTGAGACAACGTACTCATATTCGAAAAAAAAAGACCTAGAATCCTGGCATTTTACCCAGTATCGTCGTCTTTAAGGATAGAATCAAATTAAGTTGCGGATCATTATAAAAATACCCTCAATGTAAAAATCAGGTAAACTTTGAGTTTGGAACTTAGCTCTCTCAGCAAAAGGCTCTAAAGAAATTTTACTACGATGCACTCGGATCGTGACAGGCTGCACTTGCTCAAATAACTAAAGTTGGCAGATACTTATAGCCGCTATAGGTTTGGCTACGTGTATCCAAGGTGTATTATCAAATGCATAGTTATGGCCACTGACGGCGTTTAGTCACTTTAAGCCATGGGCAAACCAAAGCGGCTTTTTTTTTACGCCACACAGTGATAATTTAATAATAATACCGTGAGCAATTTTTTTTTGGGGGGGGGGTAAAATTTCCAAAGATACTTATCCGCTACCACACGGAATAATAAAAAGTGGCAGAGCAAAGAGTACATATTGAAGGTGTTTGTACTGTACTTAACGCCGTGATTCATAATGCTCGTTTTAGGCAATTCAGAAACAAAAATTTAGATATACAACTTTTAAAAAGTAAATCTCAAAAAATATTGCAAGAAAAAAAGAGAAAACTGTTCACCAAATGTGATGCTTATGCGAAGTAGGGGGACCCTCTGCTTTCTGTTGTTACCTTCTGTGTGTGTTAAAAGGTAGAGGCCTTTCAAACACGTTTTTTTGCGAGACTTTTGGCTAAATGTTTAAATATCTTTGTCGTATTCAGGCTTAGCAACGCATATTTATTATTTTAAAAAATGACAACACTGATGGATCGGCTTGTTACAAGTTTTAAACGGTTACCCGTAGCTATTCTTGGGACAAAATGGAAACTAGGTAACTCACAAAAAAGACAAAAAAGAGCATGTTTATTAATTTTAAATTAATTCGTAGGTATCGGTATCAGTGGAAACAACTCCATGTTTTAATTTTTTTGATATTTTTATTTTAAGGTACTTCTCGAGTTGATCTGGAGTCTTTCAGGTTAATCTCTAGATCATGTGATTACTTAAAATGGCTGCTAGTTGTTTTGTGGATCTACGGAGACAAACCGGTAATAAAATAATTCTAGTTTGCACCCTTCCTTTTAAAAAGAAATCATTGTTTATTCACTAAAGATGGAAGTCATCTCTGTAGTGTAGAGTACATCCAGTGGTGCCATCTAGCGGCAGAAGTTCGTTATAAACAAACCAAACTTTTATATTTACTGATGGAAGTTTTCCCCTGCTGAAGTAGTTCAGCTATTTTCTCCTTTCTGGAGCCGGGTGATGGCGAATATCGAGAAAAATGCTTTGAAAGGTGCGCGCGCGGTTGCTATGAGGTTACCACCACAGGAGCGGACACAATACAAATATTTTGAGAAGCTTGTGTCTATTGTGTGGCCCCATAGGGCCCTCCTTTGTCTTATTTTTCCGACTGTGAAAGTATTTTTCTCCTTACTCCTGTTTTTGTCTTCTTTCGTGGACCGCTATACATGTTCAAAAGACCCAATTAGCCGACAATGTTTGTATTATAACACCTCCCGTAGCCTACCCGGTAAAAAAATATGTAATTAAAAAAGTGTCATGTATTTTATATATGCATCTCATCACACCTCATCAGTTCTGATAAGGCCTGACGATGAACCATGTCATAAGTTATGCATATGATGGCAGACTTGATCATGTATGAACACATATTATCCTATAAAAATCGCGCAGTCATTCATTAGAATGTATGATCATAATCATATGCAATACGCCTATCATAATTACATACGAACACATATGATCATATACATTATTTACGCAGTCAGACATGATCAGGTGTGATCACATGTCTTTTCTCGTGAATATAAGGTTCGAATACGATTCGTGCAGTTCCACTTAAGTATTGCGTGACGATACGTAACCTAATAAACAGGTATTCGATTGAAGTATGAGGTTTACACCGTCACCAAAGTACTCCGATTTCAGCATCCAGTTAATGTGTAGAAAAAGTTTTAATCTGCAAAACAGTGATGTCAATTCCGATTTCTTTCGATGATTTTTTAAGGACTAATTTTGCTTGCGTTTCGAGTGAAAATAATTTGATCATTCATGGGGATCGCTTTCAAGTCTTTTTTGAAAAGTGGAAATAATTATAAATATTTTGATTCAAACCAGATAGTTATAAATAGTAATAGATTTTACTTATTGTTGTGTATTACAATGAAAAAGATCAAATACAAACTTAGAAAGCACGCTGTTTTATTCAGTTAGTAGCATAATTTAAATGCAGCTAGTTTAAAATCACGTATTGGTTTTGCCGCAACAGTAATACCTTTCTATGAATTGTTAAACACAATCATAACGCTAGACGTTAATTTTTGCACTTGTTTTACGATGGTTTCAAATTATTAATAACGCACCAAAAGACAATCGGGTTTGCCGAATACACTCGGATCAGGATTTATATATTTTTAATTATTACGTAAGCTTAAGCTGGACGGGTTTTATCGCATCTCATGCACCCATGCTGCACTGCGATCCATACGTTAATTATACAGATCTCTGAAGTTAAATAAGCAAACAGCAATCGCGACAATCAAGGACTTAAAGCGGCGATCAGAATCAGACCTAACTTCTTAGTTCTTAACACGTCGGACCCGTCTCTGACCCTGTGATTTTATGTATTTTTTCTGTGGGTCATTACGTGCTATTTGAATCCAAAGTCATCTTTAAAACTTGTTTTTAAAGTTAAAGTACGGTAACGAGGAACTGCCTATGGTCATGGATGAGAATCGGGATTACCGTGAGGTGATTTTTCATACCTAGTTACACGTACTGTGTGATAATACGTACCATTTTTTGAACCGAGCAATAACTTACTGACAGTGTTTAATCATCCGAACTGCGCCAATTTTGTTCATGAAGGTAATATATTATTATCCTAGTTACAAACTATGTTTACATATGAAAATTGAACAAAGAAAACAAGTCCTTTATATGTGCAAGATAGCATTGACTCTTGTATATTATAATATTTTACAAAAGATATCTTTTTTATCATACAACTTGATTCATTTGAGGCCTTGTTACGCAACATAGCTACTGTAGATAAATAAACTTAAAAAATTGGGTCTATGATAAAGCGGGTTGAGAGAAAACGAACGAACTGGGCCAAGTCGGAGGCGTACCCACTGGTAAGGTTGTAACGACTTACGGATCTCTTACTTAATTTGGAATTGAAAACTGAAAAAAAAAACGAAAGCTGGACCCGCAGCGTTTTAGAATCATCGGAGAGACAACTAAAAAAAATCAAGGATACCATTTATTCGCAAAACAATAAGCTTAAGACTAGAGTAAAGCAAACAACTGTTTTTCTTCCTTCTTTTTGTTTTCGAAAATTCTGAAAACAAGTGCTGATCGGATTTTGGCGGTGGTTAGTAAAGCCAGCCGCGCCGCTATTTCTCAAACAATGAGTCGGCGCTTACCGTTTGTTCTTCGCACAAAGCCTCAAGGTATTTAGGATCACTAATCCTTCCAGTAAAATCGGCGTGGGGTCCTGAGTCCTGGATCTTAGATCTGACGGTCCCACTGACCACCGCGGCAGCAAAGAAGCACATTTAGCACTGTTGGACTTGGAAAAAAAACCCTCGTCAAATCTAAAAAAGGTATTGTACATGCAAAACTGTATTTGAATATTGGAATTTTACACTTTTCGTGTTCAAAGCTTTTGTTGCCATTTAGAATGAAGGGAAAGTATGGCGAGACACTAGGCACGTAGTCCGGACTTACTTCGGTTTACATTATCTTACACCCGCCGAACCTGGTGCCGTTTATTTCTAGGTGGCAGTAACTACTGTTATCCTAGCAGGACCTCAGTAAAGTTAGATTGATTAGGGTGTGTCCCGTGCAGTAGCGCTTTGCTCATTAGAACGTGGAGGCGAAAAGCACATATTCCATGTTTGAAATT
>Ga0058701_10004712_pt1 | contig 11135 bp, 6 predicted proteins | sample AgamicOrMae_FD_97039 | JGI IMG/M metagenome (GOLD analysis project Ga0058701, IMG submission 97039) | Agave microbial communities from Guanajuato, Mexico - Or.Ma.e | ecosystem: Host-associated > Plants > Phyllosphere > Phylloplane/Leaf | place: Guanajuato, Mexico | collected 2012-06-04 | reverse complement strand
GTGTACAGTAATATTCCAGTAAATTTACGAAAAACACGTGACATTTAGGGGGGAGGGGGGGTCCCTCGAAGAACCACGATATGTCACGAGGGGGGGTCAAAAAGTGGCCTAAAAAAAGGCCACGTGGTTTGTGTACGGCCCCTTAGTAAAATCTGACTGATTTGGGAATCGAACCCGGAACCTTTGGTTATAGTTGCTGATGCTCTACCACTTGAGCTACCTGGCGTTCTGGAGCGTAATTGCAGGCAACGCAATGCGTTCGTTTTCTAATCTTAAACCTAAAGCCATCACGCAGTTTACCCCCGCTTTGGAAAAACTAAACTCCTGGTCATTCTAAGCTTTATCAAACACACGTTGGCGGAGCGATTTTGTTCCACAAAAATGGAGTCCATTGCGGTAGTCCAGCGGCAGCCTCGGGCCGTTTCGCTACCTGGATGCCCCACTCGGCGTCTGTCCCTGGCTTGGCTACGTGACCGGAATATCGGCGCCTTCTCTTGTTCAGCAAAGAGGTTTACGCCGGTCGCGAAGCAGCTTACCGAGGGCGGTGACATCAATCGGAAGGCTCACACGAACCACTTGACCAGTCTTTGCTTCCATTGGTGACCAACCAAAGACGGCTGCTCAGGGCACCCTTTAAGCCACATGTTGCGGGTGGTCTCTCGGCCATACTGCGAGTTTCTTTCGTGAGGTGTCCCTCATGGTTGGGATACTTTTATAGGTCAAAATCGAACACTTTCGTGCGCTCGCTGCAAGGATAATCTTATCTTGTTTCGTGCACAGCCGAGCGCATGTGTCCATTAATTTATTACGTGCGAATTCGTTATAGTCGGGGATTTTTAACTACCGCTATCAAATGTTTCGAAACATTTTACTATACTGATAGAAATAATGCTGTTTTTTTTAGAGAATCACGTAGCAATTTTTTTTTCAATTTTTCCTTTTTTTTAAATTTATATTTTTCAATATTTATTTTTAAATTTTTTATTTCTTCAATTTTTAGTTTTTCGATTTTTATTTTTTTTAAAAACTTTAACTTTTTAATTTTTTTTAAATTACTTTTTAATTTTTTTGTTTTCTCATTTTTTCATTTTTTTTTCAATTTTCATTTTCTCAACTTTTATTTTTTTTTCAATTTTTATTTGTGTCATTTTTATTTTTGAAATGTTTATTTTTTTATTATTATTTTTTCAATTTTTATTTTTTCAATTTTTAGCTTTTGAACAAAGGTTAAACGGGATTACCACGTATTGTTTATATTTCGAGACAAACCTCGACATCAATTAAACCCATATCTTATCAGTGGACCATCAGACCTCGGTCGTTGGAGTGCTGTTGATGTTTAACCCTTAAAAACCTTCTTTACTCAAGAAGCTATTTTTTTAATTTTTTTCTATCACGGACTTTAGGTTGGCAGCACTTGGCATACTATTATACCCAAGGTCAGACTGAGATCTACCTACCCAAAACGTCACTGCGGTTCGTGAGGTCTTTCCTATCTTTTGTTCACAAGTATCAATCACAATGCTTTGATAATGCTTCAAACTCGTAACTAAAAACTCCAGACGAGGAGTTTCAGTTAGGCTTAAGCATATAGGATTAGGCTAACAAGGTTACTTGGTTGGACACTAGCCCGTACACGGTTGGTCGTTTATTTTAATGTAGCCATGGTTTTAGGAACGGTCTTTTCGCGGTCGACCGAATCAGTTTAATTATAGCCACAATACCCTAACGTTGTCGTGGAATCTGTTTGATAGAGTCGACCTCTATGGTGACTGTGAATAGTGCATGGGAAAACAGTAAAATTCCTAACCCGGACTTTGGCGCCATCTAGCGGCCATTGCCCAAGCTTCCGCCCCTTTCCATGCTGTTGGCCGTCAGCTAAAACTGCCGCCGCTAGATGGCGCCAAGTTCAGCGTTTGGGATTCCACAGTTTTCCCATATCTTATCGAACACGAACGCATGCTTTCTTTTGATATAAACGAATATTTCTATTAATAGTTTTCAAGGCCGCCATTAGTTGTGGAATGGTCGAAGTGCTCGTATGTCACGACAATTTATTTTGTTGAGGGTATCAGTGAATACATTGCTTCATGAAGTGTCTTCCAATAAACCAATAGGAAACAGGCGCGGGGGCCTACCAGCGCAAGAAAAATGGCATGGCACCTCCGGGAAAGATTGCGCGGTTAATTTGAAAGGTGGTATGTTCTACTACCTTGTGCACCACCTTTTACAGTGAAGCCAAGCTGAGAAACAATGGAGTGAGGCACAAGCCAAGAAACCCAACGTATTTAACTTTACGTTTCCAATCCAAACTCCGCTTAATTTTCGGCGAATGTTAATGTCACCAAGAAGGAAGCGGCATGAGGCTTAGCGGACTTACGGCGAGGCAAGCCTAAACCTATCTACGCGTTTGTATGTTGTTGATACTTATAATTTAGTAAAATTTGAACCAAGGTGGAACAGAAGGTGGGAAATGCGATCTTTAGAACTGAGAGTGTCGGCGTTATATGTCACCGTGATCTCTTCAGCGTCCTCCCCCCGTTTTCCATAAAAGTTGATCCACACTGTCGTAAGCGTGTCTGTACTGGTCCAAAGTGAACACAATACACACTCGATATTCTTTGTTATACTTTTACGAGCATCGCAACAAAGACGAGCACAGCATCTCGACAAAGTAGATGGCTGGCGGGCGAATATGCGGCGAAATTCTGACGGTTGTTTTTAATGAAGCTTATATACCTGTTAGAGGTGCGAGGAAGCTGTCGGACGTAATCGCAACCTAACCTAGTCTAACAAGACTTAAATGAATCGCATGGCAAAAATATTCCAGAAGCGCAGAAATTGAATCTTTTGAATAAGTATGTGTAAGCATGAAAAGTCTGACAGCGCCCTCAATTGAATTCAGCCGTTTTTTCACCATTTAATTTACCCAAGAAGTTTTATTCTAGTCCTTTCGAATGAATGCCTCCGATTTACGACAATATTTTGACTAACTCAAAATTTACTAAATAGCCATTTATCGAAGTATATAAAAACACAATCAGTGAGAGAATGTCAAGTTATAAATTGTCAAATATTATTATTTAGGTGAAGTTTGGGTAACCTATTGTTGATTAGCTATAAAATTGAGGAGTTTATTCACTGATAAAAATAATTTCTGTTTTCGATACTCCTATCGGATAATCGATCATGAAGATAGGCTCACCAACAGCCATATCAACGGATAGCTTTAGCCGAGACCCCACCATCACTATAGCTGTCTGTGGGCCTATCTTGAAAACGACGACGTGCTCCCGTTTTACCTTCACTCCAAAATGGGTATGTAGGTGTCCCCAAAACAGGAATTTATTGTTGATATCCATGAAATCTTTGTTTTTCATTTCTTTTGCGTAGGTTTAGGAGAAATTTAGATTAAAGTGCCAGAAAATAGTGCTTACAAGTTAGCCTTGTCTTTGGGGCTCGAGGTACACCGCCATGGACCGAATCTGTCGTTGTACCTTAAGCTTCGTTGAGAATCTCAAGGAAGGCATTACCCCATCGGATTCCCAGAGCGACTTGTCTTACACTGTTTTCTTGGCTCGTATCTGACAAGCAAGAGTTGCTTATAAAGAGCTTGAAGAGTTATTTGCCTATGTTCCTCAGACGGCACTTAGTTAGCGATTGATGAAATAACTGCTTGACGAAGTTGACACCCTGATTCAAAGCTACATCAAATATATGAATTCCATGAGGAACCACCAAAGTGTGTAAAGTTGAAAGTACCGTCAACTGTACGAAAGTTTGTTTGGTTTGCTTTGAATACTAGATACCGGTCTCGGATGGGACTTTTTGGAATGCTGCAACATGTAAATAAAGCTGTGAGAACTTTGAGACATATCTAGAGATGCCCAGCTGTTGAAAACACGTCGTTTTTGCGAATGTAATTTGATAGGTAAATGGGCAGAGGGGCGATGCCTAATATTGCAAAGCTCTTGGAGAATGCTGACGGAAGTTCTTGATTGAGTGGATATTGGTTAATTGGATGGACCTAGAGAGGATAGGCAAGTCCACTCGGGAACGCTCGTATCGTACAAAGTCTTTGGAGGAGGAGTCCTTGGTAAGGAAGTGCCTCATCGAAGAAGTTTCTTGTCGAAAGTCTTCATTTATCATATTTTTTTAGAATGTCTATGTGAGGAAAAGTTAGTATTTTTAAAAAAAATTGTCTTAAATTTTATTGAAAAAATCTTTTTTTTAATTTTTTTTCGAAAGTTGTATTTTATTTTTTTTTAAAGTACTCTTTTCATGGAGTTCTTTATTTTGAAAATAAAATGAAAAAAATATTTTTAGATTAAAAAAAATATATATTTGGAAATACTTTTTTTTCAAGAAGGAAAAATGTGTCGGAAAGTTTTTTTTATGGAAAAGATCCTGTTTGTTGGAAAGTTGTTTTTCAATATGTTCCTTTTTGAAAAAAAAAGTTTTTTTTTCGTAAAAGATTTATTTTTATTTTTAATTTTATTTTCGGAAAAGTGTTTTTTTAACGTCCTCTTTGTTGAAGTTCTTTAGAGAAAAAATAATTAAAGGGATTCCGCGTCGGACACGCTCCACCTATAAGACACTTTTTGTACGAAACGTTCCGTGTGAGAGAAGTTCCGTTTGGTAAAAAATTTCTGTTGGAGAAGTTCCTCGAAGATTTCTTTTTGTCGTAGCTTTTTGTCCGCGGAGCAGTTCCTTATTTCGGATCATGTCCTCTACAGAGAAACAATAAAAGGGTTAGGCATGATCTATCAGTGTCAAGCACCTGGAACCAGTTTCATATCGCTGCCCATCTCCTCGGTTCATCATCTTGTTCACAGGAACGGTTCGGGTGAAACGCTCTTTCACCCATGTAATTCTCGTTGAAGAGCTTCCGCAATGCTACAAGAGTTTGGAAAAGTTACTTCCCTGTACTTCGTCGTCCCGCACATTCATATCTAGTTTCTCGTGCTTTTATAAATTATGCTGTATGTACGTTTTCCTGTGCCTTTAATCACATGGAATGGCTGGAGTTCAGCGCAGTTTCCACCCCTGCATTTTTCCCAAAGCACCGACTTGATTCAAGATCTTTCTTCTTTCATCTTTTACTTCAGCATCATCTATTGATTCCCGACCGAGATCCCGAGCAGCACCATATTCCCTACCCGCGAAGGATTAAAGTTTGAAATTAAAGTTGTCCCATGTTGTGCTAGAGCAAACTTGAACTCGATCAGAAAGGAATCCATTCCAGAAACCCAACCTCGCGCGATGTTGTCATGTAACACAAGTCGAAACATTTGCCCTAAGGAAATATTAAACTTGAAGGTTCACCGTGGTCAGGTTTCAAGTTGTGAGGATTGCTGCTCGCATTCTCAATACTGTTTATAATCTGTTTCAGCGCAGGAATTTTAAGGTTACTCAAAGAACATTTTAGTGTCATTCTAAATGGTGGTTAAGTATTTTTATCCATTTTACTGAAAAACATATTTTGAAAATTCTCGGACATAGTTTAGGAAGTCGTTGGTTTTGTGAGTGCGAGGTCCTGGAGCTGTAACAAGTGTTAAGAGGCAATGCAATCAACATTCGACCAGAAATAAAGGGAGCGGACCAGGGTTTAATTCGTCAGGCGAAAATTGCAAAGGGACTTGACTTAGCTCAAAGGAATGCAAATTTAGATTTGATTTCTGGATGAGATTGCAAATTATGATAATCACTTTTATTTGTCTATTTCCTACGATGTAAACTTCACTGATTACTGGGATACCACACAAAAATATTTGATTACCGCGTGTTTTGACATCAGCTGGATTATAATTCTTAAACAGCTGATATACTGTGTGAGCTTTCGATTTTTTGTGCTATTCTTTGAAGTTTGATGTAGGATTAAGAAGGATTTGCAGAATAAAAAGCAATTACATAATTATGGAAAATACACGATTTTGCGATATAACAATGAGCGCCGAGTATATTTGTGATGATAATGACATATGCCCCATTTACAGTGAAGTCTCATGTACATTGGGCCACAAAAGTCATGACCCCTGCTGCCATGTATTTCTTATGGGGGCAGGGCAGATATGTAAAGAAGAAGAATCGGGGATACAAGAATAACGCCCGCGGTTTTCATAAAAAAGAAATGGAAAATAACTATATTTAGTATGAATTATAAAAGAAAAACAGCAATAAGTTCAACAAAAAAAATATATCGTCGCTTCGCATAAAAAAAGAAAAGAAAACATATTACCCGCAAGAAAACCATTACGAATAGAAACACACCATTGCATCTAGATCAGACTCTTTGTAACTATAATTACATGTCACAGCTAATGTAAAATGTTAAACTTGCTTCTCCATTGAAATACACATTCCCAAATATACCCTCTTCCCTGGCAATGAATTTTAATAATAAAACAAACGTTCATTGAGACACATTGTACAACCTTAAATAGGCATTTTAACCAGGAAAAGACCATTATAAAGTTGATGTCCATATTTAAGCATTCCCCAATTAAGTATTCAGAGTCCAGAAATGTTTCTGTTTTGCGAAATATAAAAGGAATATTGGTCCGTATGATTAAAATGGCGGTGGCGACTTTTTAATGACTCTCGATTGGAACGGGTTGCGAGAACCAGGTCACGTGATTGACTTGGAGGCACAGTTAATTAGGGCCCCTCACGCTCCCAGTGACAAACGCAAAAGAAACGTTCTTTCATCGGAATGAAGTGCGGTGACGAGGTGGAGGAGGTCTGCGAATCGACGCAATTTTTTTTTCTTTTTTTTTCTTTTCATTTACTGAAGCCGCTGTACCAGTAATTCGTTCGCCACGATCACCAACTCATTTCGTTTATGTCGATTTTTTTTCTTGTTTCGTCGAAAATCTTCGTCCAGAAAGTGCGTTTAATGACTAGGTACACAATTTCTGGAGCTTAAAACTGTAAGGTGTTTTGCAGTTTATTACTTTTTGAATTATTTTTTTAGGCTAAAGTCTTTTTTTTAGACTGTAATCAATTTTTAAAACGGGATGTAACCTGATATTTTTTCTTTCTTTTTTTACTCAATTGACGTTTTTACATTAGTTGGGTAAGTTCCTTGGGAAACTCTGTTATCCCTTTTTTGTGTGAATTGTACATAAACACGTGGTTGTTCACCGATGGTCAGATGTTTTAAATATCCTTGTTGAAAGGATTAATAATTTCTAGTAGAGATCGCAATCTTGTTGGGAGGCGTTTCGAAACTAAACAACTTTTTCTTCACATAAGATATAAACGGAATTAACTATTTGCTGTATTTTTTCAAAACTAAGGTATTTTTTTAAGCCCTCGTCGCGAGAACAGAAAAACCCGGGATAAGAAGAGTTGATAACCAATTAATATCATGAAAAGTATGTCCTCAACGCCGCAAAATAATTTCTGAACAGCGTTATCCCTTCTTAATTTTTTGCATTATATGTAACAAATTCATTATTATCCCAAATACTAAATGCACGAAGTTTGTAAGCATAATGTGAATGAAAAAATAATTGGTCTGTTATGGATTAAAATAAGTTTCGCTGAGTTATTTCTATTTTGTATCCGTGTAGCTTTCTGTTTCAGGAATAGTAGCATTTGTTTGGACTTATTCAATGAAAATCTGTAAAAAAAACCTTATGATTTGATGAAAGGATAACTGATTGAAGTTAGGTTAGAGGATCGGAAATGAATCTGAGAAATAAATTCACAGCCCCCTGAGAGCGTCGAAGCCTCGTGAGCGGGTGGTTTATGGGCTTAGTTTCTCGTTGGCAGCCTCGCCACTGACCGCCATAAATAGGCTCAATGGTTAGCAATGACCGACAGAACCGTTTTAAAACCATTAATGCGGTGCGGGAGCCTCCTCTCTCTTTTTTTTAGATCAGCTGTGAAGCCCCATAATTGAAGATTAGGCCCCAACCCTGCTGCAAGTCCTGCATAACTGGACGACAATACGACATTGTACTGTTGACGAAGCGAATTTCCTATGTTAGCAGTGAGGAACTGTGACTGATGAGACGTAACATTGACGATGCGGTGTTGTTAGGAATGATAATACCATTTGGACGTTAGGGAACATTTGTTTTTTTGAAAGAAAAACAATAAAAAAGTCATGAAATGGATGTCTTCGCCGAGAAATACATTTTACTCGCTCTTTACCTCTCCATACCTTCCATTTCAGAGGTAGAATACAACGAGTTTAGCGTTCAGCGCGTATGACGTCCGTTAGTCAACAGACATAACAACCGAAAAAGAAGAAGAAAAAAAGAACGAATTATTGTTAATGTTGTGGGAAAGTCCTTATGTAGGAAAAAGTCCAGGACAACCTTATGCGGAGGTGTGTGAACATTGCCTTGATACGAGTCCCAGCAAGAGACTATGTAAGATAAAAATATCCAGAGAAAAAATCGGTTACTCTGGGAAAGAACGAGGATTTTTTACGAGGACTTCGCTTTTGCCTTTTGGCGTCTTGTTACTCACTGCAATCGAAAAAAGTGAAAAACTGGCTTTCTTGATGAAGATTTTTTTTTTTTGGTTTAGGAACCTTTTTCTATTCGATCACAAATGCTCTCTTCATTAAGGAATTGTTCTTTAGAAAATAAATTATCTTTCTTCGAGAGTCGATGATTTAGTGGATCTGCAGGCGTATCTTCAGGTGCAACAATAGCTTGTGTCCCTTTTAAGCTACCTGTTGGACAAAGTGGAGCTTGACGTTGGGACTCAGTGGGACCTCTTGGAGCTCGTCCTCGCCCTCCGCTCCCGTGATTGGGTGCCCAATGACGCAGCCCATGAGGGACCTAGCCTCTCAATCAATGGGGCCAGGGTACTTTGATTTCCCGTTGCGGCGTGGTTTGCATGCCTCCTATCCATACGTATTGTTCTCTCGTCACGTTACTCATGTGAAGGGCGACTAAGCCTGCGTAGTGACAACGCCAGGGAACGCCTGGCTTATGCAAACATCATTAGCCTACTATTGTTACCTAAGTAAGGTGCGTTTCAATTGATTTTTTTGAAATGGCGTGTAAATTACAGATCAGTTTACCACACTGTTAAATTTTATAAAGGGCCCTTCAAAAGCGTGTTCAGTGCTTTGTCGGTCGAAAACTCTTTTGGTTAAAAAAATCATTTTTTGTGAATGTTTTTTTTTTAATTTATTTAATTTTTTAGATGCACAACATTGTCTATATTTCGTTGTTTTTTCAAAATTATTTTTTTATGATGTGGTGTTAACCCACAGCTGCCGAGAGATGTCGTTCGGAAAGAGAAAAGATTATTTTAGAGGATCTTTCCAGTTCAGTATTGTCACAATTTAAAAAATATCAACCCTCTGGAAACTTAAAATTGAATGATTGAGGCATTTTTCAAAGCTGAAAATTTCGTATTTTATCGGGATTTTTTTTTTCGAATTTCTCTTAATCTGAATTTCACTCCAAATACTTTGCGGGCTTTTGTGGGGTAAATGACATTAGCCGCGTATGTCTCACTCGCCTGCAAGATGCGACTCGCTATAACGACGTGGAATCACTCCCGTCTGAAATGGGAGACATTTTCTGGCACCACTTGTTTGTGCGGGTTGCCTACTTACAGGGTGAAAGGCTGCCTTTGCTCGGGCCGAACGAAGCCGAACTCCTCCGGATTTAGCCGAGTAAGCTGCTTTTCATCCTGTAAAGGCGACCCGCACAAACAAGTGGCAGAAAACGTCTCCCTGTCTGTGTACCAGGCCTGAAGTGACTCCACGGTTCTAGAGCAACCTCGCTCTCCTGTCGCTCCACTCACTGGCGCAATGTGTAAAACTCGACCTTCCACGGTAACGGTGTAGATTGTTAAGGAAATCGGTGCGCATGTCGAACTGTAGCCACTGCTTCTCAAAACCACTACTTCATTCCGCTCCGAACGAACAAGTAGTTCCCGAGAAATTTGCAATTCCAAACGTCGCGACGAAGTCTCGCAAGCAGCACGCGCGTAATTCCGGAAGTGATCGACGCAATGCCGGCGCGCGGGAAAAATGAACTCAAGTCGGGAAAGAGGTAAATCACGACACGTGCTCCGAAGAGGGTGTTGAGACAAGTGCGCTCGTCAGGCGAAACAGAATTACAACTGAATACTCAAGCGCGGCCGGAATAGATTTTTTCCGCCACCTTTTGCATTATTGATTGTTTCTCTGTTTGCCACGTCGACGCTACAAAAAGATACCGGATGAAACGAATTTAGTTGATTTTGTGGATACAGACGCTTGTAAACGAGGACCATACACTGTAAATACAACAGGTGGCATTTTCTCTGTGCTGTGTCCATTCATGATTTATTCTTTCGTCGCTTCATGAGGACATGCACACATGCAACAACATCGGCTTGTTGAGGTTAATCTCGTTGGCGTTAACATAACTGAGTTCAATGGGAAAACTTGGCTTGTGCCTTCGTTTCCGATCCACCTCGCTGTCGCGAAGCTTGATTTGGCATACTTCGGCAGGAGCCTGCTGTCGAGAAGTAAGCAGCATCAGGCTTAGCAACCGTAAGGGTTAACTGATGTTCCTGATACCTGGCTCCTCTTGGCTTGGCAAGTTGGAACATAACACGTGCAAAATTCCTCCTTGAAAATTTCCACCGCCCTTTTGTCCTTGAGAAAGAAAATACTGTGAAGAGATACCAAAATCTTCTCTTAAGACTAGTGGGACTCTTCTCACGAGACTAGAATCTTCCTAAGAATTTTGCTACAGTTCAATGCAGCGAGTATACCTCCGAAAGACAAGAAAAAATGAACGGTATTCAACAAGCTAGGCATCTTCCTTTCTCGAGAACGACTCAGAGGGAAGTCCCGGATCATATTAAACCCCCACGAGAAGGGTATTCCACCTTGTAGAGAGGTCGGAAACTACCCTCTGTGGGGGATCGCTTTTCTAATAGAGCGGTTCCCAACAGGTAAAACATTGACTTGAAGTTATCAAGGGCTGCGTCGAATGAGCAGGTGGTCTTCGTGGCTCCCCGGAGACTATTGCTCGGCTTTTCTTGTGGTAATCGTTGATCTTCATCTTGTTGCTCTGGGAAAATGGAAGTATCAAGGAAATAAAATTAACCGAGGACGATCCTTTTGGGGGACGTAGGAGGGTCTTCCTGCGTCGCCTTTTCAAACCCTT
>Ga0058701_10004711_pt1 | contig 11136 bp, 9 predicted proteins | sample AgamicOrMae_FD_97039 | JGI IMG/M metagenome (GOLD analysis project Ga0058701, IMG submission 97039) | Agave microbial communities from Guanajuato, Mexico - Or.Ma.e | ecosystem: Host-associated > Plants > Phyllosphere > Phylloplane/Leaf | place: Guanajuato, Mexico | collected 2012-06-04 | reverse complement strand
CACTAACAACCCTTCCTTTTTTTAACCCTCCTTCCAATCAAAAAAATCCTTTAATTAGTATCCTTTTTTAAAAAAAAAAAAAAAAAAAAACAACAACAAAAAACAGTGATATGCATATCCTCAACACCTAAATAAAATTATAAGGTCATCAAAGAAAATGTATACTTTAATACAATTTCTACACTGTATTTTGTCAATCGCTAAAAAATGGCAAATATGGAGCATTTGAATTAAAACTATCCTCGAATTTAGGAAAATATGTGTTTTCGAAAGGCTCCGGGGATAAACTTTGGTAGTCACCCATCTACTAACCTGTCTGAAATTAAAAGAAACAGAGGAAGGACGGCTGCTTCCCTTGTTTGAAAAAAACGTCACAACGGTTTAAAAGCGTAAATTTAACATTTATCGTATAATTTACACCCGGCCTTTTACCATCTTTTAAAAAATGTTCTTCTATTTTATATATATACTTAATACTAACAGAATTAAAGATAGACCCTTAATCACGTATCAAATTAAATCAATTAAGCTTTGGCAAAATTATGATGTAGATTAAGCTAGCTACGACCTCTACACGTGATGTAAACGTCTTCTACACAAAATAGTGAAATGTCGAAAACCACGACATTTGTTACGAGTTGCGGACGACCTAGAATTACTTCAGTGTGACAGAAAACATACACAGTTCAGATCAAAGGACTCTAATCTTCTACACGTGAGCTATCTTGTTTGCAAACGGACAGAGACTTCTGATCTGGATTGTGCAGTGGGCCACCAAAGTCATGACCCTTGCTCTTATGTATTTCTTATGGAAGCCATTGTCATGACTCTTGTGGCCCACTGCACAGGTTAGGTAGTAAACAACAGCTGATACATTAATGGCGACGTTTCTAGTAAAGAAATCAAATCATGTCATAAGCTAAATACTGATTTTTTATTACTTTTTTTAAATGCCCGCCTTGCTTTTGCATTCAATAATATCACATCAATTGTTTGTTGATCTTAGGATAGAGATCTATGAATAAAAAGAAACACAAACGTCACCGGCGAAGAATCTGCTATTGTCGAATATTTGTAAAGGAAACCATTGAATAACAAAGAAGTGAAGTATCAAATAAGCATCAAACCTTATGTATTCGGTAAAACATATTCACAGTCTTCTATTAAATCCTCGTCTATACAAAAAAAAAGATGGTTTAAAGTACGGTAGCACAGCGCGTTTCAATTGTTTTAAATATTTTTGCCACTTTTTTTTCCTTGAGAGGACTTTAAAAATTGTTTCAGTAGGAGATAGAAATTCGTATTAGACAGTGAGGACAATGATGGGCATTTCCTCGAAGCAAACGACCAAATCTTAAAAATAAAACCGGTAAAAGCGAAGATCTCATCATGCTTTCCAATTGGTTACACAAAAAACCGACCCAAAAATATGATGGTGATTAGGTAACTTTTGCACAAACAACAAATGGAATCAATATTAGTCGAATTTTTTCGTTTCTGTCGTAAGCTGGTCGGGGAAAAGCCAAGCAAAATCGCCATTGCCTGCGAGTATTTTTTCAAAATACCCGAATGTTTTCGTGTTTATACTCGAACCGATGACAAATTACTTGGTTACTGTTAAGCAGGTTAAGTAAGGGTGACCAGAAAACAAAAAAGTTTCGCAACAAGAGAAGGGGATTATTCGAGTGACCCAATTTCGGGGTTTAGGTCATTCAAAGTAAACATATTGTCTGGTCTCAATTGAAAGCCGTCTGTGCTAAACCATTCTTACCATCTTTCTTCTTTAAAAGAACGTGTTCACTGTTAAAGCTATTTCCAATAACTTGATAAATCGCTCCTCTCATAAAAAAGGCCCATTTGACCAAACACATCTTATTGGAATAAGCTGAATCCCATTCGACCAAACGCACCTCATTCGACTAAGCTGCATACCGTTCAACCGAATGGCACCTCATTCGACTAACAAATATGCTGAATCCCATTCGACCGATTGGCCCCTCATTCGACTAACAAGCTGCATGCCATTCGATCGAATGGCACCTCGTTCGACTAAGGTGCATCCAATTCGACTGAACTGCCGCCCATTGAACTCGACTGCGGCCAAATTGACTCTCCCCACGTGACAGACGAGGTTATACTGATCTAACACGCTCGAAAGACACTTGCCTGACGAGGACTTTTAAAAATCACACTCCTGAAAGACTCCGATAAACATAGTCTGGTAAACAAAGTCTGTGGACATGAGAGAAGGGCGCCCTTCTCTCATGCTGTGGATGAACAAAACTTGTTGAACAAACTAGAGGCTCACCTCGACGAGTGGCAACGAGTCGTTGTCCCCGGGTCATTCCTTGACGAGGCACTTTTTGCAGATGCGCACAGGGCTGTGCCAGCCGCGGGAGGGCACGGGCCGCCGGTGAGACGAGCACGGGTCGCACACCACGTTCCCGCAGTCTCGGCAGTGGTGCTGGGGGAGCAGAGCGGAGAACTCCTTGTCACAGTTGGCACACTTGCTGGCTTCGTGGTCCGGCACCCAGTAACTCGGCCGGGCCGAGTCCTTGATCAGGCCTACAAAAAAAAAATTAAAAAAAATGAATAAACATTCCTCATAAAGAAAATATACTTTTCAAACGAATTGTCAATTCGTGAGCATTTGACAAGCATGTGTTTATAAATAATGCCAGATTTCGCAATTTCGTACATTTTATGACCATTAGAGATAACCTGGCAAGTCGGGTATGTTTCAGATCGCTCTCGAGCTGAGCAATGAAAAATGGGGTTGATCTCTAGATTATCCTACCCGATTAAGACGTCAACGGCGCTTAAAAATGACGAAGTGATATGGCAACACTGGTACTTATAAGCGGAGACTTTACCGCACGTTAAAAAGGTTTGATATAAATGGAACGAAGTGGCTATTCGCACGCCTGTCTCATATAACATGTATTAGGTTGGCCTCCGTGCGTTTAAGTCGCCTCCCATTTAAAATGCATCAGGTTGGTTTACGTGCGTTCAAGTCTCCCTATATTTGCTTCGGCTTGTGAATAGCCAAGACCTAAAATGGGAGTTTGAGTGCGAATAGACACTAATCCTAGCACAATAGATTTTCCGGATAATTTTACAAAAAAAAAAAAAATAGTTGACCGACAGCTTTAAAATCTACAAAAGGGCTTCATATCAGAGTAAACAGCAATCTCTCGACGAATAAAGCGAATATATACCTTTAGGATACTCAAGAACTGCCGCAACAGAGCTTAGAGTGCTTAAGACCGCCTCGCCGACCTTCCGGGCTCGCACTTCAGCGCCATCTGTGGGCGTTGCTACAGGCACCGGAGCTTTCTTCTCTCCTGAACAGAGAAGACATTCACATGTATGAGAAATGCTTCACTTTGATTACGACATTTTCCATACAATCCATACTTTGATTACAACATTCTCATACAATCCACACTTTGACTTCAACACTTTTCATATGACCAACACTTGGATAACATTTCTCAAAGAATCCATACCTTCAAGGTAACACTTCTCGCAGACTCGCACTTCCGTCATCCAGCCTCTTTCCGGAACCGGCCTCGACTTCGAAGAGCATTTATCACAGAATCCTTCTCCGCACGCGCGACAGTGGTGTTTTGTTTCCGCCGTTTCGAACGGTTTGCCGCACGCATGGCAGTCCTAAAACAGACAAACATCAGTCTATCACTCACTAAACCATGCATGCCCACACTGTAAAAAAATACCAAAAAAGGCCGTTTTGGCCATCGGAAAATCTTGAAGTCTCAACAACTTCACTTTTTTTTTCAGAGGAGCGCGTTTCATTTCATACATGATCATCGCGAGAGGAGCGCTGCGGAGCGCCTGTGAATACATGCATAGGCAACTTACACACATAGCTGCGGAGGTGGTTGCCTATCCACAACTCCGTAGGCGCTCACAAGTGTGGAAGTTAGATGACCACACCGGCTAAAACTACGGATGCGTTTCCTACCTCTTAAGTTCCACCTAACATTTACGCCGAGCAGAGATTGGTACAGAACAACTAACATAACCTATATTTTTATTGCCAGGCCGAACGGAGCGATTGAGCGCATCACGAAGCTCCTACCATATTCTTCCACAGGGGATCAAAGTCTCTGATACGGTTGGGGATCGTGCATGTACTACGTAACCTGTTTAAGGCCCCTTTTTGACCCCCCCCCCAGTGACCAAACATAGTATCGACGATGACTCCTCCCTCTCCAATCCCATTGTGTCACGTAGTACTTTTGAAAAAGCATACTTTTGACGAGTTCCGGCTCAAAAACGATCTCTATTAATGCACCGGATAAATACGCAGAGAGCATCAGCGATAATCCGAGCTTTTCCGCGAATATTTTCAGATAAAAAGAAAAAAAAGGTTTAAATTGCATTCTTTTTGTAAACTTGAAGTAAAGTTTGAGACTTAAAATTTTTCGTTAAACTTTGTAATAAAATGCGCCGAATCACAAAAAAGTGATAACCTTTCCAAGAACGTTGACATATTGAAGTACTTTCTTTTAAAGACTATTCTTAAAAAAAAAAAGCACGGGATGCCATTTTTTAAAAAAAAATTCATTGGCTCGAAATTTTTTTAGTTTGCCTCGTTGAGGGAAACTAGAAAAAAAAATTATTCAAACCGACGTGTGTTGCTTAATTGGTCGATTTTGAACGGACCGGGAGAGGGGGCAGTTCGCGGCCGAGAGGTTGGAGGGAAAGGTGTACATTTTGAATTCCTCTTTTTGACTCGATAAATCGACCAAATGAGCAACCGACGACGGTTACTATCACTTTAAGTCCCTCTAAACAATTCCAACTATCGAACGTTAAAAATTCAACAAAAAGTTTTTGGACGAAAAACTGAAAAAATGCAAGGCCCCTTGTTTTTTTTTCAATTTTTTGGTCCAAAACTTTTTATGGGATCTTTGTTTTGACGATTGGATCTGATTAAGGGACACTTAAAAAAAAAAGTTAAGACCGACGCATATTGCTTGATCCGTCTATTTCAAGCAGACTGGACCGGAAGGGTGAGAGACTTCTGCGGAGGAAGGTTGGGCGGGAGGGCAGAAATTTTATATCCCATTTTCGGAGAGATAAATCGACCAAGTCAGCAACCGACGACGGTACTAATCATTTTTAGCTCCTCTTTATCAATTCCAAGCATCAAACATGTGCACAACAGCTATCAATAAACTTGAAAAAATAAAAAAAAATAAAAAAAAAACTACCCGTAGTTAAGCCCCCCCCTTAACTTCCCAGATCTTACGGGATGGGGTGTTTGAAGGGCTACCTCCTAACGCGCAATTCGTCAGATTTGAGGTCATGTAGAGTATCTTCTCAGCGGCTCCTTGGCTGGCGAGGTGTTACCCATTCGGCCAGATTCTAAGGATTTCTGCGATTTTGCGAGGCTACCAACGGCATTTAATCACGAATTTGAACCACGAACCTCTAACCGAGTCTAGACACCGTCACTGGTAACGCGGCAACGCTAACCGCTCGGCCACTGAGAAGACATTTGACACCGGTGTTCAGAAGTGTACTCAAGTGACCGAGGCCTCCGTGAAAGAAAGGAGGAAAAAATTCAGCGCCGGTGAGAATCGAACCCACGTTGGGAAATTGGGAGGCGGACTCGTTAACCAGACAGCCACGCCACCAGGTTGACACTAAGCAAAAACATATGCAATAAGAACAAAACCTAGTTCTTTTGAGGGTGGTACGTGCTACGTCTCCTCATCGCATATCTTCTGAGGTTCTGAAGTCAAGTCGCAGTCGGGCTAAAAAGTCCCGAATGCGCCGGAGCTGCATGGAGGAGAACCCACCCAAAGTCTTGAGCGTGCACTGTATTGTATAGGTAACCCAAACAGTGAGTCCGTGCGCTTTTTCTCGAGAGTTCCCGCCAGTCAGGGTACGTAGTATGTGCACGATCCCTTGGTGCTTTCCGAAGAAGTACTTTTAACTATTTGTGAAATGATTTGGTTGGTGTTTTAAGATGCTATACTAAACATCCTTTACGTTTTATTGCTGTTTTGAGAGTAAGAAAAGGTTGCATTTTCTCATGAACTGCCTATCTAGCCATCCGCTGAAGAAAATACCTTGATTTCGCTGTCGGGTCGCCAGTAGTTGGGTTTGATCTGATCGGTGAGATAAGAAGAGAGGACTCGAGTGGGCTCGGAACTGACGCTGGCGACAGCTTCCTTAATAAACGTTACGCCGTCTAAAACACGCTGAGCGGTATTCTGGGGGCCTCCCACCAGTTGGTTACACTGGAAAACAATCACATTTTCCGATCAGAATCTTTTCAGGAGATGATGCATGGTAACAAAACTCCTTCTAGAAACAAAATTCTTAGTTATTTGAATTTGAGCCGGTAATCCTAAGCCTGCCAACATTAAGAATATCACTTTTTCACGATGCTCGATGACGTCAATCAAAAGAAGGAGATTCTACAACATTGTAAATTTTATCAAAGTTCATTTCTTTTTTCTTTTGTAAAAGTTTATCCAATTGAAAAAAATCAAGCAAATTGAAAACATTGTGCGATTTTACATTTATTAAATCACTGAGCGATTTTACATTCAATATCCTTTACTTAAGTGCTTAAAAAATGTGCTTTCTTCTTAAAAACATGAAAACAAACTCAACAAGATCACCAACATATTCAAAGTTAGATAAATTATGCATATTAAACCATATTAAACATAGAGAGACCATATTAAAAGTTAGATAAATTTTGTAGATAAGTATTAAAGATAAACCTCCTTGTCATTAGAAGTTATTAGAGGCTAAATTGCAAATTAAATCTACGATCTCTAAATGAAATTAGTGTTGGCAAATACGATTATTAAATTTTTCTCTCTCGCTCAGCTTTCCCCAACAACAGAATTATTCTAAAGTTGTTTTTGATCAAAGACGATGATTAAAAGGTATTTTAGATTACTCACTCCTGGCCAAACGTGCGTGATTTCCGTCCGGACCGCGACCTCCTCCGGGCTCTTGTTTCCGTACCAATACTGCCGACTCCGGTAGATCTCGCCGCAAAGCGGGCAATTTATCGTGTACCTGAAAATCGCACCACCCAAAATCGATTAATCGTCACGTCACACTTATTCATAAGAGCCATACGAAAAGTCGTGATTTCGATAGTACTATGTGAAAATAACGGAAATCGGGGAATCCCTCCTTTGAAAACGTTCCCGCCTAAATTTCACGCCAAGCGAAAAACAAAACGGAAGTTGAATGTCACTTACCCGGCCCACGCATGCTTTGCCAAACCCAGCCAACCCTCGTCTGACTCCGTCACAACCGTTTCTCGTCCGTTCGCGTGACAAGCTCTACATATATACAATTTGTTGGAGAATTGATGCTGATACCTGAAAGATACAAATAAACTTTTTAGTTGCAAACGCTTCTTCCCAACACACGGACGGTGACGCTTCCGTCGAACCCCCCAAGAGCGTAATTTATGGACGGTCCCTCAAGGAGCAGCGACTTACACACATCTCCCCGTACTGACGTGTGGCATGCCATCCTTAGTGTGACCCATACTGGCTTCGCAGCGACGCGTACACGAGAGACATTTCAGTCCACAAGTGAAATATTCGTCGGGGAACAGCGTCCGGTTCGATTCATCGATTCTACCGTTGAATTTATCATTTAAAAGCTGAAACAAAAATGGCGGCAACACTTTACTCTTCGTAGACTGTCGACACAGCAGACAGCGTATTTAAGTAAACCGTCGAAATATCAACGTTAAACCCAAGGTTTCTGTCGTTTAGCTTAATGTGCCCACGCTAAAAGAAAAAAAAAACGTATTGTTACATTACTCTGATAGTAAAGATGGTAAAACTGCACTTTGCGACTGTTGTCCTCCGACAGCTATATTATTTTCTGGACAGGTTTACTTGAGCTAGATTACTTGCAGGTTCAGTTAACTCCACTTATGTTGACTTGAGCTTAAATGCTGCTTGCGTAAACATCAGCTACCTAATAGGCAGGTTGACTGATCATTTTTAGGTTAGGTTACCTGCGTTAACTTCAACTTCAGCGTTTTAAAACTGTTCTTTTCAGTTGGGTTATTTTTAAGCTGATTAATCGAGACTAGGTTATTTTGAGGCTGGGTTGATTTCAACTTGGTTATTCCAGCGCAATGGGCCTAAAGTAGATAAAGACTTGAATTTTTCAGGATTAGTTCAAAATGCGTACGCCTATCGTACGGCGAAGTCTAAGAAAATTTGACCGTTCCGTTCTTGCGTACTGTAATTAGATTCTAAAGTTGGGAAAAAATGTATGGACTCTAATGGCAGCTCCGAAAAATGGTGCTCGAACTGGTGAATTATGATTGATAGCGTCTGATTGAGATTAGAAGATGAGCGGAAAAACTATTCCCAGTACAGATTGGAGTTTGAGAAACAATGTAGACAAGTTTGACGACAATCCACCGTTTCGTTATTTTTAAAAACTTTAAAAACAGCTGCATTTTGTAGAAACGTGGGTCAAATCAGCAACTTGATGATTTCTTAACGCAAAAAATAAACTTTTATTTTTGAGAAAATCAATACGAAGAACAGCTCGGGTAGATGCTAGTCAAAAGCGATAATTTTCTCAAGTTTTAGATTTTGAACACGCGTTTTGAACTTTTCGATGAACCTGACTAGTCGGAAGCGCTGCAATATCCTTAGTAAAGGCCGAGCGATCTCGATGATGAGAAGCTGTTAGACATAATCAATGGAGAAGCTGGAGACTTGATTGTTTGTAGTAGATTTCCATACCTTTAAAGCTTGAAAAACTATGGCCGGCTGCCGCGCAGAGCGTATACTTGTGTTTTTCAGTTCATCCTCAAGAAGGTTACGCAAAGATGAGAAATTCGTCGGAGGCTTTAATGTCTGGACGCCTAAGTAACGCATGGAACTAAAAGCGTCAATTTCAAGATTCATTTTTTGGAAACACGCTCGCAAGATGTCTTCAGCGCTTTTGGATGAAGCTGAAACAAAAAAAAAAAAAACCGCAGATTATGCGGTTAGTGACAACACAGGTTTTCTTGTTAAAGTTACTACCCAAGTTTTCTTCTGGCATTAAAAAAATTCAACGTTTCGCAATGCATTTTCTCCTTCCTAGTGAATTGAAGAGCTGCTCTAATATCCAAACTTCAGCGTAAAATTCAAGGGTTTACTTCGTTAGCTCAATCCAAGCAAACCAAATAAAAACATTCCGCCGAAACTAACCTCAAAACCCCTAGACGGATTTTCGAGGTAATTAGCAACGATAGGCTAAACTACGTAAGGTTATTTTCATGGTAGGTGATTTAAGCATTAACTTTTCTTTTCAGGATCTCCGCCACGTTTCTGTAAGAACTTACTACTGGGAAGCGGCTGCGTGTGATGTGTTTCTTGGAATATGATGACAGCGGGCCCGAGGGCAGAGAGCGTGCCCAAAAAGCCTCCCCTCGTGTTAATTGTCGCGAGGGCGTTCTGGAAATGTTGCGAGAAGGCACGGGAGGCAGATCCCAGGAATGTGAACATATCGCTATGCAGTCTTTCCGATCTGGTGCGGTAAATAATAATATCCGATACAGCCAACACCTGAAAAACAAAAATTCGGTTTTATTGAAAACATTACGGCTATGAAAAAGGCATAACGTAAGCCATAATTTGGTATGCATACTGGAAAAAACCCACGGCCGTCATCTTTAACAGTGCAACTTTAAAAAATTTAACAGATGACAATATGTCTGAGATAACGCGGGGAGTACTGATTGCCCCTTCACTGATCAAAATAAGGAGTAACTTACTATCAGTCCAAAAGGTATTATCCGGTTCTGGTCGCGCTGGAAGACTCTGCCTTCCACGTTTCAGTCATACATTGGCCACCGCCTCGTTGCACGACCAGAACTGGACAATACCTTTTGGACTGATAGTACCTTATCCTATTTTATAAGTTCGTAAAAAAAATCTACTTTTTTTCTCTGGATCGCACCAATTTTAAGGTTTCCAGGTTGGTTGGCAACCCAGCAAATTATCTTTTTCGCGCTTTAAACAGCGAATTATGACTCAGAAACAGATTTTATTTTATAAAACAAGTGGATTTTTCTGTAATAAACAAGACAGTAACAGGCCTAACCCCTTCAATTAAGAGTACTGGCCTGGTATTCCCTAATTCAAATGCATGCTAAATCCATCCCTCAAGCGCTTGAAGTGTTTCTCTGCATTTGCAAGAGTAACTTGTACTGTACTTATTTCTTCACGATTTGAGAATGCTTACCTTGAGCAGGAGCCGGATGCATTGGTTATTGCGGTCAGTCGTTCCTAGCAGTCCCTCTGTGTCCAAAACTATGACATTGAGGCAGGGATCGAAAGCAGCCCACACCCCCAACGTGCAACTGCTTTGGCCGGTTGAAGTCCTGAACACTGGCTCACCTTGAAAGAATACCTGCGACAAAAGGCATCGTCGACCCAACGAACTCAAGCCTTACAAGGGGAGTACAGTAAAGTCTCAGTTATACGTCTCTCAGTTATAAGTCCCACTCGTTTGTACGTCCAATGGATACAGTCTCGTCCAGAATACTTTACATGGCGTTATACGGAAGATCATTTTCACTTGTACGTCCCTCTCAGTTCTACGTCCAAATTTTTGAGTACCGACTTGGACGTATAACCGAGATTCCACTGTACTACGACTCTCCTCCCCAGATTTTCTTGAAATTTTCAGGACTGTAAGATGGCGGTATGGAAAGATACCCATGCCACAAACTTGCTGCCGAAACTCGTTTTTGATAAAATTAAAACCAATAATCATTCCTTGTAGAACACCTAAAAGTAGCGCCTAAGGCTTAAATTTTGAGGATTTTGCAATATTTCGAAAGATAAGGTAAAAAAAAAAATGAATTCTGGCAGCAAGTTTTGGGAATCTTTTCATACAACAATCTTAAAGTTCTGAAAGTTTCAAGAAAATGGGAGGCGGCTAGTCATGGTACTCCCCTTGTAAGTTAATATTTACTCCACGAAAAAATCAATCAGCAGTTCATGAACCTGAGCTGAAACTTAAGTTCAACCTATCTTAAATCACGAATTTTCATTGTTCAAACTATTCAAGCGCACACTCTTCGTCCAAATTATTTAATTCATTATT
>Ga0058701_10004710_pt1 | contig 11137 bp, 10 predicted proteins | sample AgamicOrMae_FD_97039 | JGI IMG/M metagenome (GOLD analysis project Ga0058701, IMG submission 97039) | Agave microbial communities from Guanajuato, Mexico - Or.Ma.e | ecosystem: Host-associated > Plants > Phyllosphere > Phylloplane/Leaf | place: Guanajuato, Mexico | collected 2012-06-04 | reverse complement strand
AGGCAAAGCGCATATCGTTGCATTCCAGCGTGTAAGGAATGATCAGATGGGGTTTTACCGTACCGTCCTGACAGGTGACCTGAGTCCAGAATGGCAAATCATCACCATAATAGTCGCTGTCATAACTGAAGCCGCCCTGTTCCACCACCAGCCGCCGCGTATTGGGGCTGTCGCGTCCGGTGTACCAGCCTGTGGGCGCTTTGCCAAACAGGTCCGTTAACACATCCACCGCCTGCTGCATGTGCTGACGTTCGGTTTTAGCATCAATGCCCTGATAGTGAATCCAGCGCCAGCCGTGGCTGACCACGTCATACTGCGCCTGTTTGATGGCGTCCACGATGTCCGGGTGGCGCGCCAACGCCATCGCGACGCCAAACACGGTCAGGGGCAGTCCGCGCTTCTGAAACTCATTGTGAATGCTCCAGAAACCCGCGCGGGATCCATACTCGTACAGGGATTCCATCGACATATGCCGATCCGGATAACTGGCCGCCCCAATGATGTCAGACAGGAACTGTTCTGAACCCGTGTCGCCGTGCAAAACGTTGTTTTCTGCCCCTTCCTCATAGTTGAGTACAAACTGCACCGCGACGCGCGCTTTCTTTGGCCAGCGCGCATGTGGAGGCTTTCCACCGTAACCGATCAGGTCACGCGGGTAATTCTTATTGAAGCTGTAGGTTTTTTTATCCTGGCTTTCAGTCATCACTTGCATCCTGTCGTTGAACGGGAACATCTGCTTAGTTTAGGTGCTGAAAGACACCTGAGAGCGGTTTATGTAGCGGATAAGCTAAATCGCCTTGTTTACTGGTGCCAAAACCCAGCGCCACCAGCGATTCCACCATCTTGACGGCGGCGCTGACGCCATCAATCACCGGCATCTCCAGCTCTTTTGTCAGCGACGCGGCCAGCGTTGCCATGCCCCCACAGCCTAAAATAATGGCGCCACAGCCATCTTCCCGCTTTGCCTGGATACAGCGCTGGCGCACTTTCTCCTGCGCCACACCGCTGCCGTCTTCCAGCGCCAGCACGGGTAAATCAATAGCATGTAAAGCAGCACAATGGTGCGTAAAACCGTACTGCTGAAGTAAATGGCGTGCGATGACCAGCGTGCGGGGCAACGTCGTGACAATTGAAAAGCGCGTTGCCACCAATGTGGCGGTATGCATGGCCGCCTCCGCGATACCGATGACCGGCCCACTGGCCAGTTCACGTGCCGCCAGCAAGCCAGGATCGCCAAAACAGGCAATCACATGGCCACTGACGCCCTGCGCTTTGCCGAGCTTCACCTGTTCCAGCACGCCGATTGCCGCTATCGCCTCATCAAAATGCCCTTCAATCGACGGCACGCCCTGCGAAGGGCAAACGGCAATAATGTCCGTTCCAGGTGCGGCCACCGCGCGGGCCGCCTGACCGATGGTTTCGGTCATCGCCTGGCTGGTGTTGGGATTGATAACCTGAATCAGGCTCATGATACGGCTCCTTTATGCCCGGCAAACAGTCGGGAAAAATCCGGTAGTGTTTCGCCTCCGCGCTCAAAATGGAGGCTGGCAACGATATGTTCAAAATGGTGCTGCAGCGAGGCGGTCAGTGACACCAGGTCTTTTTCCCGGAGTCGCTGGAGTAACTGGCCGTGATCGTCACAGCGACAACCGCGCTGCCAGGGCGCGCCCCAGGTGGCAATCACCAGCGACGATCGCTGGGCCAGTTGCGTCACCAAATCCGTTAATACCTGATTGCCCGAAATCGCCTGCAACTGAATATGAAAGGCCGCAGACAGACGAATCGCCGCCGGCCCGTCATGCCGGGCAATCGCCTCTTTTTCCTGCTCAACCAGGGCCGTGAGCCCGGCCAGGTGCGGTGCCTGCAGATGTTCCAGCACCGCAGAAAGATTGCCGCACTCAAGCAGGCTTCGGGTGCGAAAAATATCCCGCGCGTCCTCCACGCCCGGTGTGGCGACATGTGCACCACGTTTGGGCGTGAGCGTGATCATTTGCACCGCAGCAAGGCGCTGCAAGACCTTACGGATGCCCGTGCGGCTCACGCCAAAGACCTCTGAAAGCGCTTCTTCCGGCAATTTGCTGCCGGGCGGCAGTTGATGTTCAACAATGGCGTTCATTAACGCCTGATAGATAGGTTCATCTTTATCATGCAGCTCGGCCGCCGTTCTCTGGCCTGTTTCACTCTTCATCACCCGCTCCGGTAAACATCATTGCGTCACTTATCGTATACGTGAAAAATAAATTTTGTATACAAAAAACAAATCTGGCCTGGATCCTGCAATGTGATTTCACAAGGTTATTTTATTCATGTCTTTGAGAGGAGCAGGTTTCATGCCAAATCATTCAACGGTGGGTAACACATCGGCCTCTGAAGCCGGAAAAGCATACAGTCCGAAGCTATGTAATGCTGACCTGGCGCCTACCCGTCATCAAAACTGGTCGTGGTACAACATCTTTTCCTTCTGGATGTCGGATGTGCACAGCATGGGCGGCTACGTGGTCGCGGCAAGCTTCTTCACATTAGGGCTGGCCAGCTGGCAGGTGCTGCTGTGTTTGCTGGCAGGGATCTGTATTGTTCAGCTCTGCGCCAACCTGGTCGCTAAACCCAGCCAGATGGCCGGCGTGCCTTATGCGGTCATTTGCCGCCAGGCATTCGGTGTCTTTGGCGCCAATATTCCGGCGGTGATCCGCGGCCTGATTGCGTTTGCCTGGTACGGTATTCAGACCTGGCTGGCGGCGAATGCGCTGATGCTGGTGCTGCTGAAGTTTTATCCGTCGCTGGAAAGCCTGACGCACAGCCACTGGCTTGGCTTATCGCAACTGGGCTGGTACTGCTTTGGCGTGATGTGGGTTCTGCAGGCGATGGTGTTCTGGCACGGCATGAGTGCGATTAAGCGCTTTATTGATATCGCTGGTCCCGCCGTTTACGTCGTCATGCTGGCACTGGCGGGCTGGATTGTATACAAAACCGGATTCGACGGTATTTCGTTTACGCTGGCCAGCAAATCGCTGTCCGTCGGTGAACAAACCTGGCAGATGATTACGGCAACGGCACTGGTCGTGTCTTACTTCTCAGGCCCGCTGCTGAACTTTGGTGACTTTTCTCGCTACGGCAAAAGCATGAGTGAGGTTCGCCGGGGTAACCGCTGGGGACTGCCGTTCAATTTCCTGCTGTTCTCCATCGTGACCGTTGTGATTGTATCGGGTACGCAGTCCTTGTTTGGCAAAATGATCACCGATCCTATCGAAACCGTGAGCATGGTTGGCAGCGATTTAGCCGTGGCGATTGGCTTACTGACCATGATCACCGCGACGATTGGCATCAACATTGTGGCGAACTTCGTGTCTCCTGCTGCTTTCGATTTTTCTAACTGCTCGCCTCAGAAAATCAGTTTTCGTACCGGGGGGATGATTGCAGCGGTGGGTTCGGTCCTGCTCACGCCGTGGAATCTGTTCCAGTCGCCTGAACTGATTCACTATACGCTGGACGTACTGGGTTCGTTTATCGGGCCTTTGTTTGGCATTCTGTTAGCCGATTTTTACCTGATCAAAGGCGGCCGTATTTCTGTGGACGATCTGTTCGATGCCACACCGCAGGGGCGCTAGTGGTATCGCGGTGGATTTAACCCAAAAGCCATTGTCGCCCTGCTGCCCTCGGTCGCTATTTGTCTGGTGATTAGCTTTATCCCTTCTCTACATCAGGTCGCCAACTTTAGCTGGTTTATCGGCGTGGCGCTGGCGGCAAGCTGCTACTGGCTGGTGGCGCGGGAAAAACAGGTTGCAGGAAAACATACGACAATCCCGTCGGGTGCCGTCGCGATGCAGAAAGACTGATTCACGCTTACTGCCAGTCAGTCCGTTTCTGTGAGGACTGGCTGCGGGAACGTCGTTCTTACCCTGCCTTTATGGGGCATTTATTGGGTGCGACGGGCATCAGATCAAAATACGGGATAACACTGAACGTGACGGGAAAACCGGCTGTTGGGAGGAAGACGAGAAACGTCCAGAGCCAGAAAGCAAAAACGCCATGCTGATAACCAGCATGGCGTCAAAATTTGGCGGAACGGACGGGGCTCGAACCCGCGACCCCCTGCGTGACAGGCAGGTATTCTAACCAACTGAACTACCGCTCCGCGCTTTGTTCCCCGTCGGGAACGAGGCGCATATTAATCACATCATTACTCGCCGTCAACGGTTTTCCCCCTGCCCGCTTCCGTTTGCTGCTATTTTCGCCCCGATGTTGATTTTACACACAAATCTTTGCGACTCAGGCGCGCCAGAGGCAACTGCCCCCCTTCTTCATGATCAGATCCAGCCGTGATTCGTGATGACTGATTTCCTCATCACTGGCGGTGACCACGCGCAATCCTGATGTGGGCCGAACGATGCGCTGAATGCCTTCGCTCTGCTGCTGACGCGAGCGATCCTCCTCCGACGAGAAAGACAAGGACGTTTGTCCGCCCGTCATGGTTAAAAAGACTTCGGCCAGGATCTCGGCATCGAGCAGTGCGCCGTGCAACGTACGCTTACTGTTGTCTATCTCATAACGTGAACACAGCGCGTCGAGGCTGTTGCGCTTACCGGGGAACATACGGCGCGCCATCGCCAGGCTGTCAGTAATCTTGCAGAAGGTTTCCGTTTTTTCGATGCCGCGCTCAAGCTTGCTGAACTCATAATCCATAAAGCCGATATCAAACGAGGCATTATGAATAACAAGTTCTGCACCACGGATGTAGTCAAGAAACTCATCGGCAATCTCACTGAAGGTCGGTTTATCCAGCAGAAACTCATCGGCAATACCGTGAACGCCAAACGCTTCCGGGTCGACCAGCCGATCGGGCTTGAGATACATGTGGAAGTTGTTCCCTGTCAGGCGACGGTTCACCACTTCAACGGCACCGATCTCAATGATGCGGTGACCTTCATAATGCACCCCGATCATATTCATACCGGTGGTTTCAGTATCGAGAACGATTTGGCGGTTATTTGCAGTGCTCATAGGGCTCGTTTTATGTCAGACTTGGCGTTTTGTCAGAAGGAAGTCTACCAGAGATGCGCAAACAGGTAGAAATTTATACCGATGGTTCCTGCCTCGGCAACCCGGGCCCGGGGGGTTATGGCGCAATTTTGCGTTATGGGCAACATGAAAAAACATTTAGCGCCGGTTACCGCCTGACGACCAATAATCGCATGGAACTGATGGCGGCTATCGTCTCGCTGGAAGCCCTGAAACAACCCTGTGACGTGGTATTGAGTACCGACAGTCAGTATGTGCGCCAGGGCATTACGCAATGGATTCATAACTGGAAAAAACGCGGCTGGAAAACAGCCGATAAGAAGCCGGTTAAGAACGTCGATCTGTGGCAACGGCTTGATACTGCGCTCAGCACCATCAGATTCAATGGGAGTGGGTTAAAGGCCATGCGGGCCACCCGGAGAATGAACGCTGCGATGAACTGGCACGCCATGCCGCAAACCATCCGGCTTTTGATGATATCGGCTATCAACCAGAATCCTGATCGTTGACGTGTCTGAACTGCCGTGTCGCATTCACAGGCTGCGGCAGGGGCCTTTTGCTCAGACTCATTCTTGCCTTGGTCGGCGTGAGAGGGAAACTGCGCTTACGCGCAACGACGATATTCAGGCACCCTAAAGCAGGTAAGTGAGCGCTGATCATTCTGCCGCCCTGCCGGTGCCAGGGCAACACCTGAAAACGCGTACGAAAGACCACTTCATAATTCAGCAATCCCAGCCAGTCCAGTAACCGCATCTGGCTGAACATGCGCCCGCTCCAGGGCGCTTTACGCTGTATTCCGGGTACTATTTTACTGATACCCAGCAGACTGAACGGATTGAAGCCGCTGATTATCATCCAGCCATCATCGATCAATACCCGGTCCACTTCCCGCAATACCCGATGGGGATCCTGACTCCAGGATAACGTATGGGCCAGTAAACAGGCATCGACAGACTTGGCTTCGAACGGGAGCTGGGTGGGATGCGCCAGGACCTGTAAGCCTTCACCTTCGACACCTACGCTGACCTGATGGGAAATCGCGCACTGTTCCGTATTGATTTCTGCGCTGAGGTTGCCAAGCTTAAGCATATGAAAGCCATAAAGCTTTCCGAGGTAAGGCTGAAGTTGCTGCGTCAGGGCATCGCGAAAGTAAATGCCCCATGGCATATCGTGCCATGAGCGTGGGGCGTTCAGGATTTGGCGTGTCTTGGCGGGCTTCATGCTTTACCATTTTCCTTTTAACGACCAGCGAGAGGTATTTATGAATCTTACCAGCATTCCTGCACTGCAAGATAACTACATCTGGACGTTAACAGATGACGAAGGAAAATGCCTGATTGTTGACCCGGGTGAAGCCCAGCCGGTTCTGGAGAAAATTCAGGCCAATGGCTGGCAGCCTGTCGCCATTTTGCTGACGCATCATCACAACGATCATGTCGGTGGCGTGAAAACGCTCTGTGAACATTTTCCCGAGATTGCCGTTTACGGTCCGCAGGAAACGGCAGATAAAGGGGCAAAAACATGCGTGCGTGAAGGAGATAACGTTGACGTTTTGGGCCTGTCATTCGCGGTCATCGCTACGCCGGGGCACACTTTAGGACATATCTCATATTACAGTGCACCTTATCTTTTTTGTGGAGATACGATGTTTTCAGGTGGTTGCGGACGGCTTTTCGAAGGCACCCCTGAGCAAATGTACCAATCCTTTCAAAAGCTTAATTCGCTTCCGGAAGACACATTGGTGTGCTGTGCGCATGAATATACTTTATCCAATTTGAAGTTTGCTGCGGCAATTTTACCCCACGATCCGCAAATAACGGCTGAATACCATAAAATTAAGGACTTACGGGCCGAAAACCGCATTACTTTACCTACAAAACTGGCCCATGAGCGTGTGATAAATTTATTTCTCCGAACGCAAGATGCTGATTTACAACGCGCTTTAAACATTGATGCTGGGGTTGGGCCCGTATGGCAAACATTTGCTGTTCTACGCGAGAAGAAAGACGCTTTTTGATTTTTCGGGTTGTGTTGTGAAGGACCGTCACGTATAGTTGCTCGTCTTTTAAGCGAACTATTGACACACACATGAAGGCTAAAGCGATATTATTCGCCTCGGTCTTGCTGGTAGGATGTCAGGCATCACGGAATGACGCCAATATCCCCGAACAGCATACCCAGAGTCTGTCTTCAGCTGGTCAAAGTGAAAATGGAAAATACGGTGATCGACTTTTATCGCCGCGATGGCAGGAAGATGGAACTGGCCTCGCAGAAGATAATGATCTCTGGCGTTTCATTAGTGACGAGTTGAAGATGGGGATTCCGGAAAACGCCCGGATCCGCGAACAGAAATTAAAGTTTTTAAAAAATAAGAGCTATCTCCACGATGTAACATTACGGGCAGAGCCGTACATGTACTGGATAGTAGAGCAGATTAAGAAACGTAATATGCCGATGGAACTGGTACTGCTACCCATAGTGGAGAGCGCTTTTGATCCTCACGCAACGTCATCTGCAAATGCCGCTGGCATCTGGCAGATCGTTGGGAGTACGGGTCGAAACTATGGTTTAAAACAGAACCGTTACTACGATGGTCGTCGCGATGTTGTCGCTTCAACGAAAGTAGCACTGGATATGATGCAGCGACTTAATACGATGTTTGGTGGTGACTGGCTTTTGACAGTGGCGGCTTACAACAGCGGAGAAGGACGGGTACTCAAAGCGATTAAACAGAACAAGGCGCGCGGTAAGCCTACCGACTTCTGGCATCTTTCGCTTCCACGTGAAACCACGGTTTATGTACCAAAAATGTTGGCCTTGAGCGAGTTGCTTAAGCACAACAAGCGTTACGGTATCAAACTGCCGACGCCTGACGAAAACCGTGCTCTGGCACGCGTAGAAGTGGGTCAGCAGATAAAACTGACGCAGGCCGCAGAAATGGCGGGGATGTCGCTCACCAAGTTGAAGAGCTTCAATACCGGTTATAAAGGCGGCGCAACAGCACCCAATGGGCCACATTACATTCTGGTGCCGAAGTCTAACGTCGCAAAGCTGCGTGATTCACTGGCTTCCGGTGATATCTCTGCCGTGCAGCCCACACAACTGGCGAAAGCCAGCAATGAGGGGGGCTACAAAGTGCGAAGCGGCGATACCTTATCCGGTATTGCGAATAAGTTAGGCGTCAGCGTGGCCACACTGAAGCAGCAAAATAACCTGCGCAGTGCCAGTATTCGTCCCGGTCAGTTACTGACTGTGGGTTCGAATGGCACGAGCCTGGCGGATAATAGCAACAGCATCACCTATCGCGTTCGTAAGGGTGATTCTCTTGACAGTATCGCCCGTCGTCACGGCGTTAACATCAAAGACGTGATGCGCTGGAACAGTGTTGTGAGTAACGCAAAAGATATTCAGCCTGGTGACGAGCTCACGTTGTTCGTTAAGAATAACGCAACACCAGATACCTGATTCGTTGAAAAGGCTGACATTTGTCAGCCTTTTTTCTTGTTTGATTCTACATCCTGCCCGTGACCACGTTCTCTCTGCCCTTTCCTGCCTGATGTCACCTTTATCGTCTGGTACTGAACTCAACCAAAAGCGGGTTATGGTCGGATGCCTGCGTCACCAGAACCGAGGCTTCACTGACGTGTATATCGCGATAAAAAACGAAATCTAAAGGTCTGCCAAAGGCTTTACGCCGGTGATCGGCGGTAAACATCACCTCTTCCAGTTTCATCTGATGCGCAAAGCGATAGAGGGCGTTAATGCGCTGGCGGCTCCAGGCATTGAAGTCGCCCGCCATAATGACAGGCCCGCGATGATGGATAATCTGTTCGCCAATGGGGCCGAGCTGCTTGCTGTAAACATCCACGCCCAGGCTAAAATTTACCGCGTGGATGTTCACCACCATCAGCATCTCGCCCGTGGGAAGCGGATACGCTGTGACTAAGGCGGATTTTGAGAGCCTTAACAGGGGTTCTCGCTCGCGCAGGGGGCAACAATAAACAGGGTGAGCAGAAGCTAACGTCATGACGCCAGAGGGGTGCTGAGGCAGCACTAAAGCCGGAACCTGATCGGCCGCCAGATAGTTACTGGTCGCAAAGCGGATTAGCTCGGGCGTCGTCTGCGCTTCCTGAAGCAGAACCAGATGGGCATCCTTACCAAACCCTTCCAGCACGGACATCCAGTCAGCGCGCTGCTGCTTAAAGATATTCCATACTAATACTTTCAAAGTGGGATCGGCGGGGAGTGGCTCACCCGGTGGCAGTGCCTGGCCGAGATGAAACATGGCACCCGGAGGAAAGATCCTTTCCGCTGGCTGTCCGGCTACATATCTCATCGCATAGGTTTTTTTGCGCACTGTCCCGCCTGGCTAATCATTCAGAAATTCATGTCACTTATCTGTTATAGGGATTTTAGTACGCAGTTTCAATCGATGCCGACGATTGTTCGAGACCGCCCTCCCACTTTATTGTCGTCACGAATGGCGTAATCCGGCCTGTGCAGACCGTTTCTTCCACTAAAAAGATAACCGGCCTGACGGAAAGGCGCTTTCGTCTTCTTTAGCCCGCTTTACCAAAAAGCCATCCGCGCCAAGGGGTAAATAGCAGGCTGTGCTTTAATTAGCGGTATATGGCCTCAGGCGCTATTTCACGTGAAGGAAACAATGAAGGCATCTTCTGAAGAACTCAAAGTATTTGTCAGCGTGGTTGAAAACGGGAGCTTTAGCCGCGCGGCAGACGCCTTGCAGATGGCCAATTCCGCCGTCAGCCGCACGATCAAAAAACTGGAAAATAAACTCGGACTGGCTTTACTGACGCGCACCACACGCAATCTTGCGTTAACGCAGGAAGGAGAACGTTATTTCCAGCAGGTTCAGCATTTTCTTCAGGTGATGACGGCCGCAGAAGACGCGTTGATAGAGAGCCGTCATGCGCCCAAGGGATTGTTACGTATTGATGCCGCCACTCCGGTCATACTGCATCTCCTGATGCCCATGATAAAAGCTTTTCGGGAGCGCTATCCCGAGATTGCCCTTTCACTGATTTCATCTGAAAACTTCATTAATCTCATCGAGCGTAAAGTCGATGTGGCGATTCGGGCAGGCAGCCTTACCGATTCAGGCCTGCGGGCACGACTGCTGTTCACCAGCTATCGCCGCTTTATTGCCTCTCCCGGGTATCTGGAGAAATATGGTATTCCTGTGTGCGCAGCCGATCTGGATAATCATCAGTGTCTCGGTTTTATTGATGCGCCACGTCTTAACCGCTGGCCAATCGCCTGTGACGATGGGGAACTTTACATCATCCGTTCGGAACTGGATTCTAACAGCGGAGAAACCATCAAGCAGCTTTGTCTGGACGGTAATGGGATTGCCTGCCTTTCTGATTATATGGTGCATAAAGAGATCGCTGACGGAAGTCTGGTTGAGATCCTGGCCGATCAACGTTTACCGGTAGAGATGCCGTTCAATGCTGTCTATTACAGCGATCTTGGCGTAAGCCAGCGCGTGCGTGCCTTTATTGATTTTTTAAGCGAATGGGTAGTAGAGCAACCCTGGCATATACAGGCTCAGTTACAGCCGTACACCCACCCCTGAAAGCAGTAATTTCCCTCGCCAGACTGTTTAAACATCATCTTCTGATGACGTTTACAGCGCAAATCCAGCCGCGTTTGCAGCCGTTCTGCGTCCCTGAAAGCACAGGAGGGCGTAAGCGAATACGGCGTCGTGAGAATGACCGCCTGATGGTGAGTGCAAAGAGGGTGAGGTGAAGCCGGACCGTCAAAAACGCCTGTTCTGAGCGCCAGTCGAGGACAGACCAGAAGGTCAGCAGGAAGATTATGCAGCCGGGAGAGTACGCGGAGGTAATGTCTTTTATATTAAGGAAAGGACTCAGTAGCACGCCAATGCGCGATCAATAAGCTATGAAGTGATTGTCCTGGGCTGGTTGCCGTAGAAATGGAAAAAGCCCTGACCGTTAAGTCAGGGCTTTCCAATTAAGTGGCGGAACGGACGGGGCTCGAACCCGCGACCCCCTGCGTGACAGGCAGGTATTCTAACCAACTGAACTACCGCTCCACCGATTCTGTACTGATCGCAGAAAAACGTTCTGCTGTCAGGTGT
>Ga0058701_10004709_pt1 | contig 11137 bp, 6 predicted proteins | sample AgamicOrMae_FD_97039 | JGI IMG/M metagenome (GOLD analysis project Ga0058701, IMG submission 97039) | Agave microbial communities from Guanajuato, Mexico - Or.Ma.e | ecosystem: Host-associated > Plants > Phyllosphere > Phylloplane/Leaf | place: Guanajuato, Mexico | collected 2012-06-04 | reverse complement strand
TATGAAAACGAATTTTAGCAAGGAATGAACAATAGCCTACTGATTTTACTGTGGATATTTCACCACAAGAGTCATATCTTCATTAATGTGACATTATGATTAACGCGCAAGTACGTTGAAGTAAAAACAATTATTTCCCCTGGTCCCATCTATAAAACAAAACTTTCGACAATACCTATTAACGTGCTGTATCACATGACATTGTCAAAGTGAATAGATTTGAGTACGTTGAACTAGAGTGGACAGTCTTTTTTTGTTTTATGAATTGTTTTCCTTAAAAAGATGAGACGATGTATCGGGCATGGAAGTGTACAGTCTAAAAATCGGCAATGCGGAAACAGAACGTGAGAGCTTGGTAACCTCACGAATTCTCTGATACTCGACAGCAATTTTTTGTGACATTTTTGAATTGGATTCTGTCTGGGTTTTCGGTGCAGTTGATGACATTACTTCCAAGCTCGTACCTTTTGGAGGTTCGAAATGTTACAGGTACAATGCCAGTAACGAATACTTTTCCTGTAAAACGTCGTTAGATAATACAGCCAAGTATGCTCCTGTGAAATAATATATTTGCAGCACAAGCCAGTCATATCTTTGGACTAATATGGCCGAACCAAGTCAGGTACCAATACGTACAGTCAAACCTAGATATAAAATATAAGTCAATACAGGCCGGCTACAGGGTTGGATCGTCGGTTCTGAGCAAAATAAGCGTACAGTATTTTGCAACCAGACTGTACACAGCGTAAGCCGGCCTTTTATTTTATCACAGAGAAATATACTCCACCCAATGGGAGCGCCCATACTCAAATTTTAAGCGATCGAAAACTGCGCGGATGTTCTGAATAGACGTTATCCTTGATTGGGCCGCCATAGAAAAAGCGTGTTCGGCAGTTTTGAATGTTCTTTGAGGTTATGCGGCTTTAAAAGATATATCCAACTGGTTCTTCCTTTATGATTAAGGAGGAACCAGCGTTGATTGGATTTCTCTTTCAAAGCCGCATAACCTCGGAGAACATTTAAAACTGCTGAGTCTACAGTGGTCCAATCTGGAAAAGTCTATTTTGGTAATGAGAATGCCAGATTTTACTGTAAAAATAACTATCAACAAAATTTGTAAGATATCCCATGGCGATGAATTTTCCGAGGAAAGTCTATAAAAAGGATTAAGAAACACAGGTGCGCAGTCGAAGGGCACGAGACGAAAAGTAAGGAGAGTTGAAATTTGGAGAGCTGAGATGAAGAAACTTATGGATGACCCTTTATATCTACGGAAGATAGTTTTATTTTATTCTGATGGCTCAGTTTTCAATCGCTTAGAACTTGAGTGCTGAAAGTCAAACAAAATGAGGGAGGGAGTCCCGCCCCCAAAAAGAAACGATAATATGACCCTGGATACCGGAACTACCTAGAAGATATCCATGTACAAACTACCGTACCTAAGTCGATAACTTTCACCGATGGCGCTAAGTACCAACCACATCTTCCATAGTTTCCTATCTACAAACATCAAATCTGGGACATATTCTATGGCAATGATGAGAACCATTGCCAACATTGAAAACACGCAATCTGTACGACTAAGTTGATAAAATAGACAAACAATCCGTACTACACCATACCGATCGTTGTTACACACTTTATCGTGAGTCAAATCTTTCTTTAAAATATTTTTTTATAGGTCATAACAAAAACCGGTAAGTCCTCACAGCCTGAGAGCGGCGCGTTGGAATTTTTTCCAAGGGAATGTAAAAAAAAAACTTCAGCGAACACTTTCTAGCTTATTGCTCTAGTCACTAGACAGCAAATCTGATGAGGTACTCTCACTTTTTCTATTCCAATGGAAAAAGTATGAAACGCATACTCAGGAATATATGGCACGACTGTCGAGGACGCCTTAAAACAAAGATAACAAAACAACGTCATGTCAAAAAGTAATACTTAAGAAAACAGCACCGAGGACCGAAAGTCCAAAACAAGTCTGCGATGTTTTTGTACGGCATAAAAATTTGGTTTTGCAACGCGTATTTATTCCCACGGCCATTTCATACGCCCGAGGGATAACATAGCGAAAGATTATCCCAAAAATGCTCTTAACAGAGGTAAGAAAATAAAAAAGCGTAACAAAATAAAAAAATATGGTCAAGGTCTAAAATAAAGAATACTTTTTGACAACCGAGGCCAGCTCGGTGCATTATTACTATAAGCAGGTCATGGGGCTCGAAGAGCTCCACGGCCAGGAAAACCTGGCCTATGTTTTCAGCGCAGAGTTGTCTCTGGCGAAGGCGGCATTGTCGTAAACGAACTGCGTGATGATGTGGCCGTTCCCGTTCAGACACTCCAACTTGACACCCTCTCGAAAATCGCTGCAGCGTTCTTCGTCGACAACCTTGGTTCCATCTTCTCGCGGAGACCATAGAGGACTCGCGCGAAGCAAATCCATTCCGACCTACAAGAAAAAACAACTCCTTTAGACATTTCAAAGAAATCGATTCTTCGCGGTACATTTTGAAGGTTGAATTTTCCAATAACTGTGTTCCACCTGATCCGATCGAAGACCTAGAACCTAATCTTAATTGATCGAACCTTACGGTCGCCAATGCCGACTATCAAAAGATATCAGCTCTGAATTACTTGATATCCGCTCCGATTTTACTGGGTTCTGATAAAATAGAGGCTCCATGTCAATCCTATCACAGATTTGCTCTACGATTTTTGATTTGAGGAATGAAGCAAACTCTCGCTTACGTTTTTAGAGATTAGCTCCAGTCTTTGAAACGTAGTTTAATAAGATCCGAGCGGCGATATTGTTTGGGACCGATCCATAATAAGAAAGGAGCGGATCTGATTTAAAATAGCGCAGCTTTGCTTAATCTTCTTCTCAGAGATCAAAATTGCAGACGGTTGGCTAGTTTCACGGACCTTGAGAAGAGACAAGCACACGCAGAAAGAGAATAACTAACCTCTTTTCCGTAGAGAACACGGTACAGAGCGAAGAGCGGGAAAGGAGCTAGCGTACTGATGCTGATCAACCAGCCGATTGTGTCTGCCCACAGAGGGAACTTGTAACTGCCGTAATGCGCTGGGGCGTACTGAATCATCACAAACACGAAAACGGCCTGAAACAAAAATCATTTCAATCAGCACTCTACCTAGCACATGCCAAGCGAGTTACAAGCCTCTGAGGATTTTCGGAAACGATCATACAGCTCGATACGAAAGACAAGCGTGTTGCCTACCACGAGCCGAATTCACAGCTTTTCATTTGCCCTGCACTGATATCTTCTGTAAATACCCATCAAGCAAACAGTTCATGCCGATATCGGCGAAAAGTGTAACTTTCCCACCCTCATGTAACACACCAACCTGCAACCTGTAATTTACATCTGACGTTAAACCATTACTGATTTGAATTGAAAATACGTAATAGGCAACATGCATTACACTCTTGTCAAGCGGGTTGCATCATCATTTCAGAAAATTCTCAGGGGCTTGTAAATATCTCGGTACTTTAGCTCTCGTCAGACGAATAAGCACATACTGTTTACAGAATTTTTGGACGCTCCTTGACATGCCGCGAGATGGCGCCGCAAGCTCAAGTCGCGCTCAGTTGTTGAAGGTTTTCATCCCTTTCCTATATCATTTCAGGGATTTTATATTCATTTTAATTCCTACGAAGAATGTCTGCGACAATCAAGATACACCTTATTGAGTCTCCTCCCTCCCTTTTCTTTCTTCTTCTTTTCTCATCACCGGTGTGGCACATTCCATGTCGCGCCACTATGAATAATGCGATACTAGCAATTCTTAGACGAATACGATTGCTGCTACTGAAGTATAAGCAATATTTGCTGGGATTTATGAACCTTTAACTCCAAGAAATTAAGTATCCTAACCCAACCTAACCTTACCTAAACTAGCCTTAGGCTGACCTAAGCTATCTCAGCTATAAAATAAACTGAAATAAGTAAAAATGCGCGTTGACATGACACGAACAATAAGGTTCTGTTAATACACCCCTCTACAAGTAGCACATCTGTCAAGCGTTGCTCCCTTTGCTACCCAAAGTATTCGCCGGAAGTAGAGGACTTACAATTGACATGAGCGGAGATGCGACAACCCAAACAAACCGCCAGTAGGACGCAATGATGCCATAGAAGCTGATTCCCATCTCACTCAGGTTCTCCATGAACCGACTGCATCCTGTAAAATGACATGTTTTAGCGCGCCACGAAGTACAGGGAAGCTTAGATTAGGGGGAACAGGATGTTCCCTTACCATAAACCCATGAAACGGCTATGATTTCCGCGAAACCGATGAGGAGGATCGCCCAAGAAGCGGTGTTCCAGTCCATGAGAGTGAAAAGGTAAACCCCACCGGAGTAGCACATCGGCAGTTCCAAGATGAAACATCCCAGACACACCAGCAACGTAACCAGCCATTGGCGGGGGCGGAGAGTCGGCCATTTGTCGATTAGGGCGGTGGTGATAGCCTGAACACCTGCGAACTGACATTTTAAAAAAAACATTTCTGTTAAGTAGCGAGTATTGGAAAATTGCGTCTTTTAAAAGTTATATTTTTTTGGGCGAAAAATCGGCTTCTCAGAAATTTTAAGGAGTTTTTTTTTTTTTTCATTTGATCGATTGTGGTGGGTAGGCAACGTGGCACATGGTGGAGATAAGCGGATTGTGAAGCGCGATCCCATGTTCGTCTCTGATACAATTACTCGATTATAGAAGCCTAATGGGAGAGAGTCTGGAGCGTTTTCACACGTGATCAAATTGAACCAATCAGACGCTTGTCCCACCAGATAAAGAAGCCTGGAGGACGAAGATCGCTCAGCGACCTCTCAGATCTCTCTATCTGAGGGTGCTGCAAAAAATTATTTTAACACCTTGACGAGACAGAATCGATTTCAGTTATTTTGGGCCTATTTTTTCCATTTTGAATTACCATTTGGTATGTATTTTGACTACTTAATTCCGTTACCATTTTGAATACTAAAAAAAAGACTTAAAAAAATTAGAGCAAAAATGTTTTGACAATTTTTTTGAAATACAGAAGTTAACAATTTCAAATAGTCAGGTTCTCAATATTTTTATCGGAGTACCTATTTATAGCTTGCAAAGATGTTTGAGTCAAAAAACACGTATTCAAAATAATGAAGTAAAAAGATAACCCTTTTATGCATGATGGAATTTCCTCTGACTTGAGGAGCCCAAAAGTGCGTAGCATTCACATAGAAGGAGCAGCAGGGTGGTGGACGAGCCAGAAAGTGGCTTTTGCGGTTAACCTCGTAACGAAGTTATTTCCGGCAAGGCAACTCACTTGACTTCCCAGTCCGAGCACGAAGAGCATGAAGAAGAACAAGACAGCCCAAAGCTGCGGCATGGTGGGCATGCGCAGAATGGCTTCCGGGTACACGATGAAGGCGAGTCCGGGACCCTCGCTGACCACCTCGGTGACGGCCACGCCCTGCTGGGCGGCCAGGAAGCCCATCACGGTGAACACGGCGAAACCGGCGAACACGGCTGTGAAGAGGTTGGTCACGGACACAATGATGGCGTCCCTGCAAACCGACACAAAGTATGAAAAAATTGGAGAGCAAAGTGAGACGAGTTTCCTCTTTTTGGATTCGCTACATCAGAGATTAGTTCCCTTTTTGGCTTCGCTGCATCGGAAATAAGTTCCGTTTAGATCCAATTCAAATATGCAGTAAACGATGTCTCTCCTTCAATGGTTATTTTGGGCATAAAGAAATCCATTCAATTCATATTGCCTCAAGTCGAGCCACTGAGAAGCAGAGAAAAAATCCGCAGGGAAATCTAACATTACCTCGCTTGTGAAACCCGGGTTGAAGTATCCATGCCGAAAAATCCATTCACTTAAAATACTCAAACGGACATCCATGGTCAATGGATATAGCATAGACGCATGGATATCCACTTGTGTATTTCCAATGGATAATTCGGCATGGATATCGCATGGACACTTCAACCCGGGAAGTTATAAGCAACCTACAAGTTAGAGGAATCGGCGAAAGAGACTTAAGGATCATTTTTGGATGAAGATATTTCGCCGAAACCTTTACTTTCGTGCAATAACTAACTAGATGGTTATAACACAGTAGCAGTAAAAATAAATTGTTCGACGTCTTGTTAGGGTCGGGTACTCGCGGCGAGAAACGCAGATCTTGCGAAAAAGTCACAAACAAGAGGGAACAGTCAAAGAGGGGGGAGGAGAGCGGAGAGACTTCAAAAGATCTCCCGAGTGGGTGAAGGAAGTCTCAAGGCGAACCGAGGGAAGAATAAGAGTACCCCTCTCGAAAACTTCAAACTACTCAAGTTCAAAACTCTCGTGAGAAGCCCGGAAGATTCTAGTTTGCTCGCTCTCTTACACAGCCCTACGGGTGCGACGAGACTCCGGCGAAAAAGCTTTGTAAACATAAGAAACACAATGAAGATTTCTAAGAAGCACCGTTAGGAATCAGCGGTTCAGCCATCGGGGAGAAGAAGGAAAGAGGAACTCTTGAAAGAATAGGTACCGGTACCCAGTATTCGTGTGGATACAAGCTAATACTTTTCATTGTGTCTTAAGAAAAGATAGCCATGAGATTTATTGATGACTTTTTTTGTGATTTGGAACATTATTCCACCCCTGGTCGAACTGTCCGTAGCACGGATAGTTCGACACGGTCATCCGTATGGATATCCGTATGGATATCCGTGTCAATGTTCAGATGGTATGGACAATCGACATCCGTGCTCTTTAACTATTTACTTGAATATTCATAAGGATATCCGTGCGGATGTCCGTGTGGAATTATCCGTGCTACGGACAGTTCAACTACCCTGAATCGAGGATCCATAGCAAGTGAATGCATGGATATCCATAGAAATCCAAGGATATCCAAATGGATATCCATAACAGCATGGATAATTAAAGACTGATATCCATAAAACATGGATATCCATTTATGGATATTTATTGTTTACGGATATCCATTTCGGAATGTCCTTGCATGTATATCCGTGCTTGGATATCAATGTGGATATCCACGTTTGTATGGATAATTGAAGACTGACATCCAAAAAACACGGATGTCCATGTTGATATCCGTGGATTTTTGGAAATCCATGCATGGATTTGCTATGGATTCACGGACCAGGGTAAGGCGGGATAGAAAGAGGCAAGGGTGCGCGTCTCCCTAAGGCAAGGTCAATGAAGGTCATTTTCCATTTGAGAGGAAACAGGGTGCGTTACTTACGTGTGGCAGTTGTTGGAGAACTTGCTATAGCTGGAGAGTGTGATGAGCGATCCACATCCGATACCAAAGGAGTAGAAAACCTGAGAGGCAGCATCTCCCCAGACGGCCGCGTCCAGCAGAGTTTCCCATCGGGGCGTTACATAGTACGTGACGCCGTCGAGTGCGCCTTCCAAAGTGACTCCTGGAAAAACAGGGTCGAAAGCGCCCGATCAGACTGACCGCCAAAACTGCGTGCTCGCACACACTGCACTTCCACTCCGAGACAGGTGCGGTAATCTTAACTCTGTCATCATGGAAGCCTTCGGCATCGGACGGACATACATTACATTCCATGGCTCAAGGCATGAGCTCGCCACCAACCCTCAACTTCAAGCCTGCTCCTGCTTGCGCAAACGCTCAACAGGTGCAGCGCTTGCTACGCCTGCAAGGCAGGCCCCAAACGAACAGTTCCGTACTGAAATGGAAAGAACGTTGGTAAACCCTTTCGGGCACAGGACATACAACACAACGCCAGTTGAGGTTCGACAAGACAGTTTCCTCAGGTGGAGAATGCGATCAAGGTAGAGAAGGGAGGGTTCGGTATTTCGCTTCTCACCTCGTATTAGCAGGATGCTGAGCAGAACGACGGGGAAAATGGCGGTGAAGTAGGCAGCTTTGCCAGAGCTCTGAACACCTCTTGCCAGGCAGCCATACAGCACACACCACGATAAGAACAGACAGAGTGCCAGTTGCCACTGAAATTGGCCCCAATCTTCCCAAGTCGCATTTTTACGGCCGAGGACATAGTCACTGGAAAAGAAGGACCACGACCAGCTCAGTTTCAGCGTAACGCAAAGGGTATCCGCAAAATAGGATACAGATAGAGCAATCATGACATGTGAACCGTGACCGTCAGTGGTACCCAAAGGGTGCTCCCAAAGGGCGATACCCATCCTTTGCGCCAAAATTTGGCACAGTGGGTCGAAATCGGGACTGCACATTCAGGAGAAGAACTGCAGACCAGACCAGACTTAACCAGGATCCTTACAGGACCTCCCAGCCCCAGCCGCAGTAACTGTTCAGATACCGCTTACAGAGGACAAACATTCACACCCACAAGCTTCTCATCATACAAAAAATTAAATCTGACCTACCTACGTGTACATGGTGCTTTAAATTCGACAACTAAAGAGACCAAAGTATGAGAAAATAATCGGTACGTACTTGTAATACTCCTCTGATGAGAGAACGCGATTTAAAACTGTCTTGAGAGGCTCAGCTGTGCCGTTCACATCGCGTTGGCAATGCGACGTGTTCAGAGGAAGGTAGCCATGTTGGATACAAAGATCATGCACAGGTTGGCATGTGCGGTTGAAAAACGTTAGAGACGCATTTTTCGCAGCGCACTCCTCATTGGCGGTCTCGCTGAAGCAGCCTGAAACAAAACAGCAGACACGCCATGTCTTCAAAAAACCTTCTTAATCTTCTCATTAAGTTTCTCTGACGGAGAAGCCGGCAATAGCATTAATTTACGGATGGATAAAGAACCCATTTTTTTTCTAGAAAATAATTAAAAAGAAAAGACTGGCTAAAATGGGAGCAGCTTATCCGCTAGGAAGGTCAAAGGGATTAGGGCGCCTCATCTGAAAGGGCCGTCCCTATTTCCAGTCCTACTCACGTGGCGAGTTGAAGTAATTCATGCATGAACCCCATTTCAGCTCGGAGCTGAACGATGCGAAGATGTAAAACATGGCCCACGCGACGATCACTTGGTAGTAGATGGTGATCAGTGTTATGACGACTAACGTGCAGTATCCAAGCCCTGCAACACACAAAAACACGAGAAATCTTCAAATCTCCATTTAACTCTGGATAAATCCTTCTGACAATGAGATCGAGTTTCTACCAAAAAACTTCATCATCAGATATTTATAACTCCTCAAAATTTGCTAATATCAAATATTCTCAGCGTGAGTATACACTGAAAAATCAGGCTTGACGATGAAAATCCACTGTAATATCCCTTTAAAGATAGAATTCTCGCTGAAGAACTTTAAAACTTGAAATAACCTTCACCAATCATAGGATGATTTTAACTAAAGAAGGGAGTAGGGAACCTAGGAAAGAAGTAAAATAATGAAGATGAGTTGAACAGGTTTAAACTTTGAGCTGACTGAGTAAGGGCGTTGAACCGCGCCCGATTTGGCCTATCGCCCTTGAATGACCTTGGGAAGAGCGACTTCCCCCTCCTAGCGTCCTAAAGCGCGCCAAAAGTTCCGAGTCGCCCCCGCAACGCGCGCGCGCTTGTATTGCCCATCCGATTTTACTGCTATCCTTTACGGAAGCTGGAGTGCCTCCCGCTAGCGAAGACGCCAAAATGGCTACATTTCCCGCTCACTCCATTCTTGATATTAGGTCCGCTTTTAGGGATAGAGGCTCTGAAAGGATATGCGCTTTCGCTTGCCATATTGATTTCTTTCTCCAGGGAGGCAGAACGCTAGGATACAGGAGGCGCGTCGTCAACTGCTGAGACAATTTCTTCGACTCCAGTCACGTGGGCGTCCTGGGAACCGGAAAACTCCCGCCTAAAATTGCGTCAGCAGAGAACGGGTTTTGACATTCTGTTGTTGAGCTCTGCACCAACTCTCCAGAAAGCGCCTCGACTAATCGTAACGGCGATGTTTTCGAAAATCCCGCTCTTAGCGTTAAGGCAGTTTCCCAAGAGAATGATTAATGATTCAAAAGGACTTAAACCCGAATGGGGCAATGATATTAATTTCACTCCAGCTCTTCCAACCTCTTCACTTATTCATCCATAAACCACGCAACTAATTAAAAGCTAATCCTTGGAACTCTCTCAACTTACAAATCCTCCTCAGCTACCCCACAAAGAAATTCGGTCAAAAATATCTACCGGAGTGCACCTCGTCTCCTACCTCCTAATGAGAGATTCAATTGAAAGGCAGAGGAGAACACGCATGCCTTTTCCGACTGTATACAACGCCCGCTTTACTCCTAAGTCAACAGAAGTATTGTACAGTGCAAAAAAAAAGTTTAAAATAAGATCGGCATCTATCCCATCTATCCTAAAAAACTTCGAGAAAACCGATTTTTAGGCAAACATTTGTACGTGTTCTGCCTTAAATTCCCTACTTGGATTTGAAATGTAATCGTTCCCACCATGCCTTTTGATCCACAGAGGACAATAAAGACGTTTCTAAGTGCTGTTTTCAGTACCGCTCAGTTTAGCGCGCTAACACTAAAACCTTGTCTAGCAAAACCCGAAAACTTTTCGAGAGGATCGATAATAAACCGATCGGACACCAGACAGTAGCTTCTCTTGGGCGATCATAAAAACACTCGCATTTGAGTGTCAAAGTCGATGCCACCGAGTTTAATCTCGACCCCAAACCCTTTCCTTTCCCCAAAACGCATTTCCATATCGAATCGCAAAGACTGACGCGCCGCGGTTCCTCTGAGAGATTTTTTCTAAAAATAGGTTGCCCGTTATTATTCGTAAATACACATACGTCCTCCATCAAAGTACTCGCGCTTTCATATCGCGTTTCAACGCAATTTTCAGACCTTTCGCGTGAGTGCCGCACAGTACGCTTTATATCTTAGCACAAATAAAAATACACGCGCCAAATTTTAAAAGTTGCGATTATTCTGAGATTCTTATTACGTTTCGAAACCGATTAGAGCAACAGTAAAGCATGGGTACCTAACCTAAGTTAACCTAACCTATCATCGTCAGTCTACTGCTGCTTACGGGTAGCTGTCATAAGCGCCAAAAACCACAAGCGCCAACGCCGCAAGCGCCAATCCGTAACCGCCAAACGAGAAAAGTCGCAAACGCCAAAGGTCTTAACCGCAATACTAACCTTACCT
>Ga0058701_10004708_pt1 | contig 11138 bp, 9 predicted proteins | sample AgamicOrMae_FD_97039 | JGI IMG/M metagenome (GOLD analysis project Ga0058701, IMG submission 97039) | Agave microbial communities from Guanajuato, Mexico - Or.Ma.e | ecosystem: Host-associated > Plants > Phyllosphere > Phylloplane/Leaf | place: Guanajuato, Mexico | collected 2012-06-04 | reverse complement strand
GGTAAGCAAAGTTTCCGTGGTTCGGTTCGATTGAAACGCGTGATTTCGAGTGAAATACGGCTGTAATAACACGTGACTTCATCAGCAGCAAGGTTAAGCCGTACCGGGTGCCGTAAAGGAAATATTCGGGGTTTAACGAGCGAACTTCACCCGAATGTTTCGAGATCAGGTAAGCAAAGTTTCCGTGGTTCGGTTCGATTGAAACGCGTGATTTCGAGTGAAATACGGCTGTAATAACACGTGACTTCATCAGCAGCAAGGTTAAGCCGTACCGGGTGCCAGTGTGTTCTCTTAAAGGCACGACAACGAGAAAATTCCAAGACTTTGCGGAGGAGAGGCTGGTGGTTTGGCTCGCGGCCGCTTGCGCTGCCTTCAAATGGACACTAAGGTCGCGTCGAGCTTATCTGGATCGAGATCCTTTCAAGAATGAAAACACACTTCCGCCATGCTTCCGCCACCCGAACCCTCGACACAACCTGCAAACAAACTCTGCTCATCCCCGGAGCAGTTTCGGGAGACACGTCGCACAACATGTGTTCCATCACGCCACTTTTCGACCTCCCTTCCTCTTCCGTTGCCTAAAACGCAGGTTCTTTCCGTGAGACAACACAGTAAAAACCAAACCCTGTTTCAGGTATAAAGAAAAGAAGTAGGGTAAGAAGGTAATTTGGTTATTTTTCAAGATACCGATATCAATAACCATATCAATGGAGAGACCTTTTCATTGATATAGTTGTTGATAGGTTTATTTTCAAAAATAACCAAATTACGTTCTCTGTTTCACCTTCATAACCAAAACGGATGAGGGACTATCAAAAACAGGGGTGAGTTTTTACTGTGAACTTAAGATTGCACTTCAACCTTACCTTGACCCCCCCTACCTCAAAAAAGAAACGTATGTACGGTCCCTTACGTAATCTATTCTTAGTTATTGACTTAACCTACGATAATTTAAACTTACATAAGCTAGTATAGTTACTGGCAATCTATCCTAGTTACCCTAACACTAGGTAACCTAACTACTTAATAAAACTGCCAATAATATTCCACATTCCAATCCGCGTAGTTGCTGTGAAAACTTTCCCTGGTCCGAGAATCCATAGCAAATCCATGCATGGATTTCCAAAAATCCACGGATATCAACATGGATATCCAAGATTTTTGGATGTCAGTCTTCCATTATCCATACAAGCGTTGATATTGATATCCAAGCATGGATATCCATGCAAGGACATTCCGCAATTGATATCCGTAAACAATAAATATTCATAAACGGATATCCGATTTTATGGATATGTCTTCAATTATCCATGCTTTTATGGATATCTATTTGTATATCCTTGGATTTCTATGGATATCCATGCATTGACTTGCTATGGATCCTCGATCCAGGGTTATGAGAGCCGAGAATAAACTTTGCCTTCGTAGGTTTCCGATTTAGTCAGTGAGGTGTGAAGAAGGGATTTTGCAATTTATACGAACGAAATTCCTGTCATTGTAAGATGCAGGTTATTGGTCGTATCACGATCAAATGCCGTTGTCACACTCCTTGCGTCGACTTCCCTATAATATTAGCGCGAAATTCGATCTTGACTTCAAACTCGTATTACGCGAGTTCTTGACAGCGTGACAATTTTCCGCATTACTGAAGATGAAATATTAATGTCACATAATCCTCCCCGAAGAAATGATAGGTTTATCAAAATTTACATGATATTTTGGCTTCGTTCAAACTTCACAGTTACGTTGAAACCCAAAGTTACGTCACACTTGAATATTCAATCTTCGCTAGATAAAGATGCTTAATCTTATCAGTTCTGATTGCTGAACATTGCGGCTGCACCAACCGATCGGATTCACACCGATTCTCTGACTTCTGATGGACACGTGCTAAAAATGCACGACGTTTTCATAACATGGCAGGAAAAAAGTGCAACATTACCTTAATCGTTCTGAAGAAACAAAATTACCTTTCTTACCAAAACATTTTAGCTTTGAATAAGGCTTTGTTGAATTGCGATGTATCAAAACCACCGTGTAACCTCCACCTAAGATATCAGGACGAATATTCATATCGGCTGTGCTCATGGGACCCTGTGCGTTAGTTCTGCTGATCCTTCAAAATAATAATAATAAAACGAGGGGGGAAAAGAAAAACAAAGGGGATCGGATTTTTTTTTTTAGGGAAAACATGCAAGTTTGTAATAAAGTTACAAATCATTACATTTTTTTTCGTTTTTAGCGGAAAGTATAGCTTATCTTTCTCCAAAAATAAATCTTGAAGTAAAACTTTTTTTTGCAGATAACAGCCATTGAGGAACGAAATCTAATCCGTAATAACAATAAACGGGGGGAAACACGCGCTTTCGGATACTTAACAAAATTTCAAGATGAAAATTTCAAATATCGGTCAGATTGCCTGTAGCGGGGGTGGGGGGATCGAAAGGTCCTCTGGGTAGAAATCGGTTTAAGATTACTGCTGGCTCTTACATTACAGAAGAAAGACAACAAAACAAAAGGAGCAAACGCTGAAAAAGTTACACTTCAAAATAAAGTTACCGTTTCCTTCTGAAAAGTACGCTATTTTGATCGAGTTTCACGGTCCCTTAGATACGCCTAGACTTCGAGAATGTGAATTAGGCTCACGTACGCCGGTCAGTCAAGCTCAGGTCCGACACAGTAGGTGGCTTTTTATGTAATTCAATACGAGTATTCCCATTATGTTTGGGTATCGCGCTATTTTTAGCAAATATGACGCCGTCTCGAGGCGAAAGTCAACGGTCTGCTCCAGGACGTTCACCTGCGACAAATGCCAAACGTAGACTAAGAATTAAATTGCAGTAAAATTTAGAGACTACTTAAACGTCGCCTTTGAACTTTGAATGCTCAAAGTTAAATTGATCTTTCAGTGAGTCGAATCGACTGAGAATGGTTTCAGACGGTACTATTTTTCGAATAATTATGTGATGGTCATGACAAACACAATCCTCCAATGGTTAATTTTGGCGGTATAAGAGATTAAGAAGCTAAATATAAGCTAATCCTTGCTTTAATTATGAGATACCGTACTTTTCCGCAATGCGCTTAGACGCAAAACGAAATCGTCTTGGTTTATATTGACTGTCGCGGCTTGTTAAACAGTTCCGACACCGTTTTGAAGGTTTCCTTAGGGAGCAAGTGAGAGCAAGCGATGAAGCCCTACACGCGGACAGGTGGTGAGAATAACTAGGGGAGGTGTTTGGATTAGTGGCCTCTTGGGTAAGTTCCTCTTTTCTTTTTTTTAACTTCCGGTTTACAGACCGAGCAGAGTTCACGAAATAGATGAGCAGATTTTGTCCCAAATTTTGCCTATTGTAGGACCATGAGACTACAGATATAGCTATAGTCTCATGATACGGCTTACTAAACTTTTTTTGTAGCTCCTCAATGCAAATTACCAAAGAAAAAATAAGCGCCGAAAAATTTAGTTAGTGACATTTAAAAAAGGAATTCTGACTGTGTACCTCACAGCCTGTAATGTCTTTTTTTTCCAACTATCATTGAAACGTACGATGGTCATTTTCTAGTTTAATATATGTGGTTAAGGGGCAAGGGCATTTTGACAAAAGATTGGTTCTTATTGCGAGTTGTCTGAATGTGTTTTTAGCCCAAATTTGATTTGCTCTGAAAACGAAATTGATTTGGATAAATAAATTAAGCAAAATTGCGAAATTGAAAAATGCCAAAACGTAAAGAATTAAACGCAAAGGCCGTAGTGTGAATTAAGATAACCGCGAGTGGAATTTTTCGGCCCGTATGATAATTATTTCAGCCTCGGCCCGAGATAATCCTTGTTGTGATAAATGATAACCGACATCAGAAATGAAGTCTTCGAATAACATCCTATACCGTTATGCTGGCGTAGCTACAGGAAGCGGGGGAAGGGGGGTAGTCGTAGTCAACCACCCCCCATGAAATCTGGCCCCACTTAGGCGTTGTCCATAGCCGAGGAGAATTTTTGGACGGGGAAGGAAGGAGAGTTCGAACATGCTAGAGATCACACGTTTTATCCGAATAGTTTTACTGCGCGATTTGGAAAGTAAGACTTACAAGCAAAGCGATGCTCCAGACGGAAGAACTGGGCAACATTCAAACCTCGAATTATCAAAATACCCGCATTTTTACGAAGGACTAATGCATATTTTAGGGAGTTTATAAAAACCTCGTGCGTATTCGTAAAAAAAAGGTGAGCCCACGACGTTATTTTTTGAAAAATCATATGTGAAGGTAGGCAACCCGCAGTCAAGAATTTGAATTTGATAACGAATTGCCAGTCATAAGTAGGACTCTGACAAATGTAAGATAGGGACCTTTGTGACACCTTAGTTGGTAAGCATACGGGCTTAAGTTTAAATCCAATGCGTACACGAAATTCGCGCCGGTTCCTAGATAAGAGAGTATTTTTACTCCGTAAATAGTCAAAAATAAAATTTACGGGATGAAAAAGAAAGATCAACAAGAGAAGACGCATATACGGATGACGCGAAGGAGTGCGTGAGAAACGTACTCGAGATAAATTCGCGCGATTTTTCATTTGAAGACTGGAAATACAAAATAGGAACTATGCGTGCCTCCAGAGAGAATCGAACTCTCGACCCCCAGTTTACTAGACTGGTGCTCTAACCACTGAGCTATGGAGGCGCTCTGCCAAAAATGAGCTGGCAGTCCAACGGGATCTCCGTCTCTCTCGCTCAGCTTGGCACAGCGCCAAGACAGGACGCGAGGTGGCGGGCCCTCCCAAGGCGGCGAAGCCGATCACTCCCGAATCTGACACACGTGCGTATTGTTTGTTGATGAAAAATTTACGAGCCGGCCGCAGCCACTTCCCGCCCGAACCCGACTTTGACACTACAGGCACTTAAAACATTTGAAATAATTCAACGGTCAGTGTAAAGAGGGTTTGCTATAGGGAGCCGTTTTCCGATTCTTGTAACTTTTAACTCACTCAGTGTTTCTGATAAGAAACAGGGACAAGTAAAGCGATTAATTTTAATACGCGCTCTTTAAATAACAAAACTTTCAAAATATTTTTTAAAAATAAGAGAAAAAAAAGTTAATTGAACTTTTTTTTAGCGCAAAATCACCTGTTAATCTGTTACTCAGCGCATTCGGGTGGGGACAATATAGGAATGGTGTGACGCAAATCTTCTCGAAACCTGTTAAGGTTAAGATAGAGAAATTTGGTACCGGTAATTTAGCTATACAAACTACAAAATATCTGCTTTGTCTTGTTACCGCTACATAACTAGCCTAAAAAAATGAAGTAATTTCCGAGATACACATACAGTCCCGCGACCATCAAAGGAAAGTGCTTTCCATGTCTTTTAATTAGCCTACAAAGTGATAAAAAAGGGTGTTGCTATTAACCCGACATGCATTAATATAAGGAGACTTGAACGCACGCACCCACCCTAATGCATTTTAAATGGAAGGTGACTTTAACGCACGGAACCTAAGCTAAAACTTTATAAATGGAGCTGTCCGGTCAATAGACACTCCCTAAAAACACAGCACAACTTCAAATGAAGAAAGGGAATTACTCATCGGCGCATTAATTATCTACGAGAAACTCAACATAAACCTAATTATTTACGAAAGTACAATGTCATCCGCCTGTCACGATTAATCGGTCACCCCGATTTCCAGACGAAATCAATACCGTGAAAGGAACTCCGATCCGGTAGCAGCTAGTTTAAAACAAAACGAAACTCCCCAAAAGACAAGCAGTCGGGTCTGGCCTGAACGGGAGCGAGAAAACTGTGACATGTCCCCAGTGGACTTGTTCAATTGAGTGTGGGCTTGGAACTTGGAGGCTCTGTGGGGTCAAGTAGCCCATGATTTCGAGCGTGTCAAGGTTCTCGCTTGGCGAGGCGCTTGTCTTTCTAATATGAAACTACACTAACGGACGAAGTGGCCTATAATGGCTGAAATGGCCTACTACTGGCGATCTGGAAACCAGTTCGTTTCACACCAGCACGGGACACTCAAAATAGCGCTTTGTTTGGAAACAAGGCAGCGAACCGGAGGACATTGTTATTGGAGTTGAATTCTTAACCTATAAAACAAACTACCAGGAAATTACGGTTTACCAGCGGTCGGCAATCCAGCGACATGACCATTCGCCCGCGACATTGGTTTTAATATGCTCGCGGGGTATTTTAAATATTATTTTGTAAGTCTAAAAATTAGATCAAATTAAAAAATTAAGAAAGCGAAAGAAAGTTTCTCTCTCCGTTGTCAGAAGTCTCCAAAATCTCGCCCACTCGCGGAAAGTTGGAATTTCAGGTCACCCAAGTGTTCGCGTAGGTTACCCCTAGTCTATAAAGTGTATATACAGTCAAACCTGGGTTATACGAATCGCAAGGGACCGCCGAAAACATCCGTATAACTCAGACTTTCGTACAACTCAGACTTTCAATGTATAGGAGGGGATTTCGCCGGGACCGGGCAAAAAATTCGTATAATCCAAGATTCCGTACAACTCAGATTCGTATAACCCAGGTTTGACTGTGTTCACATTTTCTACTTATTCTGTTCTACTTCTCGTTGCTAGGAAGAGCGAGACAGACGGCATCTAACAAAATATGGTCGCAAAGCCTGAAGCCACGTCATCGGCGGAAATAAATGCTGCAAAGGCTGTCGCGTTTCGATATCGAGGGAGCACCAGCGAAGCTAGGCAGATAGCACCTAACCTAACCTAAACCAAACTATACGCGGCTGTATCGTTAAGGCTAAAAACGATAGTAAAAGTTGAGCTGCGTTAAAATACAGGAGATAGCAAATGCAACCTTTCGGGACTTTACAGGGTAGGAATAAGAACCGCTCGTTGGAACGCAACACTAAATCAACCTGTGGCACAAATTCGTTTGTGTCGCATTCTTCCCAAACCGGTACACGAATAAGAGAGCCTCGAGATAACCCACTCTTTTAAAAACCAGGAGATGCTAAAAAGAGACGCCTTTGCGTTAGAAAGGCAGTTTTGTTTAACAAAAGAGTCATTGCTTTTCAAAGATAGAATTGAAGTACCTCTTGCGTTTTCAACTTTTCGAGTTTACACGGCGTTTGGATTCAACGAAATCGCCGATGATTTTGAATACATTACGTTGTTTTACCTAATATTTTAAAAAATGTGACTTGCTGCTTTTATACGCTATTGACGTGCAGTTCGTCACAAAAAGAGCACGCGTGCAAAAATAATAATTATGATCGAAAAAAATGGTTGTACGGAAAAGGTAGCTTTCGGGGATTATGCGATTAAGACCGCATTAAAAAAATGTCATAAAACTACTTCGTCTAAGGGGATTTCTTCTTTTTGTAATCGGAAAATACTTGGATTTCAGCTGCAAGTCCATCCGTTATCACGGGAAAAATTAATCAAATGTAATCACTTTCAGTCAAAAACAATCAATCATTGAGTAATCCTTTTGAAGGTCTTAGGGAATCTTATCAATTTATATGCGGGCGAATAATGTTGAGGTTCGAAACAACGTTTTGGCGTCCGTTGTTTTTACCCATCAAGACAATATTTCAGAATAATTAGCCCTTTGAGTTCCTGATAATGTAGCGGTTGTTAGTAAGTCACCTTTCCGTGAAGCCAGCGAGTGAGTAGTAAGGCGTTATTTGCACGGCATAATGCAGCGCTCCTTTTAACTTCCGCTGTCAAGTGAACTGACCTTATGCGACTGAACAAAAACCAACACAGCAAAACACAGCCTGCTTTCTTCAATCATAACCTTTGAAAATTGACTTGTTTGAAACTAAACCGATGATTACCTTCCAGCGGAGGAAAGGACGCAGACCCGCAATCAAATTAAGTATCAAAAGCGGGAAATGACCCATATCTCTAAACCTCAATAATTCAAACTCATGCAGAGCACAACCCGACGCGCCTCACCCTAACCTAGCGGAACCTGGGCTGACATGAACTCGCCCAACCTCGTTTGACCTATAAGCCTGGATATGCTAGAGATGAGGCATTGGGCAGCCATTTTGTTTCTGATTGAGGAATTGTAGCTTACAGAGAAGCTCCGGAACCAAGATGGCGGCGCGCATGGTTTAGCACCCTCAATGCCGCCTCTCTAGTAAATCCAGGCCTCTAATCTGACCTTTCCATTAACAACCAGCTTTATTTCCCTGAGAATTCCAGAGTTTTCGAATTCCAACTCGCTACCGGTACATCTGAAGAAGCACTGATCTGAAAATAATGATCTCATCCGATCTCATCTACTCCTGAACGCGATATTTAATACTTGCAGAGGATTAAAAAATTGCATGACAGGAACGTCGGCGATAACCGCTATTCCCCTCCTTCTGATACCGTTTCGAAGAAAAAAAAGGAGCAAATAGAGAAAGTATATCCTTCACTCGGAATTAAGATCACTTAACAAGAGAGAGAGGTGGTATTTTTTCTCATTGGTCTTGTCAGAAATCGCTCATTCCGCACATCTGCGTTGTCATAAAAAGTTCTCACATTTTCTCCAGACATGACAGAAACAGTCTGAGGCGAACTACTGTGGACGCTGGCTTTTCAGCTCCAAGTGATAAAACGCGTAGATAATCGAATAGAGCCAAGCTTAAATTAGGTTAGCGCTTTAAGGGGCATTCCGAGGCCCGCATCTACTATTTTCGAAGGGCTGAGGTTTACCTCATAAGGACTTCTCTTTAGAGAGGCAGCAAGTTTCCAAACACGGAAGTTCGCAGACACGGTTTATGGTATAAGTTCTCTGGCAAAGTTCTAACAGGAAGTTCTCAGACACGAAAGTTGTTGAAAAAGTTCTCCTCCGTGGAAGTTTCAAGAACTGTCAGACACGAAGTTTAATATAAGTTCTCCGACACCATCAGTCTCCAGCACGAAAGTTTTCCGATAAAGTAGTTATCAAATATGGATGTTCTCCCGCATGAAAGTTCTCCAGAAGTTGTTTTTTTCCCACGTAGGTTTTCCGACATGGAACTTCTTCAAATTCGGAGAATGAGGCTATTTTTTCGTTCACAGTATGAATCTGCTACTTACGAAAGTAAAATTTTGTTGCGGAATAGGGGGTGGAGAGGACAGGATAGTCTACAAGCATTACGTGGCTGTCATGCGGGTTGCCTACGACGGCTGGAGGTCTCTTTATAGGCTCGTTAACTCGGCCCAGTAATTTGCGGCTTTTAAACTCGAGGTAAAGCCACAAAATTTGACCTGATTCTTTTACATTTTCATGCGTAATAATCTTGGCTAAGACGCGGTTTTTCACTTAAAATTTTAAGATAGACGATCAGAGAGTTACTGGTATTGGACAGATATTTTTCCGCAACGTTCATCTGACTTTACACAAACAAGTGAAATGTACAGTCCATAACATCACATCCAAAAACCCAAATCAATCAAGAACTTTAATCATCAAAATACATATCTACGAAGTATTAATCGTCAGAAATCTTTAACATTATATCAAATGCATTACAATGCTGGCGTGCATTATCAATAAGCACTTTTTTTTTTCGTTCCTATGTTGTTGTTTTTTTGTTTTTTTTTCTAATTCTAGGCCTATAACACGAAGCATCTTGTGGTTGCGCAAGAATCCGAAACACAAAATGATCCTAACGGGAAATCTTGATCCACCGCAAGTATCTCGCGGCAGTTTGTTCATTTCAAATGAAAACGCAAACTCAATTAATACCTTTCCATAAAATCTTGGGGCTTTATGTTATTTTTATTCTTGTGAAATAAATTATTCAGAAACTTGCTAGACACAAATCAGTTAATAAACGCCTATACATTTTTTTTGAGAGATGAAGGATCGTCGGCGAAATACTCGTCGATGAAATTTCATCCTGCGCCCCCACCCAAAACAACTTTCCCGAGCGAGCCGCTCTGGCTCTCGACTCGGAGAGCTCCTGCCTCACAATGTTTCGCCTGTCCCTTGCACCGCTCCCACTTTCGCATTCGGCTTTTTACTGGTGCCGGTAGGGAATCGAAAGGCTCCATCTCCTCAAGCTGCACACGAGAAAGTATTCTTATTTTAAGAAAAAAGGACCAGAATAGCCTCAATAGCATTTTCTTCAAAGCTCCACGACTAAATCATGACCTACGAGAAAAGTGTCCTTTGTTCAAATTTTGTGTGGCTTTTGCACTTTTAAGTTGAACATTTTTCCTTCCAGTCCAAAATATTTATTTCCTCTTCTTTAATAATAAATTCTTAAGACGAGAAATAAACAAAGTTTTAGAAGTTTCTTTGATGCGGAGGGTTTCAAACACATACATGCAAAGTATTCTAAATCACACTTAACCTATAACTGAAGATAAGACGCAAAACTTAAAATCGGGTAATTCAACGACGGGTGAACTTAATTGGGGTCTTTAGACAAAGTCTTCTCCTTATTAATACTCCCCCAACCTCAAAAAGAAAATTTAAAAAATCGTTGTAAAATGGGCGCGAAAAATTATTTTTCGCGTGAAATATTACGAAAACTCACTTTTGTGTGTGGCCTCTCAGCCGCCTCACAACATTTTCCGATTCGCAGATTCGGACAATATCCCTAAGTTTTGGTCCTACCTCTGCTATCAGCGTCCACGTCCGTCTATTGTCCACAACTCTTCCACGAAAAGAACATCCTTAGACCGCCAGTCGGCGTCATGAAAGATTCAAACGAAAAAGCGGGCATTCAAGGGCGAAGAATAGTTAATCCCCTTCTTGGCGGGTTTTACATGTCTACCCTTCTCACTTCAACAGATAGCTGACAAAGTTGCAAATCGTTGAGCACATTTATCTCCAAAAGTGATAACACTATTTAACCGACGTCTTAGAAAACGAACAAGTGATTTAAAGAGCTTTAGTGCATACAACCAGCCAAATTCCTTGAAAGAGGTTAAGACGCACTCGCTGATAAAAGACGTCCCAAACCGTTAAAAAGGCTTACTCGAGCCTCGGAAATCAACAACGAGCTTACATATAGCCGACCCGAGAAAACATTTCCGCAGACGAGGAGGCAGTCAGCCAGCACTCCATAAAAATGTTCCCTAATCTAACTTGCACATACGGAAACTTAACTTCCCTCCCATGAAACAATGGTCCTACTCAAACCAGTAAAAGTGAGACTTCAAAATGATCTAAGCC
>Ga0058701_10004707_pt1 | contig 11139 bp, 4 predicted proteins | sample AgamicOrMae_FD_97039 | JGI IMG/M metagenome (GOLD analysis project Ga0058701, IMG submission 97039) | Agave microbial communities from Guanajuato, Mexico - Or.Ma.e | ecosystem: Host-associated > Plants > Phyllosphere > Phylloplane/Leaf | place: Guanajuato, Mexico | collected 2012-06-04 | reverse complement strand
GATTACTTTAGCTGAATGCTTCAGCGGACTGCTTTAGCGGACTGTTTCAGCAGATTAATTTAACGGACTGCTTCAGCGGACTTCTGTATAGATGACTGATTCAGCGGACTGATTTAGTAGACTGCTTCAGAGGACTGATTATAAGCGGACTGATCTAGTAGACTGCTTCAGTGGACTGATTTAGCGGACTGCTTCAGCGGAATGCTTCAGCAGATAGATTTAGCGGACTGCTTCAGCGGACTGCTTCAGAGGACTGCTTCAGCGAGCTGACTGATCGAACTGCTTCAGCGGGCTGATTTGGCGGACTGCTTCAAAGGACTGCTTCAGCGGACTGATTAAGTAGACTGCTTCAGAGGACTGATTTAGCGGACTGCTTCAGCGGGCTGATTTAGAGGAATCTTTCCGTGGGCTGATTTAGCGGACTGCTTCAGCAGCCTGCTTCATGGTACTGCTTCAGAGAGCTGATTTAGCGGACTGCTTTAGCGGATTGATTTAGCAGACTGCTTCAGCGGGATGATTTAGCGCACTGATTTAGCGGTCTGCTTAAGTTGACTGCTTTAGCAGACTGCTTCAGCATACTGATTTGGGGCGCGGAAAATGAATATAGCATTTACATTCGTCGAAAAGCCCCACGCTCCGTATCAAACAGCGTGCAGCCATATTTGGTATACAAGCAGCAATGGCATCGCCACATCTTCACAGATATCTTTCTTTCTCGCGGGTTTATATAACTTCCCACCCTCAGGGCTTTCCGCTAAGCCCTCACCTCATGACTCGGACAATAATTAAACTTATGATTCAACAATAGGCTCACGCCTTCAGAGAACCGTTTATATCTCGACTAACTGGCGCTGAAAGAACTTTCTCTTCACGGAAGTCCCATCGACCGTGGGGGAACCTCGCTCGGTTATAATGTGACTTTTCCGGACTAAATAGTTTAAGTAATTTACGAACCTCATTACTCCGATCAAACCATCAAAAGTAAATTAAGACACGAGAAATTTCGAGCCAGCAAATCATCAACCATAACTCAACACGCTAATCCGCCTACTACGTGATAAAGGACAATGCGTTGATGCAGCGGCCAAAGTTACAACAAACGGAAGAAAACTTTGACAAGTACAACAAAGTCTGGCCCTGTTTTGCTTGTGCATTAGAATGTGATTACGCGAGAGTCCGCTTGGGGGAAGACGAATGCTGAGTAAAATTTCGAAGTGACTTCATGCCACGAAAAAACGTCAACCTACGATTGTTAAGTTTGATAGAGCTTCCTGCCTACCTTAGCTACCACCCCGCTCGGATCCCGCCGCAGTTAATGCTGCTCTTCTTGGTTGCAGTAACTGCTATTAACTTATCAGGCTTGGCAACCATTAGGTTACGTGCCTCGTGCCTCGCTCTGCTAACGACCCACCGGAAGTCGAAACAGCACAGGTTGTGAATTCCACCTTTCAAATTAACAATGCCAACTCTAAATAAAATAGATAACTTTGTCTAACCAGGAACACTGTACCCCTTCTCTCGGCATTGGTATAGAAGCACGCGGATATGCAAATTAACCCTATCTGACGCATTTTTTCTTCTTTTTGAAGATCGATTTTATTCCGGACTGTTTAATTTGTTTGCCCCGTCTCCATTGTGTTTTTGCTCCCCTTCAAGTGCACAGCGCGCGCCATCCGAAAATAATCAAAAATTTTATTCAAACAATTTTTATTTCTATACATGAGGAACGTTTTTAAAATACTAATGAACGACGTTAGACGCATACCTTGCTTAATTATTGGCTTTGATATCATACTTTTAATGAGATTCTAAAATTCAAAAGTTACATTTTCGGACTCATGATTTTCATCTCGTTGGCAAGCTATGACAATAGCAAAGCGCTGTTATTAGTGGAACGCGGCTCAGGGCATCTAAACTATCTACGCAAATGTATTTCATCTATCCTAATAACGTCTTGCCTTATTCAGAATGACAGTAAAAAACTGTAAATCAGAAGATAATATACAATTTTAAAAAAATGGAAAAATGGCAATCCTCGAATCTTGAGAGGTCTCGCGCAGCCGCTTATACCGACCTTACGCTAAATAAGCCTAAAGTATTTGAAATAAAATTTAGCTAAAGAGAAATTGGAAGGATTTTTCTCATTATAATACGACATTTTAAGCTTTGAAATATGTCTAAATTATTTCATTTGTGGTTTCCAGAGGGGTGATATTCTTTAAACTGTAAGAATACCGAACTAAAGAGATCCTCTAAAGTATTTTTTCGGTCTTCGAACGGCATCCTTGAGGGTGGGTTAATCTTAGATCTGGTCTTCGAGCCTCACATCCTCACAGTAAAAACGAAAAACATGTTGTAGAGAGTGGTATGCCTGTTTTGGGCGAGAGGTAAAACGGGGTAAGAGCGTATTTTTGTTATTTTTCAAGACCGATCTTTGTTCAGCCATACGATGAAAATGGTATCGACGAGAGCTTTCCATTGATGTAGCTGAACAGGGGCCTATCTTGAAGAACTAACAATATACGTACCACCCCTATTTTCACACCCAAAACAAGGGCATTCTCTAAAAGGGGTGTTTTAACTAAGCTATTCCACCACCCCGTCGGAACCACTCCAACCTTCACCCGAAACCCTAACGCTATGTTTCTACTTCCTCACGAGGAACTGAAGATGAGGAGCTGAAGATGAGGGACTGAAGATGAGGAACGGAAGATGAGGAACGGAAGATGAGGAACGGAAGATGAGGAATGGAAGATGAGGAACTGAAGATGAGGAACTAAAGATGAGAAACTGAAGATGAGGAACTGAAGATGAAGAACTGAAGGAGGAAAACGATGATAATATCCTGCTATAGAATAAGAAGAAAGAAGAAAGTAGCCAAATCATAACACACAACTCATAGAAATTGCGGTATTATGCGATATCTCCAGATTCGTGGAGTAGAACGCACTCAAAGTCGCTGCATGAATCAGAAAGTACTCGACACACATGAAACTCCCACGCTACACAAAAAGGACGGCTGCCAACGGTGCTCGAATTTACTCCCTTCCGGCCGCCGTGCCGCACGCGCTATGAGTACTACACCGACTGCAGCTGATGGCGCAGCTCTACTCTGGCTTCAGGAAACCTACGTTCACAACACTTCCCGCTTCCGGAGGAGATGGTACAATTATCATATATTGTGGCTGTTCAAGACGCCTCAGTACTTAAGATGCTTGTAAGAACTTAGAAACAAAAATATAAGTAATAATAAGCCACAGAAATACACAAATCAAGACAAAGAATATGAAGTTTTTAAAGTCATGAGTTTTACATTGAAATAATCTTGGACTTGAGGAACATTAACATAATTTATCAACAAATCATCACATTTCCTCAGATCTTCCCTTTTTTCTTTTTTTTCTTTTTTTTACCGTAACTGCACGATAAGTATTTGGAGTAAAATTTATCTCAAGAGAAATTGAAAGAAATTTTTCGATTAAACACGCAATTGTAAGCTTCGGAAAATGCCTAAATAATTAAATTTCAGCTTTCCAGAGGGTTAATATTTTTTTAAACCGTGAAAACTGAACAGATCCTGTACGATTTTTTTTCTGTTTCCGGACGGCATCACTGGGCGGTAGTGGGTTAAGGGCATATTGATCGCATTGATTGTTTTTGAAATATAAATTGTGAAACACGCAGGCTCACCTCCTGCAACGGGAGGCTAGACACTCAAGAGATCTGGACCGCAACCCGAGATTCAAAGAAAGGTTCTTGCGAATGAAATCGAAATTAAAGGTGTGCAATTGGATACTAGGTTCAAGGTTTCCTGGTTTTGATCACTGTTGGCTCCATTGAGATTTCCCTTGAAGAAAGGGCGGCAATTTTGATTTTCATTCGAGCGGCCCTTCTGATAAGATTCTTGTGACCCACAACGAAATAGACTATCACTTAGGCCACCATCCGAGACTCTCTTTGATTCAAATTTACAGTGTACGAGGGAAGAACAATTTTAAAAAATTGAGAGCACGCGGTTCCGTCATCGCTCATGCTTGTGTTTCGATAATTTGCTTCAGGAAAACCCGGTTGGATGAAAGTAGACGGGTTAAACCTCCATCAAACTCGTCGTAAAACATGATCTGCGAATGAGCTTCCCTCTGCAAATCAAAATGTCGGTGAATTGATGCGCCCGTCACTGACAATGGTGGTACTATCCCAGCAGCCAATTAGTAAGCTACCTTATATACTAGCTGCCGAACAAAACAGCTTGCGCACAACAGATTGGGTATTCCAATGAATAATAATCACTTGACAACGTAGAAAATCAATTAATTCCGAGCCTCGACCCTTTTAATTTGTTTCCCCAAATCGGAAGGCTATGCCCAGGGCTGAAACCATTCTCGTCTGTAATCTCGTTCGACTCCTTACTTCCATTTAATCCAAAAAGCACATTACAACAGGTATTCGTTATTGTTACTTCTTATTATGATGAGCTCCAACATACTTTCAAAATTTGTTAGAAAATCGCCGAGTCATTTGTTCATTCTTTTAAAATTTAAAAACAATAATGAACGAGGAACGTAAACGAATAGCAAAAACGAAACACCTGTTTCAGGGATTTGGGGTAGTACACATTTTGATGAGTTTTCAAAATACACCTATGCTAAATACTCATCCGCATAAAAGGAGACCTTCTGCTTTTCATAGGGCTGAGTACAGATCTAGCCTGAACAATAATCAATAAATATGAACTACCTTTATTTTCAAACCCAAATATTCGTCAGGACAGAACTCGCCCTAAAACACGTGTTTCGCTTTTACTGCGAGTAAAATGGTACGGGGATTGTGGGTCCGTCGCTAGACGTTAACGTTTTCGACCTATTACCGTTTCGAGGTGCGGAAAAGAAGTGAGAACCTTCCGTCTGCGCTTCTGGTCCATCAAAACTATCGAACTGGAAACTAGCGAGCCGACGAGGAATGGGGACCTAAAAGTTGGCGCTTGAAAGTTGAGAGAGGGGCAGCAAAGTATTTGGGTCCCGCGCCTTAGGTGCGAATCCAGCTCTCAAATTCACGCCGAACAAAGCAGCAAGTGATCAAGGCAGCCAGCGTGCAGCGGGTCTGCGTCTGCAGCGAAGCTTCGTGCCGTCTCCCTGCCCTCAGCCCTTTGGCCCTCTGCTTTAACGTCCCCTTAACAGTGGCGGTGCCTCGTAGATTATCCGAGTTGGACGCTCAGGGGAATTACTAGGGATTTGGAGTCCGTTCCAATGGACAGCCGAGGGCCCCTCCTCTTCGAGTCTCCGCTAGTCGTCGACCTCCTACATGCTCATAACCCGACCGGTCTCTTTAAGACGACCAAAAGGGGAAAAAGCCGTAAAACGCTACCGGGATCTTAAGGGGATCGCCATTCTATTGCCCGACGATCGGAAGAGTCCGGAGCGCTCGTCAAAGACTAAGACCTACGGTTAAGTGATTATTACAAATACATTGGTGCCGTGACCAGGATTGCATTTGACTTTTTCCAGGTACACATTGGCGCTTCGTCTTGATAATCTATCAATAAATTATTTTAAACAGGGAACCTATATCTGTTCGACAAATATATAAAAACCAGTGTCCTACACTATAAAAAAATTCGGATGCAACAGCGGTGTAATCACTGGCCTGAAAAAAACTCAGACCTAATATTCACTGAAAGTTACTTATATCGTTCTTGGAATAAGACTTTAAAGAAATTAAAAACAATGTCTCAAATACAATGAATAAATGGACTGGAATTCATTTAAGATCAAGGATTTGGCTGTCGTTGTTTCCGACTTTAAGGTTCTCTTTTTATAGTTCCATAAATATATATTTGTGAGTACCCTTCAATGAAGGACCTTTGCTTTCAGCTACACTTCCAAATCCCTAAACCGACTACCGCACCCAGCAGTGCCATTCGGAAAGAGAGAGAGAGAGAGAAAAAAAAACAACATTTTAGAGGATCTTTTCAGCTCAGTATTGTCAACATTAGAAAAAAAATCACACCTCTGGAAACCTGAAACTTAATAATTAAGGCATTTCCCAAAGCTTAAAATTGCTTAATTTAATAGGGAAAACCCTTCGAATTTCTCTTAAGCGAAATATCACACCAAATACTTTGGGTTGTTTAGGGTTGAACCGTAATAACCTTTTGTTTCTAGCGTCACACAGCGATCTACGCTGCCTTGTCTTGCGCCCAGTGAGCTCAACTCTTTCCGGTCGGCAGGCTATTTCAACTCAGCCGCTCCGCCGCTCGTGGTTAACGTAATAATGCATTGCATCCGACACCGGGAATTTTTTCCAGTGAAAGGGGCCCTTTGTTGTTGCGGCCGTCCCGTCATCCCCCGCTCTTTAACCCAAATTCATCTCGTGTATCCTTCCTTTATCACGTCCTGCACCGGACTTGTATCGTCCCGCAGAGAACCATTAAGTCGGCGTTTTTCCATCGTTTTACGACGCCTTTCAACATCGCTCAACGTGCTGAGCTTTTTTCTCGGTTCAAGACCCGAGGCGGTTCTCTTAAATTTGTGGCGATAGCTTTTGGGCCCGTTGCTTGCTTACAAGGAAGCCCCGAGAAAGGGATCGTACACGTCGTCATCGGGGACCAAGTGGAAACTGCTTCCAGCCTCATTTCAAAAACTACTAAGCGGCCCACATATTAGGTCTTAACCGAAGTGCCCAGAGGAAGTTTGAAAAAAAATAAAGGGAATAATCAAAACGTTTTGGGTCGAAATTTTGCAAAATGGTGTTTTTGAAATGATCATTTTTTTCTCTAGGCTAATTTAAAATTACCTTTTAACTCAAAATACCGTGTTGTTCCGTAAATATGCCGCACTTTTTTGACGGATTTTGGAGCTCAAGATCCCAGGTGCGGCTTATACACGGGGGCGGCTTATGCACGGAAGAATACGGTACGTGATTTTTGGGAGAATTTTGCATAAAGGTAGATATTTCTGATGGGTCAATGACCGGCCAGTGGGCAAAAATCAGTTAAGAACGAATTTCAGTTACGAACGAAGAAGCGAGCACTTTTTTATTATTACGTACAGATTCGGTCTAAAGTGTTTTTAAAACATCACCTTGTCCTACTTTTTAGTTCGACACCTGGGTATGACGGTAAAACAAGGGAAGAGCGTAACTTCGTTATTTTTCTAGGGTACTGCTATTGACCCAACCTACATTAATAAATGGAGACTTGAACGCACGTAACCAACCCACTGCATTTAAATGAGAGGTGCCTTGAACACACGGGACCCAACCTATTTTAACTGGGGAAGCCGGGTCAAAAGACACTCCCATTTATAATTCCATCCTTGCATAAACCACTCGTTACATTCATTGTGCACCTCATCATGATATTTTGTCGCTCAGTAAGCATTTGTATATCTCGTATTATAAAAATACGCAACTGGAAAATCCCTACGTATAAAGCGTATAGGAGTTTCGTTTACTTTCCTATTTCTTTCCCGGGGGAGCAGAAGACACCAAGCAGCAGCATTTGAGCTATAAACAGTACTGAGTAAAAAGGACGGGCAAATTTGAGCGCACACAAAATATAATGTACTTTGCAGCCGAACTAAAAAAGTTCCCCAACTGTCACACGTTATTTCAGACACGATGTAATGTTACCGGGCACCAAGCGACAAAAACAATACTTTTGTGCGAACACTTACTAAATTGGTTTTTTTTATCAGTGAATTAAGGATTGGACAGATCTCCTGAAAAATTTGTCTCAGAGAAACACAGCGTTCTACTTGTAAATTTGAGTCGAACTCAAATAAATGATACTCTGTTCAGCTCGATGAGAAGCGACCAGAAGCATTGGAGTGGGGACTGGCGCAGCGGACATCAAAACTTGGGTTGCATTCAAATGTCACGACTTTTAGTTTCGAGAAATTATGATCGCAATGCCGACTGAAATGGCCTGACCATGCGCGACGTCCTAATTTAAATGCAACAGTATTACCACAATAACTTTCAAATAAATAAAACTCAATTGATGAATATGACACGACCTATGAACTCAATTTTACACAAAGTCTACCTTAAAATCATAGTTTGAAGTGACTCACACCTCGAGCGGATAAAATATTGCCTTTTAGTGAAGTACTTGTCTACCTCGATGACACCTGCAAAAATCAACCTAACCTAACTTCACATGATATTTTTCTCCCTCGATCGAAGTTTACCGACCCGCAGAAACATCCCAACTTTAGGGAGAAATAAATAAAGACAAAAAAAGAAAGAAAAGCACACTCGGAAAATCTTTTCAAGATTAAAGAACTTCTTTTTCAGAGGTTTTCTTCCCCACTTTGGTTGAGAACTTCCCATTAGCGAATTCAACTCCATCTCGATTTGAATCAGAATCGACTCTTAGGCAAATGACATCTACAATCCTGAAAGTTTGTAGCGGACATGGAGTATCAGGATAGGTACTCAATTCGGTTAGGCGATTTTGGGTCGACACACATCTAGAATCAAAACATTAATCTGACGTTCGTTATAACCCATTACCTAGGCAAATACTGTATTTCGGGTGCAGTGTTTTGACAAATGAGCCGAGCCGCGTTTATTTTAGCGAGAGACTCTGTATCAAAGGGTCAGTGCGGTGGGGGACAGAGGTGAGGTGAACACTGACCGACGGGCTGAATTACGTTACGCCTGAATCAGTATTGAACTGTTTGAGGTTTATCGCATTGAGCCTTGATTGCTCGGTATACACACAATGTATAAATACCAGAGGTAGCATTTTGTGCCTCTTTAATGTCCAATCATTTTGGCTTTGGTACGAGAGGTCCCGTCACGTGCAAAATGACACACCTTTGAAATAATAAGTGTCAAAAAGAGAGAAAGTAAGAAACTTACATTGTCATCTCCATCGGTCCACCAGACTTACCTGAAAACAGAAGAAAACGAATATCAGACACTCCCGTTAAGGATATTTTGATTACACGACAAGAGTTCGTATTACCCAAAGATGAAAGAGGTTGCCGCGGTACTGCGCTGACCTGCATCAACTTAATTTTACTGATATGGACCAGTTTCACGAGAAACAAAAAATCTCCGAAAAAAAACAAGTCCTACAAAACTGTTGTTAAAATAGATTGTTTAAGCCAAATTTTCATACGTTGTAAAGCGATTTCGGGGAAATAAAATCTGTGATTCTGTCATCGCTGACAGAACATCAACACGCATGAGGTTGAGCAGGAAGAAACGAAAAATTGGGTAAGTGAAGTCAATGGGTATTCGCATCGTTCGAAACTTAATTTTACATGCTGCTTTTATTAAATTATACAAAAACGAAATCCTATACATTTAACATCGAAAAAAAAAAACTTCAAAATATGAAACGCTATATTGACATGAATCAAGTCTTGGTCCACTTTTGCCCGTGATATCTTTTAAAGCATATTTCAAAATGGATAGGCAAAGTTAATCTAAGCGTAGTCAGGTTACATTAATTATTTCGATCACTACAGGGGCAATTTTGCTTGAAGCACTATATATATACAGTGCATATTTTAAGGTAAAACAATCATACTTACACAATGTTTATCTACTTCTACTTAAAAAAAAAACCTCCTAAAAGTTGCACTGTCACTGATTCAAATTTAAGAGTGTGCGTCTACCAATTTGTCAATGTCGAAATTCGAAATTTTCAGTGAAACGCTGAAAAGTTCACAAATGATTATAAAATCGCTTTCCTTTTACGGCCATAGCGCAAACAAGTACAAACTTCCCTGATTTAGAAGCTGCCAATCATTTTTAAAGTCAGTCGCACCACTACCCCCCCAAAAAAATAATCAAGACTCATACAGGACATTAACCGCTCTGCAGGTATTCAAAGCGATTAAAAAAGAAGTGCTGGTATAGGGCCGTGTGTACGGACAGTATGTTTTTGTTTCTTTTCGTACTTTTTTGGCAGCAGTGCTATTAAAACCGATTCGGGGAGATAAGAGATAGCGAGGAACTTCTTCAAGACACGAAAACATACCTCGACATGGATAACACGATCGTTATTGAAGACATAAAAAAAATCTTTCCGTGAGGTACTAGTACCATGGACAGATAGGTACGAATCGAACGAAAAATATTTCCTATTTCAAGCCTGCGTAAAAAATGATGTCATTTAGTCACGCCAATAGTGCCGCTTTTAGATGTTTGTAAAATACAGGGTGTTGCTATTGACCCGAGATGCTTTAATACAGGGAGACTTCAACGCACGTAACCAATCTTACGTATTTTCAATGGGAGGTGACTTGAACGGAACCCAACCGAATATTTCAAATGGGGCAGTCGGGCCAATAGACAATCCCATTTTCCAAATAGTAACAAGAGATTTTTCAGTAGTCTTCAGCCGAAGAACTTCAAACGCACGTCTGAACAGGACACTTTACCAACCAATCAAAAGTGAAAAATAAAGAACCGAAAAAGAGTGCGGGAAAATTCGTAGACGCAACTACAAAGCAAAAAATTAGGAACGCTAAAAACTTAAAGGACGGAAGGCATTTAAAGGCATTTTTTTTTTGTCTTCAATTTGTCTCTCGGCTTTCTTTTCCCGTGTCTACCCTTTGTCCGCCCTTAGACTCTTTTTTCTTAACTTGAGTCAAAAAGAGACATTTTGTCTGCCTTCTAATTTCTTACCAGTCTGCCATTTATTTCCCATTTGTCTATCGTAAAACTGCATTTTCCAGAAACGGGTGCCAGAGAACGCTTATTCTTATCGATGGGGAGAGGGGTAAAAAAGGTACTTCCACTCGTTCTTCCTTCTACTAGCCCCTGTTAATTGCGCCAATCGCATACCGTTTAGTTGGGATATGGCTTCAGTAATTGCCGAAATTCTTTAATTTCCGCTCACTACTATTCAATTCACCCCTTCTCTTTCATAAGACAGCGCTCCACCGCTACATCAGGAGGAATGCTAGAAGCGATTAGCTGTTTTTGGTTAATTCATTTGTTGTCCAAGAATAACCTAAATTAAAAGAGCCGTACAATAACCTACAATAAAAAAATAACTTCTAACCAAGACAAAACTCTTGGGAGAATTCTTGACGAAAACTCGCATACCTCTCTCTTACACACAAAAAAGCCCCATACGACACTTTTGGAATGTAAAAATTCGTCACCTTTTGAAAAGTT
>Ga0058701_10004706_pt1 | contig 11139 bp, 5 predicted proteins | sample AgamicOrMae_FD_97039 | JGI IMG/M metagenome (GOLD analysis project Ga0058701, IMG submission 97039) | Agave microbial communities from Guanajuato, Mexico - Or.Ma.e | ecosystem: Host-associated > Plants > Phyllosphere > Phylloplane/Leaf | place: Guanajuato, Mexico | collected 2012-06-04 | reverse complement strand
TCTGAAAAGTCGCGCAAATGGGATGTCGCGCAATTGAAATGTCGCGCAGATGGGATATCGCGCAAAAAAAATGTCGCGCAAATGATGTGAACCCTGACACGATTATTGAAATTTAACTGTAGATGAGTTTAGAAGTTATTTTTTGGTAGAAATATTGAAAGCCTATCAAAAGAAAGTGGTCGGCAAGAGATAATTCATGTATCCTTTCGGAAAATCAATTTACGCACCAAGATTTTAGCCGTTTCATCAGACTAAACCCCAAACGGGCATAACAATACTTCGGGCGGCACCCACAAACGCCAAATTTCAAAAACGCCAACGCCGTACCCGCCAGTATCAGTAAGCACCAATAATCATAACCGCCAAAGTCAAAGGTTAGGTCAGGTTGGTAGCGGCGTTAGCAGCTTTGAAATTTGGCGGTTTTGAACATTGGTGGTGACGGCGTTGGGGGATTTGAAATTGGGCGTTTATAATAGCTACCCTAATACTTCTACTCAAAATACGTGTATATATATGTTTTATAAAAATCAGTAACAAAAAAAGCAGCCACGAGACTTGCAGTAGAAGTGAGTCTATAACTCAGGCTCCGATATTTACAAGTTTCGTCAAAGGAATTTTAAATCGTTGCGTACATATTAAAACTCAGTTTGCATGACAAGAACAAACAACCTCAACACAATCTCTCTTGTTTTGGTTGTTGAGCAGGGCTCGTATTTCAGGTCAACAATGTAGGTTGTGAGTCACCGAGACGCAACTCAATCTACTTATTATTTGCCAGCCAATCACAACTTCCTTTCCCGCATTTCATCCCTTCACTGCAAGCCTTTCACTTCTTTGAGCAATGCCAAGCAATGGCGTGCGTATGGTAAACATTGCGATGACTCATTTAGGGGCCCTCGCTGAGTCACACTACGTGGGAATCTCGGCCAGGTACCAACCGCCTCAATCACCTCACACAAATATGCATCCTATTTTCATATTTAAACAAGAAAATAAAAAGGGAAAGTAGGAAAAAAATAACTCACTTCAGGATAATGTAAAGAACTTCACCTGAAGGGATACAAAAAATATTGACGTAAATCTGCGATGAATACAGGTGACATTGAATCCCAGGTATGTATGTATGTATATTGTTGCGAAAAATAACTAGACCTACAAACAAAGGTTCGTAAGTGTGATTAAAACAGGCTCCATCAAGATTTGCGCTTATGCCTCACATCAGACTAATAGCGCTAGAAATGCAATCACATCCTGAATCATGTAGATGAACATTATAATGATAACTAATTAACATGATAAATCAATCGTCATATCCATGGAATGCTCTCTCATACCTTCTGATGTGGCGTTACATCTTGAACACTTACAACAGGTTTTACAGCCTTTTTAACCGTGTCCTCAATATACATATAGTGCTTCCTATAATACGGATACTTGCTAATCATAGAATAGTCATACACTCGTCAGAATAAGATTTTTCCTCCATTAATTAAGAGCATGGATTTCAACTCCAACATTAATTGATTTGAAGATTGCCTGATTCTCCAGGAGATAATTACTGAATGTCAGGCGTCCTTATTAAGTTCTCCTCTTAGTTACATAAATTGTCGCGAGCAAAGATGGATTCTCGGAGAACGGCTCTGGGTTTGTGGCGTGCACCGCATTCACCCCGAGAACCTTTCGTGTGAAGTTCAGTTAATAAACCGTTTCTAATCGACATATGACAGTTGATCAGCCACTTTCTACACATTACTAGATTTTGGGTAGGCAAACGTATAGTAGATATTGTACCAAAGCTCCCAACGCTTTCTCGAAGAATTCATTGATGCCTCCACATCTTCAACCTCCACTGCAACACCGAACTTGTAATGATATGAGTGAATAGCGGTGTCTCCGAAATCACGGGAAAAAAAGGTTTTGTTATTCTAACAAAATCATTTTTTAAAATAGGGATAACAAAAACATTTTGTTACAACAACAAAATGTTTAGTTCTGTCAACGAAACGTTTGGTTGCTGCAGCAAAATTTTTGGTTGCAGCAACAAAAATTTTATTTGTTGTCCCTAATTTTGTTGCTGTAACAAAACCATTTTTTTCCGTGATTGGAGTGTTTTGAGTCACAACAAAACAAATCTCGTTCCGACCGCTTGTTACGAAAGAAACTCTATTAAAGGTTTGACCAAAATTTATCATGGGACGGTAATTCTACGAGATATATCTGCAGTGATGTCTGCAAAGCGTAAGATGTGCGGAAAGAAAGTTTTCTTTTCTTTTTCTTGGCGACGATCCAAACGATGCAAAATGACGTGGTGGAGAAACCAGCAATCCGTTCTGAGAGAAATCACTTGGAAAATGTTACATGAAGATGAAATCCAGTAACGACTAATAAAGACGATTTCAACAAAATCTTGGTGAAGACGCTGCTATTGACCAATCTGGGCCCAGCGAATAGTTGCAAATTTTTGATTAGTCTGAATGTTTCATAATCACAAGGATGCCAGATACTATCCGAACTATTCGTTGCGTGAACAGTAAAAATGAAAACACTTGTTCCCGGGAGTCCTTACCTCTTTCTAGTATGAAGAAAAAAAGGAGGTAGTACGTATTTTGATTATTCAAGATATACGTTCAGCCGTATCAATGAAAAGCTCTCGCGGAGACTTTTTAATTTATATGGCTGAAAATAGGTTTTTCTTGAAAAATAACAAAAATACGCATTTCTCCCTTATTTTTCAAGGTAGACATAAGTTCAGCCACATCAGTGGAAAGCTCTCGCGGAGACCTTTTGAATAATATGGCTAAACGTAGGTCTATCTTGAAAAATAACCAAAATACGCACTACCTTTTTTTTCGACACAAAACTATGTTCAGCCACAGAAATGGAAAGCTCTCGTCGAGACCTTTTGAATGATATGGCTGAACGTAGGTCTATCTTGAAAAATGACCAAAATACGCATTGATACCTTATTTTTCAAGGTAGACATAAGTTCAGCCACATCAATGGAAAGCTTTCACGGAGATCTTTGAAATGATGTGGCTGAAAAAACGTCTATCTTGAAAAATAAAATAATACTACCCCCGATTTATTTTCACACTTCAAACAGGTGAGAATTTACCAAAACAGGTGTTTCGTTTATAGTGGGTGCAAACAGTAAAAAAAGACGAGGAGCCTACTGTATCAATCAGAAAGAAATGGTTGGAATTGAAACGTTACCCCTAGGACATAGGCACCCCCTAGTGGCGCTACCCATGGCGGGGCCAGCTCTCGAGGCCGTTTCCCCTCGGAAAATTCCAGTGATCTGGCCATGGCGTGGCGTCGCTCGGGCCATGTCGCGGCTCGCCTCCTTGCGCTGTTGCCAGGCACGAGGGAGCTTTCTCTGTGATTGACCATGATCAGCCTTTAGAGGCAGCTCCGAATCTCCGCGTAAAAAAACGGATGCTTCGTCTCAGTCTAATAGCGCGGCCGTAACAAGGAGGGAATAATGACGTTAAACATAGGATAGGCTGCCTCATTTTATGGACGACGAAAAGGGAGGGATAATGGCATTTGGTGAATTTTATCGACGATGTTTTGCTTCCCTTGAAACAACCTCTGTGACTTGGAAAAACAGAAGCAGTTCTAAGTGGGCCGTTAGTCGTTTTCAGAGGCCTAATTTAGGTATGGTTCCGACATTACGAGAAAGATTTTGAGCTCATACACAGTGGAAACAACACCCCGTTTTGGGGACTGCTGAACCTGATGTTTTGGATGTGAAACCAAAATGGGGGGTCACACGATTTTTGGTTATTTTTCAAGATAGACTTATGTACAGTCATATCATTTAAACGGTCTCGGCGAGAGCTTTCCATCGATGTGGCTGAACATAGGTCTACGTTGAAAAATAATCAAAATACGCATTACCGCCGTTTTAGTTTCATACCCAAAACAGATATGGCATTCCCATAAACGGGGTGCTGCTTTTACTGTGTGTGGCTTTCTTTTCTGTCATAAAATTATTATAGACCCAAAGATATACACCTGAATAAAATGCATTTCTTTAGACTTTCTCCAATTCACTAATGGACGATTTTCAAACACGATCAGTGTTTAGTGCATTGGTTCACATTTTGCAAAGATTTTTTTCCAATGCTAGCGTACAGAGATGAGCAATCAAACATTTTAAATATAGGTGGAGAGCCCTTAGCGATCTTCTGGGAAAAAAAGATGATTATCTCATAGTGATGAGAACAGCATAGGGAATAGCAAGTACAAATGAACAAGCCGATTCATGCATCTGAATTTTAAACAGACCGGTTCCGCAGCAGTACAATTATTTCGTTGTGTAGTATGTCACATAATTTATGTGACTCTTTAAACCCTGCTTTCTTCTAACAACTAAATATCCCGCGGCACAGTAACTTATGAAATCAAGTCCCTTGGATTAAACAACACATCTTACGTGGTCAAGGTGATTTTGGGAGCTTCTTGGTATAGGTTATTTTTTGTCGAAGATCATGGAAGAGTATTGTTTCGTACTCCTCTAATGATACATTTTTCCATCAAATAATATTTTGATTCGTCGTTATCCGTAGAAAACAATTGAAATTGCTAATATAGTAACTTTTTGCAAAAATCGAAGTAATCATAGGAAGCACTATGATTGACCTGCGGAAATTGCCCTGCTACTAAAAAGACTCAAACCTGAGACGTAATCATTACAGATCGCGAGGATTGGCGATTGGGGATACTCTTTCAATGCAGAGTAATCCCAACCTTTAACTATTGAATAAATACTTTCTAAAAAACACTGCCGAGCTTGAAATATTTTCATGGTATAAAATTTCAAAGTGCCAATAAAAGATCCGTTAAAAAATCAATCTAGTCAGACTTTTTTTGATTACTCAGAGTGACTAAATTCTCTGAACTCTTCACTAAACTCATTCGCAGAGACGAAATTTTATCGATACTCAAGAATCAGTGAGTTATGCATGGCTGTTTTTAAGGTTCGTTATTATTTCTGTTTTCAACCAAAGGTTTAAACGGTTAAGTACAGCTTCAATAATGAGCTTCATTCATTCGTTTCCAACAAGAATGATTGCGATTTTTTTATTGTTCTCAAAGGCAACGCATGTTATCTTGGGAAATATAGGTCTTTTTCGTGTCTATAAAAAGCTTCACATCTTTGGATTTTTGGGGCGCTACCCCTAAAAGCCTAGAAGGCGAAAGTTGACTAGGTGTTGTATGTGCAAATTTGACAGCCTCGTATGGTAACATCCACAATTAATAACATTGGCCTATTTGATATTCCAAACTTTTGCAATATCTCGTCAAGACGGAAGAGCAACCTCAGTAACTAACAATCAGCCTTCGCTCGAAGGTATCAACTATCACGTTTTCAAACTTGTGAAATGGCATCCTCGCCGGGGTCGCGTTCCGAAACAAGCCCTGACCCAGTCCGAGTTAACGACCTGATCTGCAGTCTAAATCGGCTGACCAAACTTTGACTGTGGTTTTAGCAGTTCGTTTCGGCATCCATTGCTCTCCATCCCTGCCCGTAGGGGATACCTACGCTCGATACACCCCATCAGCCACCACGCCATGAATCAACAAACACGGCAAGGAGAGGGGATGCAAGTGCGAAAGAGACGCACAGCGAGAGCCCGCAAGAGCGACGGAGACGCAATGGAAGGGGATCGAAGTAAGACCTCCACACTACAGAGGGACGGACGCTCGTAGAAACAAAAAATAAAAGAGAGCGAAGTTGTTTTTTTTTTCCTTTTTTCCTCGAGTCCAGTGCCCGAAACAGACTACCAGCAGCGGGGGATAGAAGGAACCCATTGATCCACGTAGTTTTCTTCTCTGTCTTGAATCTGTCTCTCTCGCTCTCCCTACTTTCGTCGGCCAATCAAATATGTGCATGGACCGCTCTGATTGGTTAGAATTGTGACTTCGCCCCGCCTCCTTTCCCTCCTCGTCCCGCACCCGGCTCTCATGCACCTCTTTGCTGTCCCGACTAAATGTCTTTCGATCTTAATTTTGAGTTTTGCCTTGGTTGAGCTCTATGTCCTCCTCTTTCTCCGGTAATTCTGTGTTCACCTCTTATTTATCTTCTCGCGGCTTTCGGGCATAATTATGTATACATGTTCGTTTAGTCGAGGATAGCGGTGTCCGCAACTGCCTTAACGAGGCCTTAATACACTCGGCAGCGATCCGACTTGAATAAGCTATAAAGGTGCTCGGATCAAATGGCGACTTTATAACCAATGTCTCCCCAGGTAACTTGCTCTTCGCTTTCAGCAGACTTCACTTCGGCTTCGAGATGCTAACCAGAGGAGGACGAGGGCCTAAAGTGGGACACTTCTTCCACAGAGCCACGGGATAACAGACCAGGACGAGGGCTTAAAGTGGGACACTTCTCCTAGCCATGGGATTTCAGGTGCAGGACGAGGGCTTAAAGTAGGACGATTCTCCAACAGAGCCATGGGATTTCAGACGCAGGACGAGGGCCTAAAGTGGGACACTTCTCCTAGCCATGGGATTTCAGACGCAGGACGAGGGCCTAAAGTGGGACACTTCTCCTAGCCATGGGATTTCAGGTGCAGAACGAGGGCCTAAAGAGGGACACTTCTCCAACAGAGCCATGGGATTTCAAACACAGGACGAGGGCCTAAAGTGGGACACTTCTCCTAGCCACGGGATTTAAGACGCAGGACGAGGGCCTAAAGTGGGACACTTCTCCCACAGAGCCATGGGATTTCAGACGCAATATTTTAAAAGATGGTGGGAGATGCATTAGCGGAAGTTTGAATTAAATAAATATAAGCGCCAGAAGATCACAAAAGTGGTATATCCAGAGAAGATTTTCTGACATCCACCCAGTCTCGTTGGGTGAGGTGCTACTTCTTAACTTGTATCATGCATGGAACCGGTTCCACATGGACCAATTTGTGTACAGAAAATGTTTGATGTTTACATAATTCAAAAACTATATTTTTCCCATATTATTTCGCAAAAGAGCATTGTTGAACTGATTTCATCAATGCATAAAGAAAGGTTAAGGTCGCATCACGAGAGAAGGATCGTCCTACACTCTTGGTCGCATTTATACATAAAAATACTCCATGAAATAAGTTTTCTGTCGCTGAGTATATTTTTCTGAGCAAACATTGGTTGAGTAAATTTTCGTGGCTAAAGTTAACATACGGCCCAAGAACAGCTCATCACGACCAAATATGGTTTTGGTGTGCGATGTTTAGTGGAATATTGATACTGCTCAATCTGAGCAGCAATAGGGAAAAACTGAAGGACTTTGACCTGTAGGGGCACCGGAGGCGAAAAGGCAGGTTTCAAGTGATCTGAAAATACACTGGCAAATGATCCAAATGAGGTAGCAATTAAGTCGACCTGGCACTTTTTTTGCTTTTTTTTACGATCTAGAAATACCCGCACTCTGTCAGAAGCCGTATACGCCGAGAGAGACACACAAACTTGCTAAGTCTTTGACCTAATCCTTTAATTTACGTCTTCGATAAAAAACATTTTTATGAAGATTACATGAATCACTACTATACACGTATATAATATAGGTGTGATTCTATCATTCAGAGAAAAAAAACTTTGAATGGAACGAAACAATATCAAAAATGAGGTGCGGAAACTGATGTCAAAGATACTCCTCTACACTAAATAGTTCTATCTAAAAGGGGAGTAATAATTTCCAATAGATAGTACGGTATTTCCGCTTGGAACCAGAGTATTCCGTCACATTTTTATATTTCATCTTTGAAAAAAAAATCTGTTTCCCTGCAAAAGGTGCACCTATACTATTTCTTAACACTAAGCATGTTGCAAAGCCTTTGGTGAATAGGAGAGAGTCTAAGAAATTTGCAAAACGTTTCCATTTAAGAATATTTTTATCTAAACAATGCTATACAAAGAAAAAATATGAGTCTTTAATGAAAATAAGAATACATATTTTTTTAAGTTTAACGCATATCTCTTTTGAATTGTATTTAAAGAATGAAACACTTGAAATTTTCAAATGGCAAATTTGTCATACAGAAGTCATGAGGGACTCCTAGACACGTTAAAAATGTGCAATTCTAGTGATATCAGCACAGCAGTAGGTAGAGGAAGCTGGTAATTACGTCATCCCCACCCCTAATTTTCTTCACCAATTAAAGCATTCAATCGTAGTCCGCTGTTGGCCCCTATTACCCCCTTCACGGCAGTCATTATTTGAGCCCCCTTTCAATGAAATGCGATGAAAATGCAGACCGCGGAGAAAACCACATGCGTCCGTTGAATCAAAGATTTTAATTAAAGGGCACTTTTATGCACATAGATATGCCTTATAATTATCTCCAGCAATGATACTTCAGCAACTCCCGGGGAGGGAAACGAAGACTTCCGCCTCGGTGGCCACAAACTTTTTAAACGAAATTAAGTCTCCAAGAGACATCAGCTATGCCGTATCCTAAGTGAGCATCTTTAGTACCTTACAAAGCCGCTATATGACTTAAGGGCACGTAACAATTTAAGAGGTGGAATTTTTTAAGGAGGAATTATCAAAGCTGGAATTTTTATGTAATTTTTAAAAGTGGAATTATAAGATAGTCCGAGGAAGGGTTTCAAATCTTTGAAATTTAATACATGTACAAGAAAATCATCCAGCTGTTTTGATAAGTCAGGTAAGACACGAATTTTGGTTCAATTTTCGTACAGGCCTACATGAATAGGTAGATAATTCACTGCGTTCTTTGTTAAAGTAATTTCTACTTGCAAATCTACTAGAAAAAAGAAACCAACACGGAAAAAATCGCTTTGTTACAGCAACAAAATTAGGGACAACAAATAGAATTTTTGTTGCAGCAACCAAAAATTTTGCTGCAGCAACCAAACGCTTTGTTGACAGAACTAAACATTTTTTTGTTGTGACAAAATGTTTTTGTTATGCCTATTTTAACAAACGATTTTGTTAGTATAACAAAACCCTTTTTCCCGTGAATTCGTGTTTGTTTTGTCTTCTGGTAAAACAAAGCGCCTAAATAATTGCTCTTCACAGTTAGAGAAGAAATTGTAATTGATACTACTGACAAACAAGTGAGCTTAAGCGTCTGACATTGCATGATTTAAAGCAAGTTCCAAAGGTTGAATCTGCATAGAAAACACAGCGATTGCTAATTCTGCTGCCTTGCCTCAACCTCGCTGCCAGCTCCAAGATTTTTCCTCGCTTTTCGCCAGTTTTCCTCGTTGCATAATGCACCCGAGCGTGACGTCATCTATTTTTCTTGACTCTAATGAGCAGTCTAACAACAAGTGCAATTAACTTAGGCGACGGCCGCCGGTGATTAACAATTTCTAACCCATTTTAATTACTATATGCGTCCCTAAAAAAAAGCCACTATGAAGAGATCTTGCTGGTTGGGTATTTGACGGTTTTTGATAAAATAATTACACCTTTCAACTGTAAAAACGAAACTAGTTTCATTACACTTTTAGATGACTCTTCTATCTGTGTTCTACTACGGGCGTCAAGATGTGCGGGGAGATATCGGAGCATGGCACAAAGCCTGTAACCTGATCTAATGCACCCAATGCGAATCTAATAACCTGACGGTCGCTAAGCACGCTGCTCAAGTCTCTGCGTCAATTACCGTCGACAAGTAAGCGGCATCGGGTAGGTTATACGAAAGATGGAATACATGAAGTTGGAAATGCTATCTTTCAAATTTAGTGCCGTACACAAGACAAATGGCACAAACGAATATCCTATAAGTGTGTTGACGCACTGCTTCAATTTCATATCTTCCATTTCATAATTAAAACATAAAAGGTACAAACGTAAAAAAATGACTGTCACATTAACAAATGTGACAATTTTCTAATTTTATCAAATTAATGACGATCAAATTTGTGACAAATTGTATCTGTGACACTTACAATCGCGCTTTGTTCCTATAGGCTACACACTACAACCATATCTATTGAAATAACAATCATTTTCTGTCGCCTTTACTATGCTTTCCTTTTATGCACGATAAAAAAAGTGGCGAAAAATTGCTTTAGGAGTGAAAATTCACACCTGAATAGTGAAAAGTGAGCCACTATTAGTAAAATCGTGGCTCACTTTTCACTATATAGGAATGCATTTTCACTCTTAAAGCAATTTTCACAACTATTTTTTTAGCGTGTACTTTATTGTAATTTACATGTCACTATTATAATTTCTTTTAGTAACTGTAACCAAACAAAAATTATCGTCTGAAAATTGTAATTTTGACTTCATTGTAACTGGAACTGCGTTGTCAATTTTGCGATTGTAATTCATTTTTTAAGTGTAAACTTGTGTCCACAAAAAAGATACAATACACAAAATTACCAAAAAGGTACAAGAAATCATTGTACGAAAAAAAATTAAAAAAATGAAAGAAAGAAAATGAAAAGATGAGGGCAATCGATGTACATCATATTTTTTCACAGAGCAACTTTCCTTTTTAAGAACTGTCTATTTTAAGACACTAGTACAGGCATTCGTCTCTCAAGACTTCCCTTTGAAAGGATATCAGATATCACTTAGTTCTGAAGAAAACCGTATCCATCTGTAATTACAAATCGGAAAAGAGAGTTGCGCCCACAGTTGCCTGCCCACACAGCGGGGTTGGAGGGGAGAGGGGCGGAGAGGGGCGCCCTCTGGCTTAATTACCCCTCCGTCAAGTGGCGCCGCGCCAGCGCCATCTTAGTTGCCTCGCCTTGCAGACAATGTCCACGTCTTCACAAGAGCTTTCAAAAGCTTCTCAGGCTCGAGTAGCCTTCGTGCGGCGTGACTGCGCAAACTGTGCCTCTTCAAACTTGGATAGCTTAATTTTACTAACTTTTTCAAACGATATACTCGTTTGAACAACGTCAGGTGGTCACGTGATACATACAAGTAGATATCCGACCTTTTCTGTTCCACCTTGGATGATGGTATATTGCTTCGCCCATGTAATTTTAAGCGGAACAACAACGAACCGAGGCACAAGACACGTACCCTACGTTAACCCTTTACCGCCCAGCGATGCCGTTCGGCAACAGAAAAAAACAGGGCCTGAAGCAGGCCAATACTTCCATGTCCGTCCCCCCATTGGCTTCATATAAATAGGCTATAAAACACAAGAG
>Ga0058701_10004705_pt1 | contig 11139 bp, 4 predicted proteins | sample AgamicOrMae_FD_97039 | JGI IMG/M metagenome (GOLD analysis project Ga0058701, IMG submission 97039) | Agave microbial communities from Guanajuato, Mexico - Or.Ma.e | ecosystem: Host-associated > Plants > Phyllosphere > Phylloplane/Leaf | place: Guanajuato, Mexico | collected 2012-06-04 | reverse complement strand
ATGGTTTGGTTTGAATTTTTTTTTTTCAATTTATTTGCCTTGATTTATCATCTATTTAGGTGGTTCAATATGGTACGTTTGAGAGAATCCATAGCTTTAAATATTTTAGAATCGATTTTAAAAATTAGGTTTTTGCATGTACTCGTAGAAGGTAGAGCGAAGTGATTAGGCAACAGTAATTGGCTTCTTTTAATACTCAAGATGTGTTTTTCTCACAAATTCAATTGCACTTTACCCGCAGGTTATATTTTTTTTCCGGTTTAGTTTTTCAAACATTGGCCTTACCTTTTTTTTCGTTGAGCCACCCAGTTTTGCGATTGTATGGTAACCAATCAGAAACAAAAACGAATTCCGAAGACAGACGAATGTTTGCAACTGCGACATCTGATTTGCTGCCGCTGTTGTTCAACTCGAAGACTCGTCGATTTTGAGTTAGGACCTTTGACTGAACTTTGTAAGAGTAAATTTCTCCGTAATCTTACCCCGTTTTACGGATTTAAATTTTACGCCAGCTCGTGTTGGTGCTTATCACTTTTGCTATGTGTAAGACAGAGTCGCCGCTTGTAAGGAGTGCCCGACGAATCATATTCTAGGAACCCTAAGCACCATATCTTTGGTGTCTATGGTCAGATTTTTTTTTCTCCTCTCAGCAGCCTAGTCGTCAATATTTATGTCATTACAAGATTGATGGAGTAAGGCACCATTACTTATTAAAATGTCCCATTTATGAGTGTCTCTTAGCGAACTAACCCGGACCGCCGTTATCTTTGCCTTGTTAATGTAAATTCAGAAGCGCAAACGGTATTCTTTGCACAGGACGTTGTATGTTAGCTAATTTCATGTCTTCCTCGAAATAGCTAATAACCATGGATTCTTTTTATTGACTCGCAACCAGTAATTATGGTAATGAGCCATGACGATATTTCAGCGAAAGTGAATGAAACAATTTTCGAGAAACGGAACGTTGCCGGGAGCTGTTTGCTGTACAGTGCCCACTCGAATGTCCGTCGTTTTTGTTTCAACGACGTTTGGACGCACACGTGAATAGTTTCTGTTAATACAGGTGCAAACAATGTCTTCCAGGTATCGTTTAGCGTCTGATAGACAAGATCTAAGACTCTAAACAAATAATGCTCGTGTAACAACCACAGGAGTTTCCGTATTGTAGGAGCGTGTCATTTGAACCTGGACGGAATGGTATAGCGGCCAAAAAGAATTGACCGCTCAATTTTCTTAAACCTCCATAGTTTTGAAACGGAGAGAGATAATCAGAAAAGCACGAAATAAAATCGCTAGATCTTCAAGAGATCTATCAATTTGATCTTAGCTTTGTTGTCGTATCTCGCGTTTCGTTCCAATGTTAAGGAGGTTTTGAAAAAAAATAGGGTCGGTCAATGCTATGTTGACTGCTAGTACGACAAGCAAATTCATAAAGTATTCCCACCTAAGGAAATTTCTTCCTCTCATGTTTAAACTTTCGTTTATTACTATCAGCAGAGCTGCAGCAGGTGGCATAAGACACCTAGCGTAACTTAGGTTAGCTTTACAGTCGCCAAGCCTGAAGCCTTTTAAAAACGGCGGTAGGCTTGAGAAAGCGGACCCCTCCAAGAACAACAGTGAAACGTCCGTATTTCTGGCGCAGATGAACGAAAAGGTCAAGATATTGTGACCTGGGTTAGGGATTGCTGTAGTTACCATGTAAGGGATAATCGAGGTGCATTATGGAGATGCTGACTGGAAATGGTATGAGGAGTACATTATGGAGCAGTTTCACTTAGACCACTGCAAATATGGGTCAAGCAATGTGACAGTGAAATGAGAAACGCCGTGCGGTCATATCAATTTCAGATGGACTGATTGTTATGCACCACGACTTTCTGTTTTAGTTTGTTTAAGCCGAGGAAGAATTCACTTTTCTTTTTCATTCCTTCTGCGCATTTGTACTTTCATTTGAAATATTTAGGCCTACTATGGAGTGGACTCTTCCAGCGTTATTGCGCGTTATTTAAAAACGCTGAAATAAATCTTTTTTCAGTTCATTTGTTGGCATAAAGTTCGCTCTCACCCTTTTTTCGCTATTTAAGTAACTATCAATACGAGTGTTGTTGAGCCAAGTTATTGATGGGTCAAATTATTTTCTGAATTTTCTTGAAAGGATCATTGGAATAGAACTTCAATGAAGAAGAAAGTCAATATTTTTAAGAACTCGTGAAGGAGCTGTTGACCCTGGAACTTCTGTGAGTAGCTCTTTTTTAGATCACAAAAGAACTGATTCAAATCGAACCCTGTGTTTTAAAGTATTTTTTTCTTCTTTCTTTTTTAAATTTCTCTTTTAGGTTTTTTGAATTCCAAAATCCAAAAAACCCTGTTGTTTATTACTTTGTTCCCAGAAGTCTTCAAAAACGCTTAACATTGTGTTGAATTATAATTCACCTTTGATTTGGGAACAACTGTTGTTCATTACATTCGCGTGTTTTCCTTGGGTTTACTTGCTAAGTTCGAATGTTTTCTCAGGCTGACACAGAAAAATCTCGTTACGATTGTGTTGTCACTCGTCAGATGTTTACGAACACTGTCTATCGCCTTGCGAAACTGCCTACCTTCAGCCTCGGGATTAACATTTTCCATTAGATGATGGAGAAACTGGCGTGAGCCCCAGAGAAGTGAAACCTGGAGCCCCTTGATCTGTGAGGGGATGTAGAGTCACGTGTGGGGGAGTACAGAGAGTCTACAATAAACCACTCCACTCGGAAAAAGATGTCGAAAAGACAGCCTCGTCAATACAAGGGTTTTTCATTGCTGAAAGCCACCTATTTAGGTGACGACCACTCGTTTTATTTACCTCCAATATACGTCGCCAGTGATTTTTATCCGTAGGGAGATGCTTTGATGGCTAGAACTGGCTGATCGCAGCTTAGACGGAAATAGCCGAGGTTTGCCGAGACCGCTTGTTTACCCCCTGCACTTTTTCTGCTAGCAGATACGTATGCAGTGAAGTAGAGAAGTTTCTTTTTCAGATCTTGTTCTTATCCGAAACCGAGTGGAAAGACAAAAGTCACTCTTTTTCGTCCTTTTTAGCCACACTCTCAACCCGAAGAAAATTACTTTGTTGCCTCAACAAAAATTTTGGTTACATAGCCTCAACAAACCAGATTTGTTTTGTAGACTTTCGCTACCAGAAATGAAGTCAAAAGAAGAATGGTTCAAACCATATTCTGCCGAATGCCTCATGGAAGGGAATTGAAACCCTTCCGTAAGTCCCTCTTAATAAAAACAAAACATCCGTGTTAGGGAATGCTAATAATGCTATTCTTTTTTTTACGTGTGAAACTTAAACGGGGGTTGTACGTATTTTGGTTATTTTTCAAGGTATGCCTGTGTTCAGCCATATCATTAAAAATGTTTCGGCGAGAGCTTTTCATTGATGGGGCTGAACACAGGTTTATCTTGAAAAATAACCAAAATACGTACTTCCCCCGTTCTAGCTTCACACCCTGTAGGTATAGAACTCCCTGAAACGGGTGTTTTTTACTGTGCAGACAGACTGAAATGAAGTAGCAGGACACCAGCTACATTCACAAATAACGTCTTGGTTGCTGCAAAGCTGGCTTCACCAAAGATACCCATAAACTGCACAAATTGGCAGTACTGTAATTTTTTAAGGTAGCATTTTCAACCTTTTGGTTTAAATTTGGTGCTACCCTCCGTCGTCAAGCAGAGCGGAGAGAGAGCGGAACGAGGCAAAAGGCATCCAACCTAGCCCAACCTATATCATAAGCAAGCCTCTTGCCGTAAACCAAGTTTTGGTATAGTGCCTTGTGTTGCCCTGTCGCCCAGCCTGATGCCGCTTACTTCTTGGCACCCCTGAGCGGGCGCCGAGAAGTAAGCGGCATCAGGCTTGGCGACCGTTTAGTTGGGTAACCCTATGTTAAGTTCGGTTAGGTTACGTGGCTTGTGCCTCGCTCCGCTGTCGCTCCGCTCGGCTTGACGACGGAGGGTGGCACTAAATTTAAACTAAAAGGTTGAAAATGCTATCCTAAAAATTACAGTGTAGATTTTTTTAAAATAACCTAGTGCTAGATACTTGGCACAGCTGGAAGCGCCTGAGGACACTATGTATCCTGTAATCGGAACTCGCAGTTTCCTAACAAGGAAAAATGTTATTGCGGGGAGGAATAAAGGACTCTTGAGGTGTGAGTGGAGGCGGAGGTGTATTATGCGTGTATGTACGTCATATACGTACTTCGGGGTGGTTCTAATGACGACCATCATTTCTGTTGAAAACGTTTGCTATTTGCCTCCTGGGGCGGCGCAGCAGCAAAACTGCGTTGTTTCGGGCCTACGGCAGCATTGTGTTGCCGTGCCGCAACCGCGGGAGACGCTCTTAATGGGACACAATGCTGCACCTCCGTCTGTGTTCGTCGCTGTTGACGTCAAATAATTGATCGAATCGTTTCCTCGGCAATTTCTTGATTCAGCCGACAATGGAGCGCGTTTTGAAATGCATCTTCACTTTGATTGCATGTTTAGACGATCTCTAATTGTAGGATGCCGACGTTAGGAAAAAGAAACTGACCTCTGCTGTACGTAAATGTTGTTTGTTAGACAGCTTGCAAAAATGCATACATTCTTTTTATGATTTTGAAACACAAACTCCTCCGAAGATTTTAAAACCATAAAAGAGCGGCTTTGATTCACGTCAAAAAATTCAGTACTGAAAATGACTTGTGGAAATCTATTAGGAGTAAAAATTTATACCTATTGTGAATCAAAAGTTTGCCATAACATTTGCAAATAGTGGCTCACTTTTCACTTATGAGGAATAGTTTTTTACTTTTCAAGTAATTTCCTTTATATTTTTTTATAGTAGGCTGTTTTCGAATAGATCTTTCCGCAGAAGGATCTAGAAATACACTGTATTATAAGGAAGTCTTTTTAAAACAAAAATAGGGTTATTTGTGGATTCACGGTAGACGTTATTTGTAGATGAAATTCGAAGGAAAAACCTGTATGGAATGTTCAGACTGACACTGGACTGCAGCCCCTCGCGCCAGCTCTGTTAAAACGCCTACTGCAGTCCTTTTTTTTTGCCGTGCGGCTTAGCTTTGCAGACGTGGGCTGTGCGTAGATGGTAGCATTCGACGATTTCCGCTCTTCGGACGGACGTTGTTTCAACGTTGTCATAATTCAGGTGTGACTCACTGCTAATGATTCATTCGCAAGTGACTAGGATGAGTTTGTTTTTAGGAATTCGCGTCTAAAAAAATCTCAAGCTAGCTATATTCGGCCAAGGGAGGTCTATTTTTTTTTTGTAATTTTACTGTTGTAGAATTATAAGAGTGCATCGTTCGGTTTTATTTGTCCCGCGTCGTGTTTCCATGGTCAGGATTGCGCGAAGTAGTTTTTTTTAAGAAAGCTTTTAATTGGGATCATTAAAAAATTGATTTCTGAAGGATGAATAAAAAAGGAAGGAAGGAAAAAGGAATTTTTAAAACCTTAAAGTGGACAACAGATTTTTTAATTTATGAAAGTTTTTGTTTAAGTTCTAAAGCAGTTCCATTTCTTAAAATTTTGCAAAAACCATAAAACTATGTAGGCCTACCGATAAAAAATTCTGAAAGCCTTCGCAACTGATTCTGGGATTTTCTTTGAGCTTAAAGATGCAGTGTTTTATATCATTAGTGTCTGACGTAATTTTATTAAACAACTGAAAACGTATTTTAAGTAGTTTCCTTGCAACTGAAAGTGTGCAGTACGTTACTTTCAAACTGAGTTAATGATTGTCCCTTTGTTACGTTCGGGAAGTCGCTTTATTTTTTAAAGCGCTCTTATAATTACTCCTTTTAGGCCGGCTTTTGGTTATGGTTGGCTTCAAGCAGAAAAAAATGGTGTCGGAAAGAGCGCCACAGGGCAGCACGGTGTCTTAATGAGTAACCTAACCAGCCCCTGGGTTGCAGAGATTTCGGCCGAAGCAAGGAAAAAAGTATCATTAGCAGGGAAGACGAGGTTCAGTATTTTTAGCTTGGCCTCCCTAGTCCTGGTCAGAGCTGAACACTAGGGTGATACTTTCGCGGGGACAACAACAGAAGAAAGTTAATAACCTGTAGTAATTAATGAGCCGTCCTTATCAAGAAAGATATTTAAACTGTGACGTATCTCTATGCTGATAAAGTCACTCTTTTGGAGTTGCAAGCCTGGGTGAAAATCAGAGTTAATGTGTCGTAAAATGATTGCCTTGCGTTGATTGTAAAGTCTGAATGAGTTTTATTTTGAGTATATAAACCTTGTGTTAACGATGTTTTTTTTTCTAATTCCCCACGAATGAATTGAGGGAAAAGCATTGCTGTGAACCTACTGATTGAAACAATTCACTCCCCGGAATTTTTCAAAAAGTAAACTCACGGCTAGTTGCACTCAATTTTTTTAAGTAATCATTATACTAAAATGCTACTGACTACACATCGTTATTACGACCATCAACGTCATTGTGGGCTTTAAACTCAATTGAGCAAACCTGCGCTACTGTATGTGGACCTGTATAGGACGTAGGACACTTAACAATAATATAAAGTTGTAATTAACAGGATAATGTCAATAATCAGAGGACATAAAAGCACTTTAAGGCAACCCAGCATCGTTAAATTGGTCATTATAAATTTCTTCACACGAGTCAGAATTGAAAATACCCAATCGTCGTAAATTTTTGAATGCGACACCAAATTCAAGGTGTGCTTGTTCGGTATTATTTATTTGAATATTTTTTTTTTATATTTGTTTGATTTCATTAAACAAAAAATGTCATTAAATATGAATATGATAAATCATTCTTATTCGGTGACATCTTATCTTAAGTGGTTTCTCATGTCGTTTTGAGTAAATAGAGCCTCCACTTTTTAAAGGTCTTTTTTATTTTTTTTCCTTGGCGAGGTCGTAAAGGGTGAACATTCGGGTTTTTGACCTTGTTAGGCCCTTTTATAAAGCGGCTACAGTGAGCATAAAATCCTTGGGCTGATGTCGTTTTCTCCCCTAGACGAAATAATAATTCATTTTTGGCGCTTGAAACGCTTGCGTCATCACTATGCCTCGCTTCTCTCATCGCCGCCACGCCGCGCCACCGCTTCGTTCTTTTTGTTTTGCGCGCGCTTAGGGACCGCCCCTGCCATCCAGTCCCCCAAGCCCCACCCCTCAGGGCTGTCTCTTATTCGCCTCTCTTCGCAACGTTTAACGCATTAGGAATGCGTTTAGCCCCGAGTGCTTGTTTGATTGCAGAATTTAAATTGAACCACCGCTGCCTGATGATGACGTGAAATCTTTCAGAGGGCCTAATTTATTTTGCAAGTTTGAAAAGGTGAATTTTCGACCTCTTGTTATCCATCATACGTTGCTTAGCCGAGCAAAGCCAAGCTTGTAAAGTACGGAATTCTGCCAAGCCTAATGTTGATTACTTGTTCGGTGCCAGTTTCACAGAGGTAACATATTTCTGTTTTAGGTATGAAGGTAAAACAGGAGAAGATTGTAATTTGGTTACTTTTAAAGAAACTCCTGTGAATAGCCATATCAATTGAAAGCTCTCGACGAGACCTTTTCTTTGAAATGGTTGTTGATAGGTTTATGTACAGAAAAATAATTTAAAAAAAAAAATACGCTCTCCCCCTTCTTTTACCCTCATATCTAAAACAGGTATGGGACTACCCAAAACAGGGATTCGTGTTTACTGTGTAATACCGCTTAAGAAGAAGCGGTATCAAATTCAACAGATTCATTCTTCAAACAACCTTTCTTTGTCACTTTTTCTTCTCAAATAAAATTTGAACACCGCATTTTCTTTTTCTGATTGTTTTTTTTTAAGAACATTTTTTTTGGGGGGGGAACTAGCGTTTTTTTTCAGGCTATACGTCTTCTGGTCCATGTTTAACTTTTTTTTCGTTTTTTTTCCTATTAATGATCGGCAATTAATAATAAAGGAAACTAGTGAAAGCAAACAGCCAACGTTCGATTTAGGCAGCCTTCCAACTCACAAGTTATAGTTAAAATATAGTTTCTCCTGTTATGGAAACTCGTGTATTCTCAGTTTGTCGATTTTTTTACGCTTCCCACGAGCGCTTAGTCTTGTTTCGATTATTCATTGATCGATTATCGCCTCGTAGGTGGACCAACACCTTCTCGGCTTTCCGCTTTCCAATCGTTTACTCTCTTCGGGTAGCCAACCAGTCAGCCATACCGACGACTTCCTTAACGAGCTACAATTAATAAAGAGACGAATATAAGAAGCGAACTGGCTTTTCAGCGAGGTGTCGCGGTTAAGTTGGTCCTCGCTTGAAGAAAAAAAAATGAATAACAAGAAAATAATTCATTCTGTTCCAACCCAAACTTACCCACTGGGCTCCCTCTACGGAAAAGCATTGCTGTTAAAAGTTTGCGAGAACGCTATGATAGTTGAAAACTTCTTGTATTTTGATTGCCTATTAGAGTAACTTGTGTCTCTCGAACTTTATGTTAGTTTTTCCGCAATTTTTGACACCCAACACCTCGGATTACATATCGATTAGAGTACTTACAGTGTACGTGCTGAGTCATATTCAGCACTACGAAAAAATTAATGTCCTCTGTATTTTTGTATATCAATTTTCTATAACCTTGTTCGTCTTGGTTTTGAAAGGTTAAAATTCAGTATGTGGAAAAGACGACCTTAACCCGTAACAGCCCAAAGTATTTGGAGTAAAATTTAGCTTAAGAGAAATTGAAAGGATTTTTTTTTCATTGAAATACACAATTTTAAGCTTTGGAAAATGCCCAAATAAAGAAATATCAGGATTCCAGCGGTGTTATATTTTTTGAATTGTAACTATACTGAACTAATAAGGTATTTTTTTCTGTTTCCGAACGGCATCGCTGGGCGGTTGGGGGTTAATAAAGTAACAGTGCATGAAGTGATTATTTCGGAGATTATATGTACTGTGCGCACATGTCAAAGTTGGACTCTTAGTTGATTCGAGATGTTGTTTGCGTAATGGACTGAAGGGGAATCGATTTGAACCGAGTTTTGCGAACCTTGGCGTGGCAGCGACGGAGGAAAATTGACTCCGCATAACAAACGAGAGAGACATCCCGGGAACTCCAATGTTTGCGGTTTTATGTATTTTTAAGCATTTTCTTAGACGTTTTTTGTTCGTCTCGCGCTCGCAAGCGTAATGTACCGTGAATTTCCTCTTGTTTATTCCATCCGAAACGAAGCGCGTTACGTTATAGGGTACGGAATCGACTGACAGCTCGAAAAGCAGCGTCTATACACCGTGTAACTCTTAAAGTTTGCTTGCCATACCTCTTGAGCTGCACTATATGGTCTAATCTTTCACTACATTACGAGCATTAACAATATACAACGCACCGTAAGGTTAGATTCACCTAAGGCCAATTTAGGTTGACCTGAGATTTTAGGAAGTTAACCTAAAATAAGGTTTACTTAACCTCATGCTATACGTTTGGTTAACCTAAAATAAGATTACGTTGACCTGAAGTGAGATTAGTTTTACTTAAAATTAGATTAACTTAACTGTAGGTTAGGTCAAACTAATGTTAGCTCAGGTTAGGTTAACCTAAGGCAATGTTACCCTAGTATAAGGCTAGGTTAGCCTATGTTAACTTAGCCCAAGGCTACATTAAATTTACCTAAAATTAGGTAATATGCCTAAGGTTAGCTCCAGTGAAATTATGGTGAAGCCAGGTCAAGCTAAGGTTAACTTAAGTTTAGGTTGGGTTAACTTAAGGTTCGGTTAATTTAATATTAGGTTAGACTAACCGAATATTAGGTTAGGTTAGCCTAAAATTACAGGTAAGCTTAATTTAGGTAAGGTTAGTCTTTAATTTTTGAAAGGTTAGGCGACTGCATCTGCTGCCATCATATCGTCATCAGAGTCGGTGAGTGTAAAGGTAACCTAAGTTAGGTTAGGTTACGTGCCTTGTGTCCCGCCTCAATGTCGCTGCGCTTTAATTGGCAACGGAAGGTAACTCAAGAAGAAATCACTGCTACATTTCAAGTTAACTCTGTACGGGCAGTAAATTAACTGACGGCCGGAAAGGAGCTCCTGAATAAAAGAGCGAGAAGGAAAGCGTTGTCTTCCATAGATTGATTCCGAAGGCCGCGTTATGGGGTAGAAATTATGAGGTAATATGTCCGGGGAATGAGAAGATCGCTGTACTCTACCTGACTAATTCCATTACTTCCACTCCGGCTCACCGCCTGCTACGGCGCACCGCTTGCTGCCTCCCGCCTGCAATGCCTCCTTGCAATGTGCTCATTAAATTGGAGGGCATTCACATCAGCGGCACCGCACAATAGTGCTGGCGAATCTTCCTTGTGCAACTCTTTTAAAACAATTTTTATATCTCGGGATGCAAGCTACCGAGATCTGTTATTTTATGGTTATTTTTCACCGGAATGTTTTGTGTTCCAACTTTTGTTTTGAGCGGAGCGAGACCACAAAGCCTGATGCCGCGTGCCTTCGCGGCTGCATATCGGGGTAGAAATCAGTCTCACAGTGATTGAAAACGAAGAGGCATACCTAACCTAACGTAGGTTAACGAAACCATGGTTGTATGTTGTTTACCATCGTATTACATGAATGTCGAACCTGGTTAGAATAGACTGCATGTGGAAAATGTAACCTTAAAATCTTTAGAGTGTATAAAAAGATGCTGTGTTGCTGATGCAAACCTGACGTACATAGCGAGCCAGATACTGCTCCGAGGGAGACAATGTATAAAAAAATTGGTTTGGGCGCGTGTGCTTCGTGTGGTGCGAAGCCAGTAACCTCCTCGTCTATGTATTTATGGATACACTTGTTATTACTTTAGTTACGACCTGCGATCCGATGCAGTTCTCCATCGCTGCACCGTACCGCACCACTCCAGTCCCCAGCCCTTATTGTTGCTTTAACAGCTCAGGCCTGTTATTTCTCAAGTTGGGACCCGGAGCGGAAACCTGTTCAGTAATGCATGCTTTTTACCTGTGTCATCTCTAGGGCTGGACGATATCAGGTTTTATATATCGACCAACGATATGTCTTTAGTATCGACCGTGACTCGATATATCGGAAAATCGATATCGCTGCCTAAAATCGACAAATATCGGATATCGAT
>Ga0058701_10004704_pt1 | contig 11139 bp, 8 predicted proteins | sample AgamicOrMae_FD_97039 | JGI IMG/M metagenome (GOLD analysis project Ga0058701, IMG submission 97039) | Agave microbial communities from Guanajuato, Mexico - Or.Ma.e | ecosystem: Host-associated > Plants > Phyllosphere > Phylloplane/Leaf | place: Guanajuato, Mexico | collected 2012-06-04 | reverse complement strand
TCGCGCTCTGATTTTCATAGCACCGATATCCAAGCGGATATCCATGCGGATATCGGTGGTACGGATGTAGGAGCGCGGTTCACTACGGATATCCGTGGTGGCACGGATAATTCGACACGGATATCCGTACTTTTACGGATATCCAAGCGGATATCCGCACGGACAGTTTGACCAGGGTTTTTTAAGGCATGGATATCCAAATCGATGTCCCCATGGATATAGGCTATCCATCCATCAATTGATGAATTCTTTGACTTGGGTCGTAGTTCGAAAATCTATGACCTAAATGCGGTACCGGTACTTCATCTAAATTTTTGTGTTCCCATTCCCGCTTTAGAATAAAAATTAGTGTTAGGCCTAAATCACTACCATATCTATGACATATAATTAAAGGCGTTATTTCATAGCCCTTAAAAAAATTCGACAAGCCTATATACTTATAGACAATCAAAGACAGACACCGCATGTGTATCCAACTAGAATCATTGCCTGCATTACGGGAGCTTCACAAATAAATTTATTTCCAAACTATCTGCATTCGTCGTCGAACTCCCGACAAAGCGAGCTTAGGCAAAGCGGCGTACACAAGTGCCGATAGATTGCCTATCCAAACTTGTGCAGGCGCTCAAGCGCTGCCCAGCATGTCAATACTTGTCTCTGCTTTATTTGTCAACAATAAATACTGCTTTATTTGTCAACAATAGAGGAACGGTAAATGATCAGGTATGTTTCACACACACACTTGTTTCTTTATTACTGTCATAACGTCAAAAACGAGCACAAACGTGAAATCAACACTCAAAATCCGTGCGAAAGGGCTAAGCACCCAGATCTTCTTTTCCGAAACTTTGAAAATCTTTGCTCATTTCCGGCGGTCATCGGTCAGTTTTAACTGACGTTCGATCTCTTTCACATAGATTTCCGGAACTTTGCTCGCCCTAAAAACCAAGGTCAAAATTAACGGCTGTTAGAAAAGGAATATCGAAAACACGCCATTAGATGCAGTTACGACGTCGATATCGAAATCCCGTCAATTTTACGAGTCGAACTGCCTTGATACTGTCCCATGAATCGACGCGGTTTCTGTATCGACATTTTTATTCCGACGTCGAAAATGCGTCAGCCGACATCTTTTCGATATCCCGTTCCTCATTCGGAAAGTCACAAACAATCAACCACAAAATCTATTCACAAAAAGCCGTACCTGAGTTCTTCCACTTTCCGTTTCAAGGTGCGTTTGATGGCTCTCTGGCGATGATGCTCTTCAGTTCGCAGAGCCACTCCCTCCTGGAATTTCTGTTTACGCATTTCAATTCGCTGACGCTCTTTTTCATTTATCTGTTTTAAAATGGCTTCACGATGTTCCTCTCTTCCCTAGAAATAAAATAATTATTAAATACCCACTGTCTCAAGACAGTTTTGCACTCACAAAAACTTTCAATCTCTGCTTTTTATGTACCCGGTTGATAAATAACCCAAAATTTTACGGGTTTGGAGTTAATCAAACCTCCAGGCCCGCAGACTTTTGAATTGTAGAGAGCCTCATAGGGAAAGGGGCGAGAACTTATTCCCGCGTTGTGCGCTGATTCGTGGGATGCATGAAACCAGCAACGCTGAATGATAGGATGCAAGGATGACGTGTCCGTTGACGCTTCTCTCCCTGTGAGGCTCTCTACAGTACCAGTACAAGCGGCGGCTCTATGGACAATACATGGGACCACGAATTACAGTATGACTGGTTACGCTAGAAAACTTACACCTGCTCTTTGCAGTCTTTCCAAACGCTCTCTTTCCGCATCAATTTTCTGCAGCCGGACAATATTTTCAAACTTCTCTTTCTCCTTAGCCATTTCCAAAGCCTGCATATCACGTTTGTAGTTTATCTGCTCTATTCGCGCCTTGCGAAGTTCTTCTTCTTGTCGAAGCCTTTTCTCCAATTCTTCTTTTTCTCTTCTGCGCCACTCACGTTCAACCTGAAATCCCAGTCATTAGCCACATCTGTCCTCAAACAGGAACACCCATTCAAGACTAAACCTAACCTCATCTTGAGCTCTCAAAGCTTTCATTTCGTCTTGCTGAGATCTGAGATCACTCAAACGCTCTTGAGCGGCTCTCAAGCGAGCCGTTTCCGCTTCCTTGGCAGCTTTCAAAGCTTTAAGTTCTGCTTCTCTGGCTGCTTCCTTCGCCGCTTTTTCCTCCATGAATTTCTGAACCTATAAAAAACCAATTTAAATGAGGATTCAGAAGCAGTATTGCCAGGTTAAGCGATTTTCTTAATTTAAACCGTTGTTAACTCGAGAACCGTTAGAGATTATCTGTCACGTTTGATCGCTCTCGAGCTGAGCGATCAAAAAATGGGATCGATCGCTTTATTATATTCACTGGTTAAAAAGTTAACCGCGTTTATAAGTAACGGCATCGCAAAATCTGGCAACACTGGAGGTCGCGTTTGAATCGAGGCGGGAAGACGTCGGAATCTGATTGGTTACAGCTTACCTTGAGGTCCGCCTGCCGTCGCTCTTCCCGTTCAAGATCCTGGAAATACTTGAGCTGTTTGTTGATCTCGCTCAGGAACTCCCTAGTTTGAGCTTGTTTTTCCAATTTCCTTTGATGTTCGTGCAACTCATCTAGCTGAACTTGGAAGGCAGCTTCGTCCATCAATCGAGCCTCCTGCAATTCTTTCAAAAATTAAAAACCCATACTTGAAATCTGCAGAAAGAGGAATACTGTTTAGACCTACCTCAGCTTTCCGTTCAGCTTCTTCTATTCGCTCTGTCTCGAGCTCCTCAATTTGGTATTGGAGCTCTTTAAGATATTCCTGATTTCTCTGAGATCTCTCTTTCTTCCCATCCCCGTCTTTCTGCAATTCTATCTGCCTTTGTTGCTCCATCATTCGATCAAGTCTTCTCTCTTCCTCTGCAATTTCTTTGCTGCAAACGAAACATTTTTTTAACGCGGAGCTAATAAATTTTTTTTTTGCCCTTAATTGAAATAGGAACTTACGCAATTAGGTGTTTTTCGGCTATTTGCGCCACCCTGATAGCATGGCATTTCGTACTCATTATCAACCGATTGGCGTTCTTCACCTCATCCTCCGATTCTTGCCGAAGTTCAAAGGCGCGTGATAACAGATGCTGAGCTTTCCGCTTGGCCTCTTGTTCCAACTGAATACCAGAACCGTTTGAGACATCAAGCTCGTCTCTACTGCTCCGCGATTGGTTAACAATTCAAAGTATGAAAAATTCACGCACCGCAGACATCTTTAAAGTCCACGTATTTCAGTCAACCAATTAGGGAGCAACGAAAACTGTGTATTTACACTAGCGTAAATGCGGAAGTGCCGTGACAAAAATGCATACAAACCTCACTCAGACGAGCACCTTTTACTCGATATTTTTCACACGATTGAAGATATTCTTTCCTGGCATGACTTTCCTGCTGTAGTTTCTTTTTAGCAGCTTCTTGGGCCTCTTCAAAATTAATTTTATCTTGAGGGGTCAGAACCTGTTAAACAAGTATCGGTAGGTAAGTCCCCAAAACACGCGGAAAATCGAATCATCGTAACCTTTCGTCAATCCTACTTCCTGGACAATCCCATGTAGCAAAATAGTGTGCTTTAGTCGCTTTCGATGAGTCACGCGTTTTGAAAGTGTGCAGAAATCCAAGTTTCTGATGAGCCAAAAAAGCACGTTAGGAGAACCGTTACATTTCTCACGCAACTGGGGGGTTCAATGCTATATTTTTTATTTTGGATCCCGCCTTTAAAGTACCGGTAGTGAAAATAAACCGCTGTTAGCAAATTAGATTTTATCGTGATTTTTATCCGCATCCACAACACTGTAATGCATTGCGAAAAGCGCCTAAGAGGCGCCTAAGAAGCTCAGCAATGCAGTGCATTAAAGAAACGCGCATTTAAAAAAGCGCGCGTGAAACGCGTCTTTTGCCGGTGAAACTTTTAGGCGGTTTAGAAGCGCCTCCGACGAAATCGCGGATGCGCTAAAATGGCAATTTCCATTAAAAGCACACTTCTGCTGTACTTACCTGGGATCTACATGGGGGGGCATCGGCACACAGTTGAATCTAGGGAGCCTTGGCACTTAAAGGTCTCTATCAAATCTAAAAACAGGCATTTCGACTGGACGCTCTCCAGCAGAAATAAATTAAAGAATATCGTTTACCTTTGATTGTTTGGCAAGACGACAGAATTCGGCTTTATCGAAGTAAACCGGGTGAATATTCGGTTCCGTATTTGGGACAACGAGCAATCTTTCGGTGTGAATATCTTCAACCTTGACGACATTTTTGCCGCAATACGGGGACCTCATCAAGAGGGATTGAGGTAGTGCGTCAGCAAGAGCGACGGCAGAGCATTTTTCCGCTGTGATACATAAAAAATACAATTTAAAAAATAATAAAATAATAAAAAAAAGAAATGATTTCTCAAATGAAATTATCAGCTTCGACGGCATAAAGTTCTTATATTTCTTACGTGCTTTCCGGACGACTCTGGTTCCGTCTGCGTTGTAACAGATCATTTGAGCCGATCCGCGCTTTTGGAGAGACGAGGGTGACCGTTTGAGTATTGGAGGATGACATTGTGGAGCCATTGAAGCCTATTTTAGACCTTGTAAAATCCAATCTTTGTGACGGGACGAATTTGAAAGTGATTAACCAAACAATGAAATTCCACTTGCAAACAAACGCAAAGTGTTGTGCGAATGTTTATTCACTGGCTCACTTTTCTTCTTCCGTGATATGCTGAAGGACACAATACACCGACAAAAGCCGAGCAAAAATTGAACAAATCTTTAAGCTCAACACTTCACGGTTGGGATAAACGTTCCAGAACATAGGTTACCATAGCAACAGCATCACTATGGAAAAACGATTTTTTTTCATTTAATGAACCGGTAACCTTTAAAAACACGAAAAATAAATAATTACTTTTCTTTCGTTCGCAATAAATCTCCAATCACACTACTACACACGGGTTAAAACAATCAATACATATAATTCAATCTAGCGCATTTTAATGCCTGTAACCATTATGATTGCTATGGTTGACTGAAAAAACCCGCGCATGCGCTCCCTGTCTATCGCCTATCTTACAGGAAGAATATTTCCTCGATATTTCCGTAGCAATGTAGGCAATTACCAAACGTGAGCAGTCACATCGTATGATAATGATTTTAATATTCGTCCCATTTAAAACATTTATCAGCCCTAAAGTTCTGACTAACGAATACGCCTCAAAGGGCGCTGCGGCCGTTGCGTTCCGTTACCATGGTAACGGGGAAGGGGATGTGTCTTTGGGGTGGGTCTGCGCTATCGAAATACCCAGAATCAGTCCGAATGAAAACAGCCCGTCAACATGGTGAAGTTGACTAAGGACTTGATAGTGAAAAAGACGAGGAAATCGTATTCTCGCCTGAAGGACGTTCAAGGTTACGTAAAAAAGTTAACACATGCTCAACTGCAAAACCAGCAAATCGATGAGATCGTAAGTAAATCGTATCTAATTCGTTTTGACGCGTGAGTGTAAAAATGTTTTAATTAAAAAGGAATTTAAAAAAATGATTACAGGGAGATTTGTCATCGTTCAGTAACCTGCAAGTTCTGTACCTGCAGAACAACCAACTGACTAACTTGGATAATTTGGAAACGGCGAAGAGCTTGACTCACGTGTTCCTACAACGGAATTGTTTGACTTCTGTAACCAAGTTATACAACCTCTATAACTTAAGGAAACTGTAAGTCTGTGGAACTGTGGAAGGAATCATGAACAGATGACAATCACCTTGGGATGAAGGAGAGAGTTAGTTCAGACGGACAATCGATTTGTTTGAAAGGGGGGGCAGATTTCTTTTGGTACGGGTACAGTGCGTTCCCGGGATGAGCTCTCCGTGGTCTTGTCCTGGCACAGACATCCGCATGGATATCTGTAATTTTTCATGGATGTATTAATAATAATCCATGAGAATATAATCGCTAGCACGGAATTCTGAAAGAATATCCGTGATACCAAGATCTATGCCCCAAGGAAACGAGGGGTGAGCAAGCATAGATAATTAGACAGGGATATCCATCGTTTCACTGATATCCTTGCGGATATCCATCTTGAAGAAACGCGGACCCGATGACCCTGGTTACCAAGGAGTGGATCCAGAAGCGGTGGGGGGAGGGACGGAAGCGATATCCAGTTTGCGGGTCTGCCCCACCTTATTTGGTTGAAGAGCTTAATAGTTTTGCTCGTTATGTTTAGATAATTGAGACGTTATGACGACGGGAGATATTATAAGTCACTCGGATTTATGGAGCATTTCTTTCATATGAAATGCGGATTTGGCTGTCAACGAGATAAGAGTCGGATGCCTCACACGTAATTCAATTAACATAGTAATTTACACCAGCGATTTTCGCATTCAATGCTAGACTTAATTCATGTTCATGTTTATTCTATACAGAAATTCCGCATCGAACTGTCCGCGGTACTGTTTCCGCACGGATATCCGCGCTTTGTCTACGGATATCCGGACAAAATCGTACGGATATCCGTGAAGGCACTGATAATTGAACAAGGATATCCGTACAAGGACTGATTCTTTGACACGGATATCCATGGGTAAGTGATGATACCCGCGGAGTCTCTGATAATGGTACACTGATATCCGCGATTTCACCGCACGGATATCCGCCCGGATATTGAACGGACGATTCGATTCGGGACAGGGGGATCTTCCTTTAATTTAGGTGGATTTAATTAAAAATAAAACATTTTTTCGCTTGGCTATAGGCCTGAACGAAGGCTTAGAAGTCGTTTGAACTCGCAACATCAAATATGTTCGCCGATGCTGTTTAAATCGTTAAAGTTGGTCGGCGCTTTCCTCTTCTTATAAGTAGGCAATCTGCCTCATTTATGTTCTGAAGAGTGGCCGGGGGGGGGGGGTGCCACCCGCAACCCTGCATTCACCCCCGGCGTCACCGTATTTTTGAGACGGACCCTTTTAATCAATTTTATGTTGTCAGATACCTCGGATACAATCAAATTTCCGTGGTTGAAGGTCTAGAGGAGTGCTTTGCGTTGGAAGAGCTACATCTGGAGCGCCAAAGGCTACCCCCTGGAGTAGAACTGACGATCGACCCTCGAGTGAACACAGCCTTGTCGGTAAGCTACAATAGAGAGTAGAGAGCCAATTAGGCTCTCTACGATAGAGATGTACCGGCGGAATATGAGCGGCAAATATGAATGTTGCCTGTCACACTTTTTTTTACTCTCAGCATAGACTCCGTTTGCTAAATGTTGCTGGTTGTAACTTGAGTACGCTCTCCGAACTGACTGGTTTAGTCGCTCTGGAAGAGCTTAACGCCTCTGAAAATGCGATTAAAGACTTACAGGGCGTTTGCACCGCTCTAAAGAGCATGACAAATTTACGGGTTCTTGATATGCGGGACAATGAAGTAACTTGTCTCCCTAAATACTGGGACAAAATTGTCAGCAGCACAAGTTTACTGTGTGAGTATTCATTTCCTTTCCTGGGCACTGAAGCTACCCATCTCAAATAAAAACTTTTTTCCGACGATTTGGTTGTATTCGACTAAAATGTTTATTACCGGCTCAGATTTACTGGACGGAAAAATGATCAACATCGTCACACGAAAATTCGTCGAAAAATTTGAAGCAAACCGATCACAAATGGAACTGATTGCATCAAAAACCTCGCAAAATGCTGCTGCAGCAAGCGTCGAAGGTAATTTCAATAAGTTTAAAATTATCAGTTAAATGAGTGTTGGGTATTAAAACAAATTCACGTCCAGATTTAGGAAAAGATCTCCCAGTGGGGTTGAGGCGAAGTGTTGCCAGTAAATTTATTCAGGAAACCGAAGGATTGCCCATCATGAAAACAGTGTACTTACCAAGTACCGAGACTCCAAAACTCCCGGACACTCCCTACCACTTCCCAGCGTTCAGATCATCAACAAGTGAGTAACAGTATTATTAAAAGTGTGGGGTAGGAATCCAATAAAATTTCCGTCTGCTAGGGGAAAGATTTCCCGCCTTTTCATATAACCTAATATTTTTAATTTCGGTGGGTTACAAATGATTCGAGACTAGGCTTAAGAATATCATTTCTTTTAAGAGCAACTATGCTTTTCAAACTTGAAATTAAAAGAGCGTATGATGATGGCAGGTTTGCAGAGCGCTGATCGAAATGGCGGGATTCCGAATCTTCACCGGCGGCATCTGTCACGAAAGGCGACAACCGCTTTGGGGCCACCCCGTCACTCGGACAACGCGTTGTTGGGGAACCGCTCGGTGTCTGCCAGCATTCCTTTGCAGCGGGACCGACGTTCAGTGGGGTCCCCTGAGGGACCGGGAGCGGGGCCCGGCGGGGACACCGAGCCTACCGACCCGGCCTTGCTGGACCAATTAGAGGTCTCCCTGCGCCTTGTAAACAACGTTTTATCCCTTTCCGAAACTGCCATGGCCTTGAAAGCGGAACCGATTGCGCGGGAACCGCATTTGCTCAGCAAATAACAGGCTCCGAATCCCAAATCAGAGTTCAAATTGAATTACAATAACGAGGCAGAATATAATTTTCCAAGACATCAGTCGTAATTAGGATTACAGCCTTTAGAAATCCAAGACAAAACTGCAGTTTGCGCTAACTGTCCCCCAACCCTTCCGGCTGTATCGTTCCGACCGTTTCAGTCAACCCGTCCAATGTCTTTTTTTTTAGGAGGGGAGAGGAGGGGTTAAAACCCTCTGCTCCCAAAATTCTCCTCAAACCCGATCTCAAAAGTCGTGAGAAAAAAAATGGTTTTAGATTATCCGAGCTATCGTAGAAACTACACCTTAGAAACTCGACCACGGACAACCGACTGAATGAGCTCGCTCTGATGAACATTCATCGTGAAGTTTTCCATAATAAAACGAAGACATTTTACAAAATTAATTTGGAGAAACAAGGGAAACCTTGATTCGTTACAAGGCCCGTCTTAAGTCTCTGGCACGGCGATCATTAAAAAAATATTCGCCCACCTGCCCCATATAAAATGTATTAGGTTGGGTTCCGTGCGTTCAAGTCACCTCCCATTTAAAATGCATTACGTGCGTTCAAGTCTCCATGTAATTGCGCCAACGGGCGAATAGCCACGAGCATAAAAAAATCGAAGGGTGAAAGCCATGCTGAAATATGCGCAAATGCCTACCCCTTGATTGTAGCACTCGTGAATGTAGGCAACACGCACTTCATTACTCAAAATATCCGTCGGTCAAGGATAACTACGCCACTGTCACGGCCACCCCGATGTGCTAAGAGTATGCGACGGTCGACTGTTTGAAGGAACACGATTTGCGGCTTGCTCCACTGCGTAGGCCTCGACTAAATTACGCGGTTGCTCCATTATTCCTTGATAAGACGAACTGCTGCTATCTTCTTTACGAAACGTCGCCGGTCTTTGCGAAAATACTACGGCAGACTTTCAAATCTCGGTTCGCGTTATTCACTCCTCGTTTAATTTAGGTGACCTCTTCATCAAATGGTAATTTTGCTGAAGTGGAAAGATTCGATATCCCATGCCAAAAAAAAACAAAAAAAACGAAATTGACTCTTAATATCAACGGAGTCTAAACATACGATTCTCCATTTATCTCTTCTGCGGCAGAAAAACAAAAACGGGATCGACTACTTTGATAACAGAAAGGAAAACACAATATATGCATGTCCTCTGTGAAGTAGTTTAATTTGATATGTAAGATATGTACATCGTTCATGGCCTATTTCCATAAAGTCTATACAGGTAACTTAAACAAGGGATGTTCACTGTAGAAAAAAAGGATAACGGGAGGGATGGAGGGGGAAAACTACTAAGTGCATACAGCTGGGTGTCTGGCATCTAATACAGCGCAGCGCAAGCACGTAGCTTAGCAATAAGAACAAGTAACATTTTGTATAAGATTCATCTTGTTTATTTTTGTAACATAACCAACCGAATAATGTATTAATATCTCCTCAACATCAAAGGCATTTAATTTATAAGACATTAAATATATTTATAATATATGTATATATTTATATTAAATTTTATACTGATGTCAATTAAAATTAGATTGAAAAATGCAAACTGGTTTTATGTAGTTTGTGTAACTAAAAACAAAAAAAATGAAGTACAGTAAACGAAGTAAGTGGGCCAAAGTTGGCTGTTCAGTAAGACATGGCCCAGTCGACGACTAATCGAAACCTTAAACTACTACTGTGTAAAAAGTCCTCAAGTTAAAAAAAGGTCAATCCGCGACCCTGAAATCTCGCACCACGAACTCCGAAAAATATTGTTTAAAAATTTCTACAATAGTTGAAGTGCGATCCTAAAAAAGGTCAAAATACGACTTCAAAAAGTCAAATCTCAACTTTAAAAAGGTCAGACCACGACCTCAGGTCGAACCATGTCCTTTAAATGGTTGAGCCACGACTCTGACAGAGACGCAACCCGACCTTAAGGAAGCTTGAAAAGAAAGGTCTAAACACGACCTTCGATTGAATACCGAGCTGAGAAAGGTCGAATAGACGTCGATCCGAGCCCGCTCACTGCGACCCCAACACCCGTGAGGTAAGGAATTCCTATGGTCTAGCCGACACTACTCGCAGCGGACTACCTTCACTCTTAGCACAGATTAAGTACATTTTCCTGCATTCTCTATCATAACAGTCACTTTCGTCCTCTCATCGTCCAACACAATAATATATACAAAAATATATATTTATATACTTGCATACAAACAGAACGCTTCAGTCCCCATCCATTCCGACCTAAGTACAAGCCAACAACTCAACTAATTACATACGCACTTCGAAAGCTTTCACGGTGCTTGAACCCAAAAACGGGTTTGTGCTCGCCGCGGTCGAGCCGCTGTCCGCATCGTGCCCGTTGCGCGTCGCCAGCGCGGCCCACTCCGCGTCGAATGGGTCGTTCGGGTGGCGGCCGTTAGCGTTCATTCGCCCCATATACGTTTCGGCCGACCCTAACGAGTAGGCCCGAGTGTGCTGGCTCAGGGCGGGCGCTCTTCGCGGGGAGGGAACGGGGGGCGCAGGGTGCACGGGGACAGGGGGAGGGGGGGTCACGGGGACTGGAGGCGGGGGG
>Ga0058701_10004703_pt1 | contig 11140 bp, 7 predicted proteins | sample AgamicOrMae_FD_97039 | JGI IMG/M metagenome (GOLD analysis project Ga0058701, IMG submission 97039) | Agave microbial communities from Guanajuato, Mexico - Or.Ma.e | ecosystem: Host-associated > Plants > Phyllosphere > Phylloplane/Leaf | place: Guanajuato, Mexico | collected 2012-06-04 | reverse complement strand
TACTCTACATTCATATTTTTTTTCTGAAAATGCGATTTCTAAAATCGTAGGTATATGCTCCAACTTGTAGAGCCAGCGTCTTAAAAATATTTTTATTCTGCTGTTCGGGAAACCGTCGGTTTTCGGGGTATTAGAAGTAGCTTTTTAAATTTCAAAACCAGAAATAATCGTCCTGTTCAAGTACCTCGATAAAAAGAAATTCTCTGAAGAACTCTCGGCTTTTGTTTCAATAAAAGCCCTGCGTAAGGCAAAGGGTGGTGAAAAATTAGAAGAAAACGAAACGTTCTTGCTGTGCATGAACAGTTTTTGGTTCCCGATAATTGTTGAGGACAAAATGAATCGTGGAGAATAAAACGGCGGTAGTACATTGGTAATTTTGAAAGATAGACCTGGTTAGGCACATCACTGCAAAGCTCTCGCCGAGCCCTCTTCACTTATATAGTATGCTGGCTGAACATAGGTCTTTCTTGAAAAAATAATTAAAGTAACTACTACCCCGTTTTATTTTCACACCTAAAACCGGTAGGATTCCTTCAAACAGGTGTTGCAATTTTATTGTGTGATTACATAAGCCTAGGTTAGCATGAATCTGCCTAACCTAACAAGGGCACAGTAAAAACAAAGCCCCCGTAGAGGTATATGCTGTACCTGTTTTGGGTATGAAACAAAAAAAAAGAAGTAGTGCGTAATTTGGTATTTTTCAACATAGACCTATGTTAAGCCACATCAACGGAAATCTTTTGCCGAGGCCATTTGAATGATATGCCTGAACATAAGCCTATCTTGAAGAATAACCAAAATACGTGCCACCCCGTTTTGGTGTCACACCCTAAACAGATATTGCCTTCCCCGAAACCGGGTCTTGTTTTTCTGTAATTTGAGATGATTTTTACTGCTGAATGAAGTATAAAATGTTGGTAGAATAAACGATTTTGAAAATTCCGCATTGAAATATACTACGAACGTCCCGCCGCTTCCACTTCCTGACTTTGTCACGCCTTTTTTATCAGCACTTTGTGTCAGTGTCGTCTATGAGACGCTATTTTTCGTCAGCTGAAACTTGTTGGTGGTCCTACGTAATTGAGCTTTTAGTGTAAAAAGTTTTGTGGCGAGGAAGTGAGCAGTGTCTCCCCCAAATCGGCCTCGACACGATACGATTGCATTCCCCGCGGGGGAAGCATCACAGCTACGCACAGCTACGCACAGCCCCGCACAGCTACGCACAGCCGCATCTCTGCTGCCTGCCTGTCCCATTGGGGTGTGAGCCTCTCTCTGTACCTGTTGCTGCTCCGGTTCAGCCGGAAATCACAGTTAGAGATAAAAGACGACTGTTGCGTGCAATTGCCCTGGTACCACCATTTACAGACTTCTTCTTTGGCTTCTACTTTCAAACGGTATTACTAACCCTGTAATGCCCGAACAGTTCTCTTTGAAATTTAAGTTTGGACTATTCATTCTTTTTTTAATAATTATGATTTTTAATATGTTTAATAATTCTCCGTCATTATTTAGGACTCCTTCTCAGTGATTAATGTACAGCGCCATCTCAAATTAAAAGAAATGAAAAAAAAGAAGGTTCGAACTCAGTAAAAATGAAACACGTGTGTTGGAGAAATCTTCTTGTTATGGGTGTGAAAATAAAACGGGGGTAGTACGTATATGGGAGATTTTTCAATATAGACGTTTGCTCAGCCATATCAATGGAAAGCTCTGGCCGAGACCTTTCGAATGATATGGCTGAACGTAGACCTATCTTGAAAAAAAAAAAACGTACTACCGCCGTTTTAATTTCATACACCCAAATCATAGAAATCCCCAAAGCAGGTGTTTCGATTTCACTGTGTATGTGGCCTGTACATCGCTCCGTTTTGCTCGGCGACGAAAAACGATCCACGACAATTGCTCAACCTTCCATTCGAGTCTACATCAAAGCAAAAGTGCTTAAAGTTAGCTAGTTTACGTGGGAAGGGTTGTTGCTTGCGCGGAGGGCATTGGGTAGCCGAGATGGCTATATATCTTGGGCACATTTTCATTATCCTCAAAGCCAAGTGGTCCGCAGGCAGCAGGCAAGAGCCGGGCGGGCCAGACCTCTGTCACCAGCCGAACCAATAGTGGTCCCCAGCAGCGCTCTATTTCTTCCTCAGGATTTAGTCTCGACTCGGCGGTGTCGCGCTGCTGCCTTCCGGGCGCCCCCGAGAAACCCCGCCTACGCGAAGGTGTCAGGCACCGCCCTACCACCCGCTTGCTGCCCGCGAACCGCCCGCTTTCCGCCTCCGACCAAGAATAACCCTTATCTTCTTCATCGGAATCATTAACTGTTTCGTTAGAGGATTGGTTGTTTTGTAGCGGCCATGACAGCTGTCGCGTCCATTAGTGTCATGCCATTCTCTTGGTCATTTTTTGGGAGTGCAACAAAGCAGATGGCAGCGCTTGACCGCCAGAAGCTATTGACTTTGCTCTCCAAGTGAACTGCGTTGCCGCCGAAAGTCCCTACCGCTCACCTCTGCCACCGATTGATAAGGTCCTTGTGATAACACTCTAGTCACCTGTCCATATCCCAGCGCTACCAACAACTCACAAAAGGAACTAAGTTTATTTAAACAGTTCATATTATACTACAGTAGGCCACAAAAGTGGGGGGCATTTGATAGCGCCAAAAACCCCAAGCGCCCACGCCGCAAGCGCCAGTCCGTAACCGCCAAACGAGAAAAGTCGCAAACGCCAAAGCTCGTATAGGTTAGGTCAGGTCAAGTTAGGTTAAGTTGGTTAGGTTAGGTAAGGTTAGTATAGCGGTTAATAACTTTGGCGTTTACGACTTTTCTCGTTTGGCGGTTATGGATTGGCGCTTGCGGCGTTGGCGCTTGTGGTTTTTGGCGCTTATGACAGCTGCCCACAAAAGTCATTACGGTAATATTAGAACCCCCGTTTTGTGGAATGCTTACCTGTTTTGGATGTGAAACCAAAACGGGGATGGTACGTACTGTATTTTGGTTATTTTTCAATATAGGCATATGCACAGCCATATCATTCGAAAGGTCTCGCCGAGAGCTTTCCATTAATGTGGCTGAACATAGGTCGATCTTTAAAAATTACTTAAGTACGTACCATCCCCGTTTTGGTTTCAGTCCCAAAATCATAGCATTCCCAAAACGGGGGTTATGTGTTATTTCTCTGCTGTTTCCAATAAAAATACGTGGTTGGAGAGGTCATGACTTTTGTGGTCTACTGTATAATGTGCCGTGTGTTTAACGCCATGTCACAAGATAGTGGGACAGCTTCTTGTAAATAATCAACAATAAAGTGTTTGCAACTAAGGACATTTTTGAAAGGTGGAAATTTTCTACGTGTTGTTTTCTACGTGGTTCCTTTTTCGTCGCATTGAAAGGATTATCGATATGAAACTTCGTTGTTTTTAGATTGACGTGGGTAAGGCTTATATGTTACGTGGCTTGAGTCTCATTCTGCTCGCCTGTCGCCAAGCCTGATGCTGCTTAATATTCAGGGAGCGAATAACTGGCTTAAGAAGTGAACAGCATTAGGCTTGTCGATAGGTTAGATTAACTAAGATTAAGTTTAGTTACTTAAGTAACACCTTGCTCCTCGTGTCTATTCGGTGACCTAAGGAGGAACCCGTGAGAGGTAAATACACTCTCACTTTACAAAAAAATCCTCAGAAAACGCGTAGTCGGAAGGGGAAAAAAAGAAAAAAATGTGCAGCTAAAGGGGAAAAAAGTTTGCATGAATAAGAGAAGATCGTCTCACAAAGCACTTGTTTTTGTTTATTAGTCGCATCAGGAAGAAAGGTTTAGCTTTTGCTTGCGTGTTTACGATTCCGCCTCACTGCGACGAAGGTATTGCGTTGGACACCCGATATATTCAGATGAAGTTTTGTATCCTCTCGTTGAGCTGGTTTTGTGCCCTCGGCACGCAAACAACAAGCCGTGAGAGCCCATTTTGAAAAAAAAAAACTAAGGCCAAAAACTTTCTTGCATTCATTTTAAAGAAGCATTCTGTAAAAATTTAGGGAGATAGCTCAGAAATTTACCTGAAACTCAAAAACCGTCGACATTAAAAAAAAGGTCGAATTTGCATTTAAAAAATATTTTTTTAAAAAAATAGGATCTCGAAGTTATGTAGGGCAAGGAATAAGCGACTCATCTTAATGCATAATGTCTATACGCGATGATTAGAAACTTTTTAAAGACTGTTCTGTGAATTTTCGACTCCAAAAAACAGTGTTTATTGTGGGTTAGTTCGAAACAAGCACGGCGTAGTGCACCTTTTGAAAGAGGGGTCGAGTTGCCCCACTCCCCCTCCCCTTGTTGGCCCTCTTTCCCCCTGAAAAGGTTTTCTTGTTGAGGCGCTGTGCGTCGCTTTGGGTCGCTTTGCGTGCGTACCGCCGCGCCACCGTCTCAATTGAAGCCGTTCGGAGAATTGTGTGCATTCATTCAAGTATTAATGGAGGAAATTTCCTCCGCATTGCACCTCACGTGCTCTTTGTGCGAGAAAAGGGCAAATTTAAGGCGATGCGTGTATTATGCTTTTGACGAAGCGCCTTATCTGCCAATAAATTGCGGATATCGCAATAAAACCTCCGATAAGAGATATTATTACGCTGAAAATGGCTTCTTGATTACGAGAGTAAAACGCGGCGATGGCGACAGCTTGTGAATCGTAGGGACTTCGATCCGCAAGGCTTCGACTTTTGTTTGATCAACATCGAAACGTACCCTATTAGCTATTCCATTCGCTATTAACTTGTTTCAATTACGCTATGAATTTGGAATAGTTTAATTGCCGAGCGCGGAGCACCAGCCTGCCTTTTTAATTACTTTAATAAGCACTTTTTCTTAGCGCTGGAAATGTTTTGAATGTAAGTCGGGGATACTTTTCCTACTGTTGACACTTCCGGTTGTACTTCATGTTTTTCTAATGAGCGTTCTGGAGTGGATAATTGTTGGGAATCAAAATTATTTATTTGAAAAGAGTCCGCGCCTTTTTGAGGAGAAATTGTGAAACTAGTTTGGCCAATTATAGTAATTGTTGTGGGAGGACATTTGAAAAGAGTTGTGCGATTGTCGTGTGGTCAGCTGACGCGGCCGGCGACCAACAATGGCAAGGCAACAATGTTGGAAGGGGATGGCTGAATAGGGTGGTGCTAATGATAATAAGAATGAGTGTCTAGCGTGTGCACGCACCAGACGGACTGACTGCTAATTACTACTACCTGAGACTTTAAAAAGGGGTGGCCGTACTGAGCTTTCAAAACAAACGCACGCTCGCCGCGAGAGAGCCGCGCGAGACCGCCGCCAGAGGCCGCCGCTGGAAGCCGCCGCTAGAGGTCGCCTCGCGAGAATGCCGCCGAGCGTTCTTCGACGCGCTACGCCAGTTGCTTGCTACCCAAACACTTTTACCGAATCGCTTTTACATCCCTCCTCAATTTTCCTGGACGAGAGGTACTGTAAGGAAATGGAATGACTTTTGGATCCTATGAGAAGTCGAGCTCACCGTCGAAAAGGTGCCGCAGCGCAACACGCGCACGCACGCTTCCAGCGCCGTGATCGGGACACGCACGCACGTAGCAGGAAAACTGTCGCCCCACACATACTCTGACTCAGAATCTTTAAGTCGGCTTTTTCTGCCATTTGTGGTGTACCTTTCATCTCATAGCCGAGCGGAACGACACTGGAGTTAGGTTAAGGGTAACTTATTTTGGCTATACATCAGTAATTTTCACGATGAAGTGGAAGACTGAACTAGGGTGAAGCCTCAAATGTAGGAATGAACCCTTTAAAGAATAAGAATATAGCGGGTGTTGCGGAATACCGCGGTCATCTGGGCACTGACAACGAAACAAAAGCTGACTTGTATGTAGTTTATGCGGATTCAGGTCTTCCCACTGTCATTAAAAATTATTATAACATAAAAAGATAAAAAATGGAATCTTAAAAACTGAAAGAGATACAAGGAAGTTCACGAAGTTCTATATATTTCAAGCCTTAATCTTTCATAGTTGAGGTTGAAGAGGGTGACCATCAGTTTTTTGTCTTTTATGGGGCGTTAGGCTTCGAAATGCAATACAATGTGAAATTGTTCAAAGGTTGCAGAGTTGGTATCGTAGCCCGAAGGTGGTGCTCAGCATACGAGCTGTCCTGCAGGGCTGGAGCAGGCTGAAACACAACGAGACTTGTCGCCCCGCGGCTTGTTTTGTCCAGTTAGCGCAGGATCCTGTGCATTCTCAAACAATGAGTATAGTAAGTGCTGCAACACGAGCAACACGCCCTAAACCGATATCTGTACCTTGGGCGAAATGCATGCCAAAAACACTCGATTGTAGGCGAAAATGTTTGGAAGACTCGGATGATAGCGTTGTAGGTGATTGTTTGCGAGCTGTCACCGTTCGTACATCGTCGCCTCCCTCTTGTTTCTCCGCTTTTCCTCGCCTCTACTTGGACACCCTGTCGATTCTCTCCCTATACTGCGTGATTTTATGAGGTGCAATTATCTCCCCAAGCAAACGTCTTTCTCCATTTCCAAGCAAATCTCGAGACAAAACGAGTTTTAAACGTCACTCTTTATTACATCCTAAAAATTACAAGTTGGGAGAAGTGCAGCGAAGCTCTTGCTGCCATAATTTTGATCAGAGATGACGATTTCGCAGGCGCACTGGCTGTGCATAAATGCCTCACCCTGACATATGGAAAGCTATAAAGGAAAAATGATTACCTTTGTTGACAATGTTGCTCATCCCAGCTAGAAGGCAACGTCTTCAGCTGCCACAACAAGACTTTGTCTGGGATTTCGGAGACGTGATACACAAACGAGCCCTTTTGCCAAAGTAATCACGCTCAAAGGAAACGAATTAGAAAAGAAAGAAGAGTTACTTTGAGAAAGTCACTGAGAGGGGTTGATTTGGTGACGTGCGGAGCGGCGCGGATTGGGGAGGGGCGGATTTGTGTTGATTTGCTCTTGATTACAGTGTTTCTAGGAAATGAGTCGTTTTAAAAAGGAAAGGTTGCTCGACACGATGCAAATTGGGCATCCCGTGCTTTTTTCTTGCATTTGTCGCCCGCGCAGCGCAAAGCGCACCGTCATTTTCCGACTAATTGGGACTCTCTTCTCTCTCTCTTCCTCGCTACTATATTCACGTAGGCTTCGATTCGCAATCTGAGAATCAGCGATTCGCGTATTGCTGCCACAGCTACACTGTTAGAAAAGTCTGCAGGAATCCTGTATTTTAACAGGTAGTGACGGCCGAATAGGCAAGTACTTAGTTAAAAGGCGCCTTTTTTTTTATTGATGCGTTCTGGAACCAACGTGCTGTGCTTAGTTTCAACTTATCAGACCAACCATAGAGGCGCGGATTTACCAGAGATGAGGCATTGAGGGTTCGAAACCATGGGCACCGCCATCTTTTTTCTGAAGTTGCTTCGCAAGGTATTATGCATTTGACGGTGCCATAAGAAACAAAATGGCTGCCCAATGCATCCTCTCTAGTGGAAGCCTCTAACCAACCTCACCTGTACGTCAACGTAACGTGGATACAATTGTATCCACGTTTATAAGGTGTATCATCGGACGAAGATACTTGAGACGTGTGTTGCGTAACGTAATGCCGTCTTACGGTCATCACTACGTCAGTGATTGCAGTTTTAAGTAGGGCTCCCTCCGTCACTTCCTTTTGTTTAACAATAAAAGGACAATTTTTTAATTAGCGCAAAGAGGTGGCGCCGTGTGCCGCCGCGCCGGCCGTCCGCGCCTGTCGTGGCAAATCGCCCGAAAAGGTATGCCGTCTCTCAGCAGGTGGGATTCTACCTGAGTCGGACTTTTATACAAATGAATTCTTTGGAAGAAGTAGCCACACGAGAAATATGAGCCGAGCTGCGCCGCCGCGCTCTGCCAACACAAAGAATATTACCAATATTATTGGAGTTAGAGATTGACGGCAAGGCAAAGTGAAAAAGAATGAAGCCTCATTGGTTCGGTGCTCGTCACAAAATGCTAACAGTCAGATCCATCAATGTCTCTGCGATGCTCAACTTATTCTTCCTTTCACTCCAAAATTAACTGGAGATCAGCTTCTACCCAAAAAGATTTATAACGATGAGCTTTGGAATGATATTTTTGAACGAAATTTTTGGAGTTTATACCATTGGTTTCCAGGTCGGATGAAAGAAGGGGGCGAAATATTTAAGGAAGAACTGTTTGCCCCGGTTAATAACTTGTAGGTTAGATTGTTGGGGAAAATCATCTGCACGCGGGACATTTTGAGAAGAAACGTCCCCTCACTTGCAGAGACCGTAGATTCATTCCGAACTAGAGTAAAAATCACTCCTTTTGAGTTGATTTTGCAAAGTTTTCCGCCTTGTTTTCACTTCAAACCCTTGCTTCCAGTTTGATCCTAGATTTGGAGTGGACCGTTTTGAAAGAAAAGCACCAAATAATCGCTTTTTCCTCCTTTAATGAGATAAAACAGTGATCAACTATGTTAATGGACAGCTCTGTGTGAGAGTTTTTCAAAAGTGGTGCTGGAAATTACTGCATCCTTGAAAATAGTCCCGCCTTAATGTAGAGTAGAAAAGGGCAAATCTCGGAATGAATATTTCCTTTACTCATAAGTTATTTCCGACTCTTTAAAAGTTGCGAGGTTTTCTCTTCCTCTTATTGGAGTCGTAAGTTGCTCAAAAAAAGTATTTTTCACTCCGAAAATCTGTAAAGCCTGCCATTTTTTTCTGGCGTGGAGGGCAAATTTAATGGTAGAAAACGGACATAGGCAGTAGCGTGGTGCAGTCCGACCAAAACGTTTGGTGGAGGGGAGGGGAGGACAAAAATTTAAATGTAGGACTTGTGAGAGTGGGGGTAAAAAATTAGATTGCTCGAGGTTATTTCGAGGAACTTACATTGTTAGTTTAATAAGAATCGAATCTTTAAAAAAATGTGTGTCGACCACTCTTCCTTCTTTGATCGCTGTAGATGGGGGTGGGGTCATTCGTCCGTTCACGACTGTAGCCACACTCGTGTAGGTACATGTGCAACCTTTCAACAAGGTATGAAAATCACCTGTGTAGCTGCATATTAATACAGTATATTCGTAATTACATTCCTACTACCGGAAAACATATTTTCTCTTGCTGCAATTATTCAGCATTCCATTTTTTTCTCTCTTCTTTATCGGTTTAGTCGTCGTCAGTGTCCTCGCTCCTTTCAGCTCATAGATATCCATATAGTCTGATTATTTTCTCATTTAATTAAGATTAAGGGGAACACCGCTACGTGAACCCGAAGTCCTTTATAACAATAATTTTAAAAAATGCACCGGTATGAAGAAAAACTGGATTACCGCGTAAGATGAAAAACGCAAAGCGGGGCAGTTGTAAATTGGCTTTTCACAAAAAGCATTGTTTAGCTGCCGTGATAGCCACGCCGCTCCCAAGTTTAGTCGCGAGGCGCGTTTTTTGAGATGTGTAACTAATGATTGTCTTGGTGAGAAAATGGAGTTTGCGAAGTATCGCAACGGGTTGTTTGATGTCGCGAGGTAAATGTTTTGGCTGCACCCAACTTGAAAGCGTAACCAAATCAGTGTCCCAACTCGAGCTGCGCCAAGCTGCGTGTATATTGTCTGTGTTCCCAGCTGGAAAATTGAAATGTGAAGGGGAGATTGTCACCGCTTCAGGCTAAAGATTACCCTAGGAGGAGCGCGGCGTGGGGGGGGGGCAGTGGGGGGGCAGCGGAGGCGGGAGCGTGTGCGCTGCGCCGGCCGCTGCGAGACGAGCTATAGTAGCATTTGTGCTGAGAAAGTGCGAACCACTTTAGGCGTTACGTCAGCACTACGTTAGTATTTGGAATGGCGGCGAAGCGTTCAATATCATTGCTGCCGCTTGAATGCTTTCCTTAATAACAATTATGGAAATGGCGATTTGACCTGTCGCCTCACATTTTCCACGAAAGGGCCTTTCTTCTTAATTAATCGATTTACGGAAAGCTAGCGCTTTGCCTTACTGGTCCATCCAAAGCCGATTTGCCCCATTTTTTAGATCCAAAAGTAGCGTTTGAGGATTTTAAGAAAAGACCTCGGAAACAACCCAAGTATGATAAACATATTTTTTATTTCACCCAAACAAAAACAATGATTCAATTAGAAATTAAACAATTACACGTTTGTTTTAGATTTTAAATGGCATCATGCAAAATTTTCAATATTATGTGCTTCCAAAATATCATTTTTATACTCTCTAGCAAAATGAAGTCTAAAATGATTGATTGATGTTTATTTATTAATTTAACCTAAATGAGGTTTCGGCATCGTCATTTTTAAGGGAAGACTTCAACTTTGGCTTTCGTTGAGACCAAAGGTTTAGTACAATTTGCCCTATTTTATTTTTTTCTTGAGCCACCTCCCATACCTTCACGACATTTAAAATATACGAGTGTCCCTAAAAAATATGTTTTACATTTTAAGGAGAGCATGTAGGTGTTAAAATATAGGAAATTGTCATTTTGTAGTCTGGTGAAAACTCGGAGGAAATTATTGTTTGACGCGTGATCGACGGAATTTTCGAATTTCAGCAACTGCTAGCGGGTTTCGGGAAGTGCGATTTTGAGAGTGTAGTTTGAAGGCAAAGCGTGAAAGCACTTGGACACGAAATGGACTGATATGGAAGGGTGACCAGTGGGCTGATTGGACAATTGAATTGTCGGCCATGCGGGCGGCGTTAAATGGCCTGGGGACTGGAAAGCTTTCGCTCAAAGCGGCCAGCGCGCCAAGCGCCGAGCGCGCCTAGTCGCGCCCACCTCCAAAAATCGGAAACGGAGTTAAAACAACATTTGGCGCGGCGTCGGCGTCCCACCGCGTCCTGCGTCACCTCGGCGCTCGCGGAGCTCGCCGAGCCGCGCGCGTCTTTTGTCTTTTATCGAAGACTGTGTTCCCCCTCCCTCCAGCCGTCCACTCGCTCGGCTCCACGCGGCGCCCGCCGCAGCGGCGATCCGAGCGAGCTGCCCGGGACGGACAGGGCCGGGCCGAGCCGGGCGGCCGACACCTTGATCGTCGCCAACAATTTCTCTTCCCCATTTGCAACCCTTTTAAGCTGCTTGGCCGACCGTCAAAGGATCCGCGATTCATTTCTCCGGCGCTCATTAATTA
>Ga0058701_10004702_pt1 | contig 11141 bp, 13 predicted proteins | sample AgamicOrMae_FD_97039 | JGI IMG/M metagenome (GOLD analysis project Ga0058701, IMG submission 97039) | Agave microbial communities from Guanajuato, Mexico - Or.Ma.e | ecosystem: Host-associated > Plants > Phyllosphere > Phylloplane/Leaf | place: Guanajuato, Mexico | collected 2012-06-04 | reverse complement strand
GCCGATTGGCATCGCTGGGCGGTAGCGGGTTAAGCACACAAACGGATTCCCTCCTAATTCACTTAAACGAAGCAGAAAAAAAACAAAACTTAAAAGATAGTTTATGATCCGCTTGATTACAACAGTACAGTGGGCCACAAAAGTCATGACCCTTGTTTCCATGTATTTCTCATGGAAGCAGAGGTCATGACTTTTGTGACCCACGGTACCATATTCCAAGCATTATTTTTTAAGAAGCGGTATCACGATCCGCTTTTCTCCAAAACAAGGTCATTTCATGAGTCTGGTCTCAAATTTTGAGACGATATGAATCAAAAAGTAGAGGTCCTTTGGGGCCTCTACTTTTAGGTGTCGTATAAACGAGGAAACACCTGAACAATGTAAAAAAACTTGTTTTCAGAGCCGCGATGCGAAAAAGTAAAAATCATGAAAATTTCCCCTATTTTACCACATGTTAGATAAAATCGATAAAATTTCAGTAGCTCCAAAACGGTTCAAGATATTGCTAAATCCTTAAAATTTCCGGCTCAAAGAGCCTCTATTCTTTGATTTTCTAAAAGGAAAGGATATTTCTCCGGGTCTATCTCAAAAAAAGTTGTTCGCGTTTAATTTTGAACGCAAATTTAAACATAGTATTCAACTTCAGCTGCTAATTTTTGTCTTACAACTCATCTCTCGCCATCCCCTTTAACACCCGTAAATTTGAAACAAATCGGAGGGGGGCCCTTGGTGAGGTTCCCTTGTCAGCTTAGCAAACGAACGGTGGAGCACATTGGGGTAGAGAGTACTATCATAGACAGAAAAAAATGTCCCCCCTGCACCAACCTAGACATCGGTGCGTTGCAGGGGGGGGGACTTTTCTTCTGTCTATGATAGTACAACCCTAAAAGTGAACTGCGCGCGTACTTTCGAAATCCTTCGAAGCGCAGCTCGTCTTTGCCCTTTTTGCCGAAAAAGTGGATAGTTAAGGTTGTGTCGACCAGATGGCGCCTCTGCAGTCCCTGCTCGTCGTCTACGTAGTCTGCGTCGGCCTCGGTAGTGGGCAGCGGGGCGTCCGTCGGGGCGGCGGCTGCGGCTTGCGAACCCCCGCCGCCGGGGGGGTCTGGCATCCCGCGCTTATCTCTCCAGGCATGACTGAATATTTTCTCCATCTGCGACATACAACATCCGTTTTAAACGGGCGACGCTCTGCCTGAATGCTAATACCGCAAATGCCGCGTGTGAATGCATATCAACCTCCGAGAGATAGGTCCTAAAGAGCTATTCAAGAAAATTTCGGTATGTAGTAACGTAACATTTGTAATCTACACATAAATAGAAAGCGTGTAATACTCTTAGTTAGCTCCTTAACAAAGCTTCCTCGAAAGTTAGATCATCGTGACATTAGTAATACATTCAAAATCAGTTGTTAGTAAGCAAAATCAATCATCAGCAAAGATAAGAATGGCGAGATGCAGGTTAAAATCAGCACAGTTAGGAAAAAGTTAAGAAAAAGGCCGTGCGATATTCACTGCAACCAGCCTGCAACCAGCCTTACACACGAGTTTAGCCGGTTGCCTAACTTTGCATCGGCTCCATATTGCGTTGAAAGAAAACTTATACTTCAGATGGTCGGAGCGGGTAGGGTCTTAGGAACAGAATTTCATCATACGAGTAAATTTATGAATGTGTTCTTTAGATCAATATGCATCCATGTCACACTTAAAATAAGTGGTAATCACGCGATACGGTTACTTGGTAATTTCGAATTGAAAGACTCAATAAATACAAGGACTCTTACGGCGGGAAGTAATTTCTGCTTTGTTTATTTTAATCTTCAATTTTTTTATTTTTTACTCCGACAAGGAACTTCTCCGACTACCTTGACGCTAATTACATAGCCTTGTTCAATAGTGTTTCACCAGATGAGTAATCTGGTTTCACAGCATAAGAATGGACAAAGAAAAAATAATCGCACTGCTGGTGGCCCTTTTTTTCGGACATAATTGACAATTGACAACTTTTAGTTTAACCCCTTAACTTCGAGGATCCGAATGAGAAAGTGTTAGACAATGATTTGATCCCTCACCAAGAATTTGTCCATTACAATGCGATATGTGATCAAAATTTTTAATTCAGCAGCAAAAAATTAGGCTAATTTTTTTAAAAAAAAAAACGCTGTCATAAAGGAATCTTTTAAAAGGGCCGTTCTAGAGCACTGGCCTTTGAAAACTTTCGTCATAGAAAAATTATCAAGCCAAGACCTTTTACCTCCAAAAAATGTACGATCTTTGTAAAAAGATCTGAATTCTGTGTATGTTACCCCATGTCGTATCCTAAGAATGAATACTTTGAAGAGTAACACCTTAACACTGACGGACAAAAATGTTCGAATCCCATGAGCGGAAATCCAGATATTTTCTTGTTCGCATATCATCTCACGATCTCCGGTTAGGGAACTCAAAAGTAGCGTTATCAATATGACCCATTCCGAAATGAATGTGTCTCTGGAAAGAACAGAACCCGAAGACCAGACAGTTTCCAAATAATGTTTAAACAAACGTAAAAAGTGCCTCAAATCGAAATCGGACTGTATTTGTTGATGACACTTCGTAAAATAACGATCTCCTCCTGTCCTTAAATCAGAGCGTCGCGTCAAGAAGCGTTTACGAGCAGATCGTAAAAATAACACCCTGCCGAAATGCTAATCATTACAATAACTTACGGCGTTCAGCAGTCATACGATATTTCAGTTGAGGCGGGAACGCTTTTATGATAATACCAATAATGCCAGCGCTAAAGCTTACGTCAGAACAAGTAGAAAGGAAAGAATCAAAGAATTCCCCAAAATCTCTTAGATTTGACTAACGGAAGGATTGTGAGAGAATTCGACAAGTTGTGGACATTTAAATCGTACAGTACGGCAAAATGATGATGTTACTTAGGAAATGTTCGACTGAAAAGACATTGGTCTAATACGTTTGCCGTCTTCAATCTTTTGTTGCCTAATCTCAAAAGACTCCGATCAAAAACTGGAACGCCCATTTTATCAGTAAATTGGGAGGGAAAAAAGGGAGGCTGATGAGAATGCCGTTTATGAGTTGTCTTCTTTTTTCTTTTTTTCTCTCTTTTTGGAGGAGTTTTTATGACTTAAAAAAAAATATATACTTGTTGCAAGTATGAAAAACGTTCCTGGTTTGGTCAGCAGGTGATAAGGGTTTTCCGATTGGTTTTGAATCGTGCTGAGAGCTTCCCGGCTAAAATAACTTCTACGAGTACTTCTAGAAAAAGAATCCGTTTTCCAGATAAATGTGAAATTAGTTTTTTGCCATGACGTTTGTCGGACAACAACAACATTTCCTCAATTTTTTTTTGTTAGGTTGACTAGATTGATTGGAAAGACTGAATAATTTAGTCGATAAGTTTTTTTTTCTTCTTCTTCCTGGGTTGCGTGTCCCCTCTCTCTCTAATATGACGCCAAATGGGCGGAGCGATATGATGCCCATGACGAAAACGGAACTGGATTGTCATCCTCATAAGTGGGCTATCGATGGCGATGTTGAACCGCCTCTACAAAAAGGCCGCTCCTCATTGACAAAAGTTACTGCGATCCCATTGAAAGGCCAGGACCTCCCTTCATAAGGATCCGAGCCTCTGGCGACAACGCTATCTACACTCTAGTGGGTTAATCAGTTCTCTACACACATTAGAGAGCCGCGAAGAAGTCACGTGACATCGTCCAGTTACAAGTCATAGCTGGAAAGTACACGATTAGGTTAGAAATTTCGCTTATGTATGATGAGTGTTAGACTTGTCTCAGAGCCAGAGTAGCCACACGATTTCAACTAGATCGATGGATATAGAAAGTAGACAGTCTGCTGCAGAGAGTAAGCAGCTCGCCATGAGACGAAGCAATCAGATCAAGGATTCCCGTCCAATCAGAGCAAAATAAAGCGATTCGTTCTCTCAAGTTTTTAGAGAACCTTTCGGATTCAGTATTCAGAAAGCCTGAAGGCGTTAGAAAGCTGTCGTTAACAGTTCTCTCGTCAAATACGAGCTGGACCAAATAAGCGATGCAAAACTAAGAGCCAGATTAGATATATAGGCAGGTCAGGCTACTAATAAAGAGCCACTCTCTACGACTCTCTACTTTTTACAGCACAGAGAAATCGGACACACATTGCAAAGCAACATAACAAGCCGTGACCGCCGGACACGCAGATTCACACCAGGTCACGACTAGTAAACTCACAGCCTTCTTGGTTGCTAAATCCTCAAAACGGTCCCTTGGGATTTTACCGCTACTAAAAAGTCTTCTGAGCTGGGGGACACACGCAATGATAGCGCGTTAGTGGGAGGGTATCTGTATTTGGAGAGATTTCGACGAACGGCACAGGAAGCCGTGAAGCGAACTCACACAGATGCACATTTCTGGCCTATGCTAAATGCTTTCCTTTTAAAAACGGGTAAGCAATGTGCAAATTTGGGCATGTCTCTAAATAAAAATTATATGAATCCCACACTTTTGCGGAATACTGCAGAGGTCTCAATCTCTTATCCATATTGGATTCCGAAAAAAATAAATACTAGAAAGGAAACTGGTCATAATAAACTTATAGCCATGCTAGCTGGGAGCATTCCTTTGACAATCCTACAGAATAGTTTAGAAATGCAAGTGCTTCAAAAGAGGCCCTACAAAGGTCAGTTGATATTAATCCATAACGGCCCAAAGTATTTGGAGGGAAATTTAGATTAAGAGAAATTGAAAGTTTTTTCCCCATTAAAATACGCAATTTTAAGCTTTGGAAAATGCCTAAATTTTTGAATTTCGGGTTTCCAGAGGGGTGATATTTTTTTAATTTGTGACAATACTGAACTGAAAAGATCCTCTAAAATAATTTTTTTCTGTTTGCGAACGGCATCACTGGGTGGTTGGGGGTCAAAAATGAAAGTATGGAAACTAAAATAGCTTGTGGACCGCGACATACGCAAACATAGGATCTGCATACGTTCTTCAGACCTTAACAAGCACTCTCCCAATATCGTCCCGTAGAAAAGTTAAAATTTAAAGTAAGGCCGATCTTCTTAAAGCACTTTTCCTTAACAAACGTACAAAATTTCTCCAGATACTTAAACAAAGAACGGCGTTATTCCCTGAGATATTTAAGTTGCTTTAATCAATGTTCGCTAATTTCGATTGCCTTTTCTTCAGGAAGAATCAGTGCAAAATCGCTGATAATCAACCGAAAAGAATTAACAAAATTTTGTGGAGCAACAGCAGCTCTCTGTTAGCGTCTTTCCATAAATTTTGTTCTCGGCCATAGCGTAGGAACACTCCTTTAAAAATACGTGTACTCAATATACGTAGCTTAAAGGACTACCTCGGCCGGGCTGGACTCATCGCTTCAATTATTTGTACGTGTGTTGAGCTACACGTCGTTCACAGTATTCCTGCTTTCAGCTAGAAAAAAATGATCCTCCTCGACCGATTATCCAGAACACTTGGTAGACACTCTGCACAAATAAAACTTACCACCAAGAACTCGTTTTTATCCACTCGCTCGTTACCATCTGTATCGAACATGTTGAACGCTATTCTAAATCCAGACTGGGGCTCTGCAAAAAAAAAGAAAAACTATCAAATATTGCCACGACGAAATTCACAGCGCAGTCCGGATTTCCCCCCTGCATTTCGTCGAAACGCTCAATTTCGTATCGGTTTAGTTATTGATCCTGAAAACCAGACGAGGAACACGATTTCCTTTAAAATTAACGGGACGCATCAGTTCCATCGACGGATTATTTTTCAGCGTCTTTAATTCGATGAAAGAATGCTAGAAAAGTGAAACCGCTGAACCCGTGATGTATTAGCTAGGCTTTCAATCCGATGGCGGGGAAGGGAGTGAAGATGAGAAGGGGGGAAGGGGGAACAAAAATGAGAGTGACATCACCCCGAGCCTTTTTCTTTCGGCGAGCGCGTCCACATGTGTTTAACAACTACAAATTGAATTATAGGGCACTCTTATTTAGCACATTAGTGTTAGGAAAGGAAAATACACATCATTGGAGGGTATCACAACAGAGGCAGCTGGGCGCCTTTCCCAGCGGCGAGCGTTTGCGTTGGCAGAGACTAAGTGTTCCACTCCGCTTCTCACGCATTAAATCTGCATCGGTATTCGTTTTGCAGTTACTCTGAGGTATCATAGCGGTCTGACGAACCGGACGGGAGTATTAACTGTAATGCCAACGAATATGAGGTGCGAAGCGCATTGTGTACAGCCAAGCTCAAAAGTCTTCACCCCTCGCGATTTTTTTTAGTACCGTAAAGTGGGGAGAGCTGGGACAAAGTTTAGATCCTTAAAAACAGAGACTACATGAGCGAGTTTCCGGAGCAGAGTGAGTTTCCGATGCTTCTCCGGAGTGCTTCCGGAAATCGAAATCTCTGCTCAAGCAGCTGAGTATCTGTTTTTTTAGGGTCTGAACTTCGTTCCAACTCGCCCCGCCAGTCTAGACTTGCCCCACTTTACAGCTCCTATCTAGTGATTCCGAATGTATAAAGCCATCAAATTTCCTGAGTCTCCTCTCGTGGGTTTCTCTGGTACAGCGTCCGCTAATTTTGCCCTCGATTATACGTTGTAGCAAATCCGGGCAGTCCGAGGTGGCACCGATTGGAGGTATTGAGACAGCTTTGGACGTACTACCATAGACAGAGAAAACGTCTCCCTCTACAACCACCTCGACATCAGTGCGTTGCGGTTGCCTACCTTCGCTCGGAATCAGACAGGTGATTGGCTGATGCCGAGCTAAGGTAGACAACCGCAACGAACCGATGTCTAGGTGCTTGCAGGGGGAGGACGTTTGTTTCTATGATAGTACAGTCTCAAAAACAAAGTCAAGATTTAAAGTACCATGCCCTGGTATCTAATCGATCGAAACACGTGTTATCATAGATGCACTGTCTCCGATTACTTACTTGTCAAGATAGACAGTAGGAACAGGTACTCGGTGTAGGAGATGATTCCTGTAAAGTAAATTATCAGTGTAAGTGTGTGACATGGGACCGAATTAGGGGGAAGAAAAAACTTCTTGTTGTAACCTACCTTTATCCCTAAGAGATCTAAACATTTGCGTTGAACCTTTGCGCAGGGTCGGCGTCACATCCTTAATGCTTTGCAGGTCCTTTTCGTTCAGCTGCCTCCGTTTCAGTCGAGCTAAAAACAATTATCTTAGTTTATCCATGAAGACAACCAAAAAAAATCCGGCGTTGCTAGCTGTTGTTTCCTGGGTAAGACACTGAATTCGTCCCTAAAACTGATAAAATTATTTTTAAAAATCAGTTATCAAGGGGTAACAGCTTGCTGGAAGTATGTACCATGTGAGTTGCGAGCCCCTGAGGATTTTCTGAAATGACGATACAACCTGCTCGACATGAGTGCCATGTGTGTTGCCTACTACGGGCTGGATTCCTGGCTTTTCAGCCTGTAGTGGACAACACGCGTGGCACTCGTGTCGGGCAGGTTGTATCGTCATTTCGGAAAGTCCTCAGGGGCTCGCTACTCACATGGTACACCGGATATTACGACATCAAGGATATCAAAGGTATGAGAGAAGGATATCAAGAGGAGATTGAAATTTCAATGAAATATCTAACAGATTTCAGCGAAATATTAAAAAATATCTGCAGGATATATCTTATCTAAATATTAGCCAGATATCAGAAGACAGTGGTCAGAGATTAAAAAACTTGAAAAATCGCAGAAAACAGCCATGTTTTGACCGATTACAACAGCTGGATATCCAGGATAACAACCGGATATCAGTCGGATAACAAGGCGTTTTGTACACCGGATATCTTAGAGTTATCACCGCCTTTTTTCTGGTTTCTTATTATTAGAGCAAAAAATGTCTGAAAAACTTGAAATTGTTTTTTTTTTTTTTTTAAAGGCCGAAAAGTCCCCATATGACCCACCCGACCAGGGATCGGAGTCCTTGCGAACATACCCGCAAAAAAAAGAAAAAAAATGCTCAGGCTTGTAAGGTAGCTTAATGGGGCAACTTACGGCGGGGTTCTTGTTCGACGACCGACTCGAGAAAGTCCTGGGGCGTCATGTAGAGCTGTCCGTCGTACTCCACCGACGCGAACTTGATGAAGCGCCGCTCCCTGGAGGTCAGTTTCACCGATTTGGCGAACACCGGGTCCTCCTCGCCTCTCTGGAACACGCCACACATTCGTAAATGCCAGCCCTTCATTCAACAGCCCCGATAAAGCACTTTTCCGAGCACGCATTAACCTATAAAACATTGTAACCCGTATTCGGGAACTAAAAAAAAATCAGTGGGGCTTCCTTTTGGATACTACTCGTTGCAGCGGGAACATAACCTCATTTGGATGAACGCGACACCCTGTAAGCCGTGCGTCCGGTTGGAGAAGCTCCGGCGCCGCCGCCGCGGCGCGTGGCACCAATAAAGTAGAAAGGACTCTGAATGTCAGTGTCATTGAGATAATGAGTCTGTGGGAAGACGATGAGGCGTCGTGACCAAAGCAAGGCGACGCCCGCCAGTTACGCCCTACCTCGGCCCAACGACTGGCTTCGGTTCGCGGAAGAAGGGAAATTCGCGGTCGGTCCAGGTATGATGGCCACAAAAATTCCACCCGCCTAATTCCGCCAATTATCAGGGAGGCACACCAGACCAGGACCAGACCGCTAAGCGAAAACGCTCGCAGGACCACGCCATGCCCATGCCACTGATTGTGCTGCGTTATACGATCCGTACTATATTCTTTGCAGGCTGTCTAATGGGCCACACTCACATGGGTCTCGCTTCCTCTGACCCATGCAACGAAGTGCCGCCGCCAGTTGGTCAAGAACACAGCCCCGTTACCGTTCACTCCCAAAAATAGTTCCCAAAGAATATTCTTCTAGTAAAAGGGATTCATCTTTTTCTCTAATAGCCAATACCTCGGTTCCAGATCGTTATCTAAAATAAGAAAATAACGGACGTTAACACTATTTCAAGGAAATATTCTTGATCCTATTATCTATATCAGGACTGGCTTTTCATATGCGTTTCTCTTCCACAGAAAAACCCAAACCCCGTTTTTGGGAATGCTGTACCTGTTTTGGGAAACCAAAACGGGGATAGTACGTAATTTGGTAATTTTTCAAGATAGACCACGGTTCAGCCCTATCATTAAAAAGGTCTCGGCGAGAGCTTTCCTTTGATGTGGCTGAACATAGGTCTATCCTAAAAAAAGAGGGAGAAGTGCGTAGTTTGGTTACTTTTCAAGATAGACCTATGTTCAGCCATATCATTCAACAGGTCTCGGCGAGAGCTTTCCATTGATATGGCTGAACATAGGTCTATCTTGAAAAAATACCGTACCACACCCGTTTTGGTTTTGCACCCAAAACAGGTACGGCATTCCCCAAAACGGGGGTCTTGTTTTTACTGTACACGCACTTTTGAATACGAGTATCAACCTAATCGAGAATGTCTCGGAACTTTAAGATTTTAGCCTTTTCTTTTCTTCACGAGTAAGGTGACACTAAGGATCGACTTGCTCGCGGGGGCGGACTGGCAAGGGTCGAAAGGTCGGGATGCGGACCTGCACGTCCCTCCCTACGGAAATACCCTTCCCTTCCGGAGGGTTATGAAAATTCAAGCAGGGGTCTGGTTTATCATCGCTAATATACTTGCGAGAAGAGATAAATTGTGAAATCTGGCGAATAAATTGGGGTGGAGGCCCTTGGTTTCCTGACGAAGGCGCCCTTAGGTTCCCCGACCTGCGCCCCTTGACTAAGGTAGCCCCTGCTCGCCCGAGAGATACCTGGCCCACTTTAGGGTAGGTGTCATTACCGTATTTTCGAGTTACCTTGGCTCTCATTGCGTGACGCTAGATCATATTTCATAAACGATTCCTTCTTTTGGCTCGACCGATAGCCAACCGTATGAACCTGGGCAACCTTTATTAAGTCTGCCTTTTATGTTAGAAAGCCATGATGCGTGGATTTAATCCATGCAACGTTAATAACGGCACGACGCAAAGAGGCGACGGCTGGCCTGCACAGTGGACTAACTGGCAGAGGCATATTGCATGGACAAACAAATGTTGATAGTCTCTCATCTCCCCCAGACATGCTAGGCATGCTCCTGATACGTTGGAATTGATAGTAGTCGTGCTGCCGATGCCCAGTACTTCTTTTTACTTCTCGAAAAGATGAATTATTCGAGTGCCACGAAAGCCTTGTCGTCTCACACAGTGCAAAAACGACTATAGAAACCAATAAACCCTGAGAAAAATCCGTAAAACGCGATTTAAAAAAAATCCTCTTTTAATTAGAATCTAATTAAATCTATTAGGTCATGAGAGTAAGGCTCGGAATAGGGCGGCCGTTTACACCAGGTTAGTGCGTCAGGGAAGCTACCTTTACAAAAATATGCGCTGTTACTGTGTTGACGAATGTCTCCGCTGCAGCAGCGAATTATTATTTTTTCCGTGAGGGGGGGGGGACTTCTGTTTCGTACGAGTTCAATTATGTTGCATGCTTATTGGAGAACTTCGGCGTAATAAAAAGTCTTGCACCTCTCTAACAGGCAAGACACTTTCCTTGGGCATGCTTCGGCATGAGATGCATAACCGAAGTCTTCATAATTTTTATTTTCCTTGAGTTTTTTTTCATGCATTTCTTTTTTATTATTATTTCCGAAAGTTGGTTTGAGGATTGCCTCTCTTGTACGGCATCTCGTAAGGGGATGTATCCAAATTACGTAAACGCTCTCAAGGTTAGGGGAGGGGGTCAATGGGGGCTCCAGTTTGCGTTATGCCTCGGTTATGCCCCATATACGAAGTAGAGGAAAACGCGTTAAAAGACGGTAAAGGGTTGAGAGTGGCCTACTTATACTTGGCGTTACCCGATTTATGACGACCATTACGTATGCGGTAAGATCTAAACATTAGGCATCTCCCAAGCAAGACCGGTGGTTATTGCGCCTAATTCCCACTGCCGTTTAAATAACATCACTTGCAGGGAAAAATAGCCTAAAACTGATCACCAACGATCAAAAAATATGCATCGGCCGGGAATCGAACCCGGGCCGCCCGCGTGGCAGGCGAGCATTCTACCACTGAACCACCGATGCTCATACAGACTAGAGGCTTC
>Ga0058701_10004701_pt1 | contig 11142 bp, 7 predicted proteins | sample AgamicOrMae_FD_97039 | JGI IMG/M metagenome (GOLD analysis project Ga0058701, IMG submission 97039) | Agave microbial communities from Guanajuato, Mexico - Or.Ma.e | ecosystem: Host-associated > Plants > Phyllosphere > Phylloplane/Leaf | place: Guanajuato, Mexico | collected 2012-06-04 | reverse complement strand
GTAACACCTCGCCAGCCACGGAGCCGCTGGGAAGATACTCTACCTGACCTCAAATCTGACGAATTGCGCGTCAGGAGGTAGCCCCTCAAACACCCCATCCCGTATGATCTGGGAAGTTAAGGGGGGGCTTAACCACGGGTAGTTTTATGTTGTTTTTTTTTCAAGTTTGTTAATGCTTTTGTTGATACCGGTGGTTGAGGTTCAAATCCGCGATCGAATGCCGTAGTCAGCCTCGCAAAATCGCGAAGATCCTAATTAATTACGTAAAATATAGTAATAATCCTATAATAAGGTAACGACTTGAGCGTTTATTAGAACTTTGGCAAAAAATTTAAAGTATCGTTAGCGCTGAAAAATTAGCGGCGCTACGGTCGCTCACGAGTCCAGTTAGCGTAACGCGCTAACGCTAATGCCATTTGCAAACATTAGCGCGCTGACGCTAACTCTAAATCAGCGTTAGCAACCGTAGCGCCGCTAACGCTAAATTAACGATGCCAACCCTGGTTTCGGCGCATTTCCGTTCTTAGTATACCCAATTAAAGCGGCGATTTTCGTTTTCTAGCGATAATTTCAGCTTGAAACTTTCCAAACTTATCGTTGTTTTATGCGTGATTAAATATCCGCACTGACGCCTCCCATTTCCGTTTTAGAGCTTGTTTGTCGTCTGATTTTGCAGGGAAGAGCAGCAGGAGATGAACAAGCGGCAACGAGGGAGGAAAATGAAGAGGTACGCTCTGATCGGCTTGGCAACGTTGGGCGGAGGGGCGGTGCTGGGGCTGACGGGAGGGCTGGCAGCGCCGCTCATCGGCGCGGGGATGAGCACCATCGTGGGGGGCGCGACCGCCGCCGCCGCCGCCGCCGCGCTCGGCTCTACGGCCGGGATCGCCATCATCGGCTCTCTCTTCGGAGTGGCGGGTGCGGGGCTCACAGGTGAGGCCGTTTCTGCGCCACCTACGCACTCTACAATGCGCCACTGAATTCAACACGCTATCTTCACATTTAAAAGCCCAAAGTATTTGGAGTGAAATTGAGCTTAAGAGAAATTGAAAGGATTTTTTTCCATTAAATACGCAATTTCAAGCTTTGGAAAATGCCTAAATTATGGAATTACAGGTTTCTAGAGGGGTGATATTTTTTGAATTGTGGCAATACTGAACTGAAAGGATCCTCTAATTTTTTTTTCTATTGCTAAACGGCATCGCTGGGCGGTAGTGGGTTAATTTCAAAAATACTTTTAACTTAAAAAATCTAAAAGAAAATAAAAAATCGTATTTTACTTTGCGAAGAAATGGAAAAGTGAGATTAACAGGGTGTCTACGGATCTGGAAAACCTGGAAAAGTCAAGGAATTTTGTGAAAGTGGATCAAAAGTCAGGGAATTTTTTTCGGGGCGATGTAAAAATTATTGATTGATGCCTGAGCGAAATCTAAACTGTGCTTCTGAGCTTGATCAGGGAATTCCCGAATTTCGTGAGGGGAAAGTCGGGGAATTTCTTTGGACGATCGTAGGCACCCTGGATTAAAATCTGAGTTGAAAGAATTAAAAAAACAATTCAATCCTAGATATGTAATTAGTCAAATGATTGTGCAATAGGATGAACTTGAGTCGAAATATGTGTGTCCAATGAGGTTTACAGAATGAATATTTTATTTTGCAAGGTTTCAAAATGCGGAAACGAGTCGGGGAGATTGAGGAGTTCGCCTTCGGTCGACTGTCCTTGAACCCGAAAGCGGCGACGCTTCCTGAGAACAACAACTCCCAGTTCTCGACCAAGCAATTACATATCTGCATCGCCATTTCTGGTTGGCTGTCGGATGATTTGTAAGTTTTGAAGACGCCTTATGGTTCTTGTATCATGTGACAACCTAACACCCATCTCTTTCTTAGGGAGGACAACTTCGTGAGGCCGTGGAGATGTTTGATGTGTTCCCGCGAGCAGTACTACCTGCGCTACGAGTCGGCTTACTTGCTGGAATTGGGACGCGCCATGGAATACATCCTGAGCTTTGCGGTCTCTATGGCCGCTCAAGAGGCTCTCAAATACACCATTCTTTCAGGTGAGGCTCAGCTTGAAAACATTGTTCACCCCATCCATCTCCAGCTAAAAATTACGATTTTGGAATTGGGAGGATATTGCCCCGCGGTGACAGAATGAACATAAAAAGCTGAAATCGATATAATGTGAAGCTACATCCTCGCAAAGTTGTAAAATGTAAACAAGTTTCTCCGTCTAGTTTCCGAGTTTGAGCTTGTTAAAAATGACAAAAAATACACGGTGATAAGACCTCACAAATGAAAGTGCATAATCGAGACATTGAGTTACACCTAGTGAAGACAAGAGAGTAAAAAAAAAATAAAAAAAATTCAGTTTAAACCCCATTACAAAACTTTTGAGCCCGTAGAATTGAAACTTTACCATTTAGTTTAAGAAAAATCCGAGAATAACAAAAAAATACGCATTTTTCGTGAAAAATGAGTCAAATTATCAACTAGATTTTTTAAAGTTCTAAATCAACTGATGTAATGGTAGATAAATATTGGACCTCTGTCTTAAAGAGATCCTAAGCTGTAGGTTATCTTTAAGCATGCATTTAACAGTTCCATGTGAACTTGACTAGTTTGCCACAGGGGAATATCCTTAATTTGAAGAAACAAGAATGTCATCACCGAATTTTGTCTCTTCAGAGTGCTGAAAATTGGACGTTTTGAAAGCGTTATATTCCACAGCTTATATTACGTGTCGGAGGTCTGAGTTAAATTTACCCATTGCGACGGCACGAAAGGCGTAAAAGTTAAGCAAGGGACTTAAAAAAAATCTTAGGTTGTGGCTCTGCCGTTTTTCTTGATTCAGGTCTCCTAAGCGCAATCATGTGGCCGGCATCGCTGATCACGCTGGCATCGGTGATTGACAATCCGTGGGGAGTGTGCTGCCGGCGATCCGCTGAGGCGGGCCGCCAGCTCGCCGAGGTGCTGCTCACCAGAGAACAGGGCCAGCGGCCCGTCACCCTCGTCGGCTTCAGTCTGGGCGCCCGGGTTATCTACTACTGCCTCCGCGAAATGGCCATCCAGAAGAGCCGCTGTCACGGCATCGTCCAGGACGCCATACTCATCGGCGCGCCCGTCACGGCCAGCCCCGCCGAATGGCAGAATTTCACCAGAGTTGTCTCCGGGAGACTCGTCAATGGCTACTGCCGGTACGTGCCATTCCAACGATTGTGCCTGAAATTGAGATCAGAACGGATTATTTTGTACGGGACGTGATTTAACCCATAACAGCCCAAAGTATTTGAAGTGAAATTTAGCTTAAGACACTGAAAGGATTTTTTCCATTAACCCATAACAGCCCAAAGTATTTGGAGTGAAGTTTAGCTTAAGAGATATTCGCAGGATTTTTTCATTAAATTACGCAATTTTAAGCTTTGGAAAATGCCTAAATTATTTAATTTCAGGTTTCCAGAGGGGTGATATTTTTTAAATTTTGACAATACTAAACTAAAAAGATCCTCTTAAATATTTTTTTCTGTTTCCGAATGGCATCGCTGGGCTCTAGTTGGTTAAAATACGCAATCTCAAGCTTTGTCAAATGCCTAAATAATTAACTTTCAGGTTTCCAGAGGGATGATATTTTTTAAATTTTGACAATACTGAACTGAAAAGATCCTCTAATTTTTTTTTCTGTTTCCGAACGGCATTGCTGGGCGGTAGTGGGTTAACCGTTTAGGTAACTGTTAATATGTCCTATTTGTCTGCAGGGGTGATTGGCTTCTAAAATTTTTATACCGCACTTTTTCCATGGCGAGCGGCGTGGCGGGATTACAGAGCATTCACCTCAAAGATCGGCGGATGGTGAACGTGGACCTAAGTGATGTTGTCTCAGGTAACGTGTGCACTGCCTTGACGAATTTTTCAAGGAATCTGTTTTACCGTTTTCTTCTGTTTTTACAGGGCACAGCGAATACCCAGACAAGATGAGAGAAGTTCTAGAAATCGTTGGAGTCCGCACTCGATCGCAGGAAGCGATGGCAGAGTTTGATTTGCGTATGAAAAAGTCCAATTCGGATCTGCCGGGGAAGCCTCAGGCCAAGGTAAAAACGGAAATGCAGCTTCTATCGAGCGGCACCCACAACGGCCAAATTTCAAAACCGACAATGCCGTACCCGCCAGTATCGCGGAGCGCCATTAATCATAACTGCCAAAGACAAAGGTTAGGTTAGGTGTGGTTAGGTTTGGTTAGGTTAGGTGTGGTTTGGTTACGTTAGGTGTGGTTAGGTTAGGTTTGGTCAGGTTTGGTCAGGCTTGGTTAGGTTCGGTTAGGTTAGGTTGGTAGCGGCGTTGGCGGATTTGAAATTTGGCCTTTATGATAGCTACCCCTTCTTTCCGTAACCGCCCTTTCCGAATCCACAAACGACTGCGGACACCGCATATCGATACCGTTTATTTTTGGGGGAGTTGGTATCACTGAAAGTTGTGAAATGCGCAGATTTCGTTGGCATCATTGCGGCCTAGCAAATCGGACAACGCCATTCACCTGTGCGGGCTGGACGAAGAAACGTGGCAGCAGACATTGGCCGCTGTTAGCGCGGAGACACTCAACGCCTCCCCGCAGCCGCCATCGCTCAGCACGGACTCTAGTCTCGAATTATGAAACCGAACTGCGGAGAAGACCGACTGTGGGACCAGACTCGGCCAGAATGTCGCTTGTGCTTTTGTTGCCAGACCACCAAAATGCGAGTTTTCTAGGTACGTACAAGTGCTCCTGAACGGAGCTGCTTTCCACGAGGGAAACTTTCTTTTTCCTAACGCCTCCCTTCAAAATTTTCTCCGTCGGAGTTTTCGAAATACTTGGCGGCATACAGAACCGGGGAATCTGCGGTACTGCGCCAGATTTTGTATCAGCTTTTTTTCGGACACAGTCGTCAGGGAGCGTTCTTAACCCATTATCGCCCAGCGATGCATTCCCTTCCCGTTCGGAAACAGAAAAATGTATTTAAAAGCATCCTTCCAGTTCAGTATTGTCACAATTTAAAAAATATTACCCGGCTGGAAGCATAAAATTTAATAATTCAGGCATTTTTTAAAGCTTGAAATTGCGTACTTTAACGGGAAAAATCCTTCCAATTTCTCTTAAGCTAAATTTCACTCCAAATACTTTGGGCTGTTATGGATGAAGCTTCCACCTGTATCGGAGTGAAAGGGTTGTTTCCCCTCCAGTGACGCAAACAGCTATCTCCCGCCTAGTGAAAAGAATTGACACAAAATTTACGCTGTACCATATCCGTTCCCGGGAAACACTTAAAATTCTATAGTCGCGTCCCGAACATGAGCGATACACATGATTCCTTGGTGAATCCTTGGGCCCTGTCGCCACCTGATATTTTTATCTTGAAGTCAGAAAATTTTGAGGTGGTCACACATTTGAAGGGATTCTGTTCCTGAAATTCAGCTTGGGCTTTGTAGATCACAGGGATGTAGGCATTGCTGTTTCGATTGTTGTTATTTCTGAAGGTGTTAGTAAGATGTGCCTGATGTAGAAAATGTGTAGCGCCCGTCGTAGGAATGCTGTTCCGATACACGGCCACTTCCTACTCACACGGCTAAACGTTTTAGTGTGGTGCTCGGTTTTAACGATTTATCTGCTGTAACGGTGAGCATATCAGTTGTAACGAGATATCTGTTAACGACTTATACGCTTTAGCTTGGGAGAGGTTAGGACGGTATGTACTGTCATTGTTTCGTTGATCGCTGCACCAACTGAATTCCATTTTTTTAGTTCGATGACGAGAAGGGGTTCTATCGCGTTTGAGTAGAAGCTACTGACAAGTTTTGCGGAATACCAAGACATTTGAATATCTCTACTTCCGCTCGTTAAAAGCGTTTTTGGAATACCCTCTTCGTCTGACGCATTGGTGTATGTCGGAAGAGAGCTAAAGAGGGACATAGAAAAACAGTTTAATGTGCATTTATCGTTACTGCCATCTGCATTTCGTTATTGCGTGCGCGTTACGTCAAAAGTTTTTTATCGCGACTCGTGAAGGTAACCTTAATCAAATCTCGTTCTTTTATAACTTTTACTGTCTTGGACTTAAAAAGATATTCGTGAAAAAATGTGTATCAATTTGTAAAGATCTGTCGTAGTTTTGAGCATTCTCTATAATTTCACAAACCACTTTAGGGATAACATTTTAACTATTTTAAGGATGAAAATGGAGAGGAAGTGGTTCTACCAAAGAAGTTGAGTGGTCGTCAAGAGGTTTAAAAAGAGTTTATTGTGCACTGAAAAGAGGTGCTTTTCTCTTTTATATTTCACTACTTTTATAGATAAATATTGTACCAGTTGAGAGCAGCGCATCACGTGTTACTATTGTAGTTACCACGAAAACCAGGGTGCTAGGGAACAAGTGTGTTAGACGCCTAAAATATTTTATTGAATGTTGCCAATTTATGATTATTTGTAAGAAGAGTGGAAAGTTTCTCTGCAAGACTGTCGATGAATGCCCCAAAGCGTTTGTTTGTCGTGAACCAGGTGGGTGTTTGATATCGACGACGAAGTAAGAGGAGTTACTGTCCAAACCAAAGCAGTATTTTTGGCCACAAGCCGCAGAACGCGAAGCCGGCGAAGCGATCTTTATCTTGCCAGGCTGCTGGCTGTTTGTGGAACCTATTAGACTTGTACTTTTTATACAGTCTTTCAGACAACCTGATCCATCAACATATCATTTCATGTATCGAATTTTGTACCTGATCAACCATATCTTTAGCAACAGATAACATGTTGCTGTGATCTGGTCGTTGTTCAGTATCATATCGGCGTATTTTACTGGTGTATCTTCTATATCTGTACAGGTATTTTTACTATGTGTCAATTTATCCTATATCGAGAAATTCCAAATTTTATGGTAGTTGAGCGGCTGCCGTAGCTTATTATTGTGTTCTGGGAAAAGGTTAACTATTTATTTGAGCCCCTTTTCTATTGTACATGCAGTGAAAGAAACATATCACTTAAACTGTCTATTATAGCAAGCTTACGCTTATATGTCGACGGCGGCTTCCATGCCTGTATTAAATTAATCGTAAGTAGGTACTTTAAGAGGGAATGCCACGACGTTGATTAGATGTAGTTGAATCGATGGTGTAGTGCTTGCAGCTAATGTAATGATATCAAAGCCAAGAAAAGCTGCTCCAAGCCTGTAACTGAACGCTTTTGAACATGGATGAAAGGAAATTGGACGTAGTGTAGGTGACGCTTGTTTTCAGGCTGTCCACATTTAATGTCAGCTGGTTCGGCTAGCCAAGCGGCTGCCTGCTTTCAGCTGCTTTTAGCTGAACAGTTGTACCAACCGAACGGTGCTGCCCGCCCACACTTATTTTCTTTTACTTTTCCCGAGTCAGTGCTTCTCCTAGCTTCGCTCTTCAATCAAAACTGAGAAACATATCAAAAATATCTGACGGGCATATTCACGAACTGACTCGGCTCGGTTCGTAAATAGACCTGCCGCTAAAGGTTGTGAACTCAGATCGGGGATCATATTTCATGGTTCCCGCATTGTCATTTGTGGTATGAGAATCAAGTGGCCTTTTAAAACGAACGCGAGTGAAGCTTTGACGTTAATCTTTTCTACAGCTTTCCGAGAAAAGAGATTCTTTTCTTTACCGTCTATTACACCCACCCAGTACGGGAGCGGTGACTGAAAGACTCTTGAACGGATTTTACTCGAGCTTTTATTTTTCCTCTGCTTTTAGTCTGAGAAGGCACATATTTGTCGAATCGATCACCTGATTCATATAATTGAAGATTATGCCGACGGAACTGTTCATATCCTTAATTGTTGTGTACTTCCAGACGAAAATATCAAGACAATGAGGTTTTCGTGAGAATGTCATGCAGCACCGCATCATTTAATATATTTGTGAGCGTTCCAATTTTCAGGTAGTGGGTGTGTTATGAATTCGGAAAGATCAAATCAAAAACTAAGGGATCAGTAACTCATGGAAATGTCCCCCAGTTTATCTTGGCGTCTCTTCAGTTAAAGAAAGTAACTGATCGTCCTGCTGATGCCAAAATGTAACTAGTCAGATCTCAGACTAAACTGTTCGCGTCAAGACTTAAAATTTTGTGCGCAAGAGTTACGATTGCGGATGGTGGAGTACCTCAAAGGAATGCGTACTTGAAAAGTCGTTTCAGATTGGCGTCTACCGGTTGACTCGTTATATTTTGATTCGTGTAGGACGATAATGAAACGACTGTGGACGGAATAGTAGCTCATGTGAAGGAGTGCAAACAAACATATCACTTGTCAATTACTGTTATTTAGGAGTTACTAGATATGAGCTTTATAGATACCGTGAGTGGAGCTATTTTTGTATAGTTGTATATTTCTATTTCATAGTACCTGTAGGACTGTAGTTGATATCTACATTCCCCGATGTAAAGAACATTGACCAGGCTACGTGAGCCCAAAAATGTGCAAATAGGTCTCAAATCTCGATCTTGGGGAGAAAGATGTTGGAGTTTGTGACCTGGATTTTGGGCAGGCCGAGAAATCCTTGGTTGTATGGTGGAACCTCAGTGTGGATGTACGTATATTTAGACAAAGTGTAATGCATGAGAGGATGACAAACCTCTCGTGCGTAATGGTTATTAATTAATCAAAATGTGATCGCAGATCTCGAGGCTAATCTCAAAAAGCTATTGTGGCGAGAAAACGTGCTCTAGGAAGTATGGTTTGTGTTAAAACGAATAGTTACGTAGAAAAAGCTACTTGCATTTACGAACCTAGTTTTGTGTGTCGTAGAGACAGTTCTGAAATGGAAAGCTTTCTAGTTTAGATGCGGAATCACCGAATTAAGTGTAACGTAGAACTTTCACACAAGCAACAGATTTTATTATTGTGGACCGGGAAATCTGGAAATATTTTTCAAATACTCTTGATTTCGAAAGACCGAATTTCGTTGTGCAAGGACAGCAGTTTTGAAGCTGTAGGAATACTGAAGCATCGTGCCTGCAGGGTGGTCGTGGTCAGCCATCGATAAGCCCTCCGAAAGCTCGTTTTAACCATTTTTCGGAATACTTTGAGTAGTCTTCAAACTTGTTTAATGGAAGTGATGAGTTATTTCGCAACTCCCGTGTGAATTCATCTCTCAATTTGAGGGTGGTTTCCAGACGTGGAGTTTTAATGTTTAGGGCAGCAAAAAGCGATGAGGTCGCAACTTTTAAAATTAGAAACAGTTTAAAAATTAACTTTGTCGTTCGCGGCAAAAGTCCAAAGGTTGATTCAGATCGTTAAATACTGTATTTCCTAGCTTTTCTCTCGTCCCAAGTTTACTAACAGCTGACCACCCTGGGCAGGATCGGTTCAGGCAGGTTTTAAAATCTTTTCGCAGTTTTCTCCTAAAATCCGCATAAAGGGGAATACGATTTTTTATTTTGTTAGTAAAATTGTTAGGGATTCAAACTCTTTTTTTTTTGGAGCACTGACGAACAGACTTAAGGAGAAGCAATCACCTTTTCGGAACAGGTGAACTATTTTGTAGCCCCTTAACTCAGGAATCACGCTCAAATATTTAAAAGCTTCTATTTGCTGGTATGCAATCATTCATATCTTCATGTCAATCGACATTTAACGCTTTGAATTTCGCTGGAAACGTACAGCTTTGTTGAGCATTAAATTTGGAATAAAGATAAATTCTCTTTGAGGATCCCCATGATATTTTAGGGGTTTCTGGAATGAATGGCGCCTATTTGAGTTATCTGTCTCGGGTCATGGCTGTAGGATTTCTACAAACATTGAAGTGTAAGAATATCCGTCTTATTTTTCGCGGTGAAGGCAATTGTGGAAGGTTCTCTTCGTAAAACTTAATGTGTTGACATGTCAGCGCTAGTCATGAAAAACTTATAAAGTAGTGCGTAAATAGGTTTAATGTCTTTGTTTCGCGGGAAATTATTTAAGATCATAAAAATTATCTACGGGGGCAGGGCTACCAGTGAGTCACTTTTGTACTCTGTTGGTCTCTGTTCCGTAAATTTGGTCACCATTTTAAAGATCCCTCTTTGGTAGCCTTGTTAGTTTAGATATTGTTTTTTCGCGGACCGATGACCCTAAAATATGATTGCTAATTCGCGGCGTGCCCTCTCGCAGAAGAGAATTGTAAGTTACGCCTTCCCTCCAACCTCCCGGCCGCGAACTGCTCTCTCTTCCGTTCCGTTTAAAATCGCCAAATTGAGCTATACACATCGGTTCTTACCATTTCTAGTTTCCTTCAATCAGATTTAATAGTGAAACAATTAAGATCTCAGGAAAATTTCCGGGCCAAAAAAAAAGAAAAAAAACTTGCTTTCTTTTAAATTTTGAGTCAAAATCTTATGGTTGAATTTTTAACGATTGATTGTTGGAATTGTATAAGGAGAACTAATAATTGTGTTTACTGTTGAGTGTTGCCAGCGTAGTTCACATATCACTCCTAAATTGGAATTTAATATACCCTCCCTTGAATCGTTTGAGCTTAGTTCGTGCGGTTTCAATGTTTTCTCATCGTCAGCGTTTTTTTTAAATATTGCTGGTATATTTTTTTTCCGAGTAATACGTACTTAAGTGAAGATATAGCCCTTATAATTGAATGAAAGGAATACTTTCACGATTTCTCTCTCTCCACGATTCCCCGTTTATTGGGATCAAAAAAGCTAGCCAACTTTTTCCCGTCGTTGAAACCAAACTGACAAGAATCTGGCTGCGCAGAGTTATTAATTTTATTTAGAATTCACACAGGCTTGAATTGTTTGTAAAAATGTTTCGTGACTTTTTGGAGAGGAAACTTTACAGGCTGCCCTGACGGGGGGAGATTGTCTATCGTTCTGTCTAGTTAAAGGTTTGCTTTCAATTGTTGAAGGCTAGTAGATGTTAAATTATCAATGGTGCCACGGAATGGCTGAAATTTTATTGTTATCATTCCATTGATGACGTGAAACAAGATGATAATCCAATTACCAGATATATCAACAGAGGCATTACGGACGGTGGTGTAATGCATTCTTAAGATCTCCAGATCCTGTGGAGAAGGCTTCTGTTGCCGGATCGTAGAATTTCGATCACAACTCTACTGATTCATTATTTTTAATTTTTTTTTTTTTTTTTTTTTTTTTTTTTT
>Ga0058701_10004700_pt1 | contig 11142 bp, 11 predicted proteins | sample AgamicOrMae_FD_97039 | JGI IMG/M metagenome (GOLD analysis project Ga0058701, IMG submission 97039) | Agave microbial communities from Guanajuato, Mexico - Or.Ma.e | ecosystem: Host-associated > Plants > Phyllosphere > Phylloplane/Leaf | place: Guanajuato, Mexico | collected 2012-06-04 | reverse complement strand
ATACAGATCACTCGAGAGGGACCCGTATTTTCAATTCAGACGTATCTTGTAACTCTAATTTAAGTGTAGATTAAACTCTTTTAATCATTTACAGATGTATCCTTTTAGGACATCTATGTTTTAAACCAAGTTCATGTGTTTTTATTGAAACCCGTTTCCCATACCGATACGTCAAGTCGACGCCACAAGACGGACCGACTTAATTAAAAATAAAAATGTTGGGTTTTCTAACACGGCCGCACAGTGCCGCACGGCTCCTATCAGGGCCGCACAGTTCCTAACAGAGCCGCTCACAATTTATGGTGGCTTATGCCTCGCTCCGCTACCGATCCGCTCTTGTATCGGTAAGGTTAAGTAAAGTAAGGTTAGGTTATATTAGTCTCGCTTAGTAAGTCTGTCTAGAAGACGCCTTATTTATTAAGTTATCTGAGCGACTAAAACAGGCAGCCGGGGAAGGGAGGGGGGCTCCTTCATCCCAACAATCGCCGCCGCTAGCCTGGTCCCGCTTGCTGGGCTCGGGTGGCCCGGATGGCCTAGTCCCGCTTGCTGGCCCGGTCAGGTAGGTGGCCTGTTCTCGCTGCGCTGTTTTACTCTCTCCGTGTTCTTGTTTACGGAGGTGGCCCCGTTCTCTCTTAGACATAACTAATTCGGTTGACGCCCCTTTTTTGTGTTTTATGTTCTCAGCGGTCGGAGTAAGGTTTTGATCTCGTTCTAAGGAGAATAGCAAAATTCGTTTCTTTTTTCCTGTATTTTTTTCGGCAGGTAAACCTGTGGATTTCTGTCATGCATGGATGAATGCTCTGTGGGTTGAATCATGGCGACTCGCTAAGATATTTGATTTTTATGAGTCATGTTAACTTCAGTTAGATAGGTCTTTTTGAAGTTGAAATCTTTTTACTCGATCCAGAAAACTCCCGGCTGCGCGAAATCTCAATCATAACAACAGGTTGTGGTGTCAAGGCAGCGGGGAGACGTCACAATGGAGTTACACTGTGAGGATAAAAGAGTGAAACAAAGAACAAAGCGAAGAAGCGTCGTGACTGGTTTTGCCGGTGTTGACTTTGGCCCTGAGTGAGGTGCAGTGAAGTTGGTTGAGATAGTTGTCATTTTCTGACTTAAGTGAAGTTTTACAGTCAGAAATGGCGTCTGGTGATGACCAAATAAAGGTGCCGAAGCTAAATTCGAAGAACTACTACGCGTGGGTTCCACGGATAAAGACGGCTTTAAGTTGGAGGAATTTCTGGGATAACATCGAAAGGGAGGTGTCTAGCGAAAACGAAGATGAGGGCGATGAAGAAACTGTTGATATCGCCGAATTCTCCAACAAAAACATTAGAGCCCGTGCTCTTATCATGGTCTTTATAGGGGACGAACACATCTCTGAAATAGAAGACTGCGAGACTGCCCTAAAGGCTTGGAAGAATTTAGAACAGATTCACACCGACTTTGTGCTGCTCGATACACTTTCATACATGAAGATGTTTCACTTAACAAACAGTGAGGATATGAAGATGCAGACTTATTTAACAAGAATGTATGACTCAAGTGAGAAGGTCAAGAAATGTGGGTTTGAATTCACCGTCAAGCAGATGGCTGGAATATATCTGCAAGGATTGCCGTCAGAAAAATATGATTGTTTAGTCAGATCCATTGCAGAATATGATCTAACCACCCGAACAGTAAAATCAAAGCTACTGAAGGAAGAGAAGAGACAGGGCAGAGCAGAAGGTAAAAAGGAACCTAAGGCAATTCTCACCTCAAGAAGGTCCCAAGGGAAAAGCCACTCCAACAGGCAAGATGGACAGCGGGACAGGAGGGACGGGGAAATGTCGCATAAACAAAATGATCCAGGTGAACAAAGAGACAGATCAAGGAAAATCTTGTGTTTCTCATGTGGTAATCTTTGACATATCACCAGGGATTGTTAGAAGGTGAAGGAGAAAATCAAGGAGCTTTCCATGGAAGACAAGCAAGAAAGAAGACCACGCAAAAAGGCAGGGGTAACCAGACAAGAAGAGCACAGAGTCCTAGCAGCTAACAGTAAGTCAAGAAGAGATTGTAAGGGTTGTATGTGGCTACTCGATGGAGGAGCAACAGACCATATGTGCAATGGCCGAGAGCTGTTTTCTGATTTTTCTGAAATGGAAAGTTTGGTGAAAGTGGGTGACAGGTACATTCTCAAGGTGGATGGGATAGGCAGCTGTACTTTAAAAATGGCTGAAGCATCTGGAAATTGGAAAATTGCCTTCTCAACTGTACTGTACATCCCTGAGCTTGAAGATTGTTTGATTTCAGTGTCTAATCTTGAAGAAAAGGGAATGGAGCTTGTCATCAGACAGGGCATCACAAAGGCCATGGACCCTGTCAGGGACGAATTGGTGTTCATGGCCGTGAAGAGGGATGGGCTGTACCATTCAAAAGTTTAGAGTGGAGACGGAGAAGAAAGAAAAGAGGTTACAGAAGAGCCCATGTCCAAAGCACTGAAGGTTTCTGCATCTACTTGGCATCAGAGGCTTGGACATTTGCACACCAAAGCAACAGAAAAGATTCCACAGATCAAGACGAAGAAAGAAGGTATGGAAAAATGTGACATCTGTATCCAAGGCAAGATGAGGAAGAAGAGTTTTCCAAAGTAGAGTCAAACGAAAACTGCCAAATCTCTAAAGAGGGTACACTCTTACGTAATGGGAAAAATTACACCAAAGTCCAGGGGATGGGCGGAGTACGTCGTAACTTTCATTGACGACTACAACCGGTTTGTATCGGCGGTGCCGATTAATCGAAAGATCAAGTCAAGTGATGGAAAATTTTGTCCATTACCAGTGGAAGTGGGAGAAAAGCCTAGGATTACCTTTGAAAGAACTTCAAAACGATTGGGGCGGCGAAAATGTCGGAGACAAGTTTAAACAATACCGAGAAGAGGACGGCATACAACACCGGAAGTCTGTCCGTGGAACACCGGAACAGAACGAAGTCGATGAACGGATGAACGTCACGCTGAAGAACGTCGTTAGATGCCTCCTTATCCAGTCTGGGGCAGCGAGGCGTTGAACACGGCGTTTCACATCCGAAATCTATGTTCCTCCGCGTCGATTGAAAACGAGATACCTCTGGAGAGGTGGCTCGGCAGAAGGGCGGAGCATCAAAACCGAAAATCGTCTGATCGTAACGTTCGGGGCGGGAAAAGTTGTCAATAAGCCTCAATAAGAACTGGTAAAAATATGAAAACGATCAGTTAATATCTTTTGCCCCCGACAGAGGGTCAAAGTTTTGAAATTTTAGTCAAAAAATGAAAAAAAATGCATTTAATAAAAAAATCTTTACGGCTATTGTGTTTTTTCCTTGACACGAAAGAGTTGATTTCCTTCACAAACGATCAATAAGTGCTGTAAGATTACTAAGAAAGGTATTTTTGCTTCTTAAATTGTTAAAAGTACTCATTTTAGTAACAAAATGCTTAAATGCGTGACCTTAACTTTTGAGTCAGATCGTGGTGCTTTTGCTTTTGACTCTCTTTGGTATTTTTCCCGCGGTCAACATTGAAGAAAAACGACTAATTTAGGCTTATCAAATGTATGCAGCCTTTAGCTCGCTCATTGTTTTTGATGCGACCTAGAACTCACTACGTGGAAGTGGCTGCAAATCGAGTTCCACTCACACCACACACTTCCCAGCCAACCAAACAACCAATCATGGGTGCTGTTAAAAGAAACGGATTTCAAGGATTCCTAGAGCTTGAAATCATTCTTTGTTTCAAGTGAAGGCATCTTCTCTCTCGACCTGAGAATGGTCCGAATGAAGGCATCGCGCTTCTGTGGGCAACGAACCTTGGCTGCGGCTTCGGTTGCCAGCTTAACCGTCCTCTTAACTGCCTGTGTGTGGCATGACAACCTCGGAAACAAAAACTTGTCACCAAGGCCCTCATTGACAATACATTGGAGATCGTCTGGAGAAAACTGAGCCACGGGAGGGGGCTCAGTTACGTCCACTCTAGGCCAATTAATTACGTCCATATAGTTAGATGCGTCGGAGATAATATCAGAGAATCGGAAGATCCTCACGCCCCCTCGTTGGTTTTGTTGGTCTACATTTTACGATGTGGCGGCAAGCAAGTTCACGAACGTGCTACCTGTCGTCTTCCAGCATTGCTATAAGTCTCATGTCTCATGAGAAAGGTCGTGGATAAGGCCATTGGCAACAACGCGTTCTTTTGCCACATGAGAACCTACTTATAGCAATGCTGGAAGACGACAGAAGATCCTCACGCCCCGTCGTTGGTTTTGTTGATCGATCTCCAATGTATTGTCAATGAGGGCCTTGGTTACAAGTTTTTGTTTCCAAGGTTGTCATGCCACACACAGGCAGTTGAGAGGACGGTTAAGCTGGCAACCGAAGCCGCAGCCAAGGTTCGTTGCCCACAGAAGCGCGATGCCTTCATTCGGACCATTCTCCGGTCGAGAGAGAAGATGCCTTTACTTGAAACAAAGAATGATTTCAAGCTCTAGGGATCCTTGAAATCCGTTTATTTTAACAGCACCCATGATTGGTTGGTTGGCTGGGAAGAGTGTGGTGTGAGTGGAACTCGATTTGCAGCAACTTCCACGTAGTGAGTTCTAGGTCGCATCAAAAACAATGAACGAGCTAAAAGCTGCATACATTTGATAAGCCTAAATTAGTCGTTTTTCTTCAATGTTGATCGCGGGAAAAATACCAAAGAGAGTCAAAAACAAGAGCACCACGATCTGACTCAAAAGTTAAAGTCACGCATTTAAGCATTTTTTCACTAAAATGAGTACTTTTAACAATTTTAGAAGCAAAAATACCTTTTTTGTAATCGTACACCACTCAATGATGGTTTGTGAAGGAAATCAACTCCTTCGTGTCAAGGAAAAAACACAATAGCCGTAAAAAAAATTATTAAATGCATTTTTTTTATTTTTTTGACTAAAATTTCAAACTTTGGCCCTCTGTCGGGGGCAAAAGATATTAACTGATCGTTCTCATATTTTTACCAGTTCGTATTGAGGCTTATTAACAACTTTTCCGGCCCCGAACGTTACGATCAGACGATTTTCGGTTTGGACGCTCCGCCCTACTCGGCAAGAAGGTTCTGGAAGAGGAGTACCAACGACTCAAGGTTTTCGGGCGCCAGGCCTGGATGGCCGTCAAGAATTGGAAACTTCGACCAAGAGCGGAGGAGGGCGTCCTACTAGGCTACGAAGAGGACGTGAAGGGTTACAGATTATGGCATCTACGAAAACAGAAGGTGTAGGTATTGAATTTGATGAGAAGTTTCCCTTCAAGAAGGAACGAGCCGAAGATGCTACCGACGTGAGTGTAGAGGGCGAAAAGGAAATACGTCGCTTCAGATCACATTGTTTCATCCGGAAGAAGAAGTTGGCGAAAGGAACAAAAGTCCGGATCCAGAAAGGGAAAATGACGAAGATTTCCGAGACCAGCCAGGAAAGGATGAATACCGGGTTTCGACAACGGAAGAGGAAGAGGGCAGGGATTCGACGCCGGAGGAAGAAGACCGAGGTTCGACGCCGGAGAGAGAACATCAGGTCCTCCCTAGGAGATCTACGCATCAAAAAAAAAAAGGAAAGAAACGAACCCTAGATACACAGAGGGAAACTGCGCTGTAGGCAAGAAGAAAACGGAAGAAGAAAAGCTGACGCTGGAAGATATATTATCCGGAGAAGATTCCCATCTCTGGAGAGCGGCTATATCAAAAGAAATGGAGAGGCTCAAGTCAAGAAAAGTCTGGAAAATCGTTAGAAGACCGCCGATGAAAAATGTCATCGGGAGCAAGTGGGTGTTACAAGCGAAGGAGGACGAATTCGGAGAAATCCAGCTCTATAAGGCAAGATTAGTAGCTCAAGGTTTCCGACAGCAAGCAGGGATTGACTACGTAGAAACCTTCAGTCCAGTCCTTCATCGAAAGTCGATACGGATTTTGATGGCCTTGGCCGTAGAAAATTGGTGGACGATACAGCACGTTGACCTAGTGTCCGCGTACCTAAACAGTGAAATCAAAGAAGAGGTTGAACTGGAGCAACCGCAAGGTTTCGAAGAGAAGGGGAAGCCGTTCAAGTATTTCATCTGCCGACTTCAGAAAAGCATGCACGCTTTGCACCAGGCAAGAAGAGATTGGAACCTCTGCGTGGACCGCATCCTGGGGGAGCTGGGGCTCATCAGTTGTGTGAAGGAGCCGTGCGTCTACGTCGGGAGATCAGTCATAGTGGGGCTCTTCGTCCACGACCTCGTGTCCTCCTGGGTCCGGAAGAAGACGTCACAAATTTCAAGAGGAGAATTCGCGGTCATCGAGACACGGGGTCTGGGCGACGCCAGCAGTTTCCTGTCTCTGGCAATAATTCGGAGAACAGGGGAGGGCGTGAGAATCGGCCAGCCCGCACTCATAGAAGATATCCTGATGAGAAACAACCTGGAGGACTCCATGCCGAGAGAGACGGTTCTGTCAACTGGTTTCGACAGCATTGAGAAGAACGAAAGTTCGCAAAGAAGGTGTACCAGAGCGCCCTACGGTCCTTGCTGTACCTCGCAAATGGAACGAGGCCCGACATCGCACACGCCGTGTCCAGACTTGGCCAGGAAAACATAAATCCGACGAGGAGAGACTTGGAGGCCCTCAAGCACCTGATACGGTACGTAAAAGGAAGCCGTGACGTCGGCCTAGAGTATGCCGAAACAGGTGATGCCGCGGAGGTGGCTGCGACGCCTATTGGGGGAACTCGGAGGAGGATCGAAAATTCTATGGTGGGTTCGTCGTCATCCTGGTGGGAGCCCCCGTGTCCTGGGAGAGCCAGAAACAACGAGTAGTCGCCCGATCTACGTACGAGTCGGAGCTGTTTTCCATCGACCAGGCCGTAAGAGAGGTGAAGTGGATGGTAGATTCTTTCAGAAAGATAGGGCAGAAGAAATTCGCACCAAAGAAATTTTTTGTCGATAATCAGGGGGCAATAGCCTTCACCGAGACGAGCGGCGTTTCCGAGCGAAAAAAAAAGTAAATGTTAAATATTTTCCCATAAGAGATGATGTGAAGGAGAGGAAGGTTCAATTCAAATTCGTAAGGAGCGAAGATAACGTAGCTGATGTTTTTACGAAAGTATTGACGGAGGAAAAAAACAAGGAAAATTAGAGGAAAGTTGGGATTGATTTAAGATTATGGTTTTTTGGTTGCTTTAATTTGTTATGAGTTGTCGTTAAACTATTGTGTTTATTTTTTTTAGAATGTACCATGATGAATATTTTGTAGTTTGTTCTGTCTGACCTTCAGGAGATCTGGTGTATTTAGTGCTCTAGTTCATTAATTTACCTAGTTTTTGTAGTTCATTGATTTACGTGATTGCAATCCTTTTGTAGCCTTGATTGAAAGACTGAGAAACTAGATAAATATGTTTCAATGAAGACTGATATTTTTTTAGTTCTCTGTGTCAGTTGAGGTTCTCTTTTTTTTGTGTGTTTGTTGTGAAGTGTTGCGAACCGAGCCCGAGGGAGGTATTGTTTCGCGCTAAGTGTTCAAATACGTTCTCAGTTCGCGCCCCTATTATGTGTTCTATGTTCTCAGCTGTCGGAGTAAGGCTTTTGGTCTCGTTCTCAAGAGGATTGCAACATTTATTTTATTCTGTATTTTTTCTCGACAGATAAACCTTTAAATTTCTGTCATGTATGGATGAATGCTCTGTGGGTTGAATCCTGGCGACTCGCTCAGATATTTGATTTGTAATTTGTCTTTTTTACTTCAATTAGATAAGTATTTATGAAGTTGAAATCTTTTTACTTAACCCAGAAAACTCCCAGCCGCGCGAACTCTCAATCATGACAACAATTTTGTCTAATATCAAGCAATTTCAAGGGTCACTGCCGTAAAACATCAGGTGCGGTTTCCCACAGTCCACCAAGCCCTTTCAATTAAACGGGCTGTTTTCAAGTTAAAAAATTCAGACAACAAAGATTTGAAAAAAAAATCTAAATTTGTAATCCCATTTAACTGCCCTATTCAAGAATTTAATCTGTCCCAAAATGCCATTTTACAAAACCGAAAAACAATCCCTCCCCCAATACCTTATTTGAAAAATCTTCCTAGTGTCAAATTGGTTGATAGTGTTCACTAAATATCCAGATTTCTCACCTGGTCCGTGGGTAGCAATGCAAAGTCGTCAGGAGGATTTGTTATGACGTATCTCTTCGAGGACGCATCGCAAGAAGTGGTATCCCTAAACCTGCGCAAAGCAAGAAGTCTACTCAACGCATTGGCGACACTGCTCTTGAAAAGTTAACAACTTCCTCCAAGAAGAAGACGCTTCAATACTAACCTGTACAAGCCGATGCATAGCATTCCGTACGACTTGAGCGCTAGAACGAACAAGTCGCCGTACTTCCCTGACTCGCCAAATTGTGCTAAAGGTCCGTCGAACAACGAGACTTGGCCCACTCTGCATCTATCTCTGTTTGATAAACTATCCAGAGTGCTGCGGAGCAAAAGGCTTATGTAAGTTCCAGTTCTTGAAGAGAGTGGGTCGCTATTGAAGGAAGAACCTAAGGTCCTTACCTGTATCCTCCTCTAAGTCCAGCACCTTCCGCTAAAATTAACTCTAATTCTGGAGTAGCACCTCCCGTAATTAAGGACCGAATTAATGTGAGAGCGTTCTGGTTGAAATACGTCTGAAATGAAAGATGAGTCTCATTCACCACTGAAGTTGTAGTTCTTGTACAACATACGGTACTTCATTCATTATCGTCAAGTCTTTAACTACAAGTTTTAAAGGTTACGTTTTCTACCGCTGTGTTGCACTTGATTCGGCTTTTCATTTAATTACAAGGATCAAGAGCATAGAACATCGAAGGAACGTTTTGAAAGGTCAATGCCATTTGCCTCACGGCGGTATCGCTCCATTGAGCCATCTCCGAGTCTAGGACTCTTCTCGTTATCAGGCTTAGTGAGGATAGGTTCGTGTTTATGTTCTAAGTTGGCCTACGCCTCGCTCCACATGACTTGGTGACGAACGGTTAAACAAAAAGAGGCAGAACCCCAAAAATTTACAGGTTGGTCGTCGTGGCAACCATGGGCTCAAGCAAACTCGTGCTGAGAGACACAGGATAGCGAGCAACATGCCATCTGGGACGAAGAAGAAATAACATTGGAAATTGACTCGACAAGCTTGGTTACTTACAGTGGACATTAAAGAGTCCAGCACACTAACGGCAAATGCCGTGCCACAAGCGAATGGCTGAGTCAGGTACAGTTCCGTGTCAGGGTCGTCGTCATCGTCTTGATCGAGGAATTGAACGTTTGTGTCATTCACCAATTCTGCAAAAAAAAAGTTGTTAAACAAACTTGTTAAGGTACTCTTCACTGTCTGAATGAAGAATAATAGTACTCGCCTGTGATCATAGGCACATTTGCTCCATACACCGAGCCTCTTCTTTGTAGCGCTATAGGACTCCCTACAGGTGATAGAGTCTCTTGTTCAACATTGGCTGCAAATAAGAAGGTTCATTATTATTCGGTCAAAAGGTATTGCTGGTCTTGTTGACTGTCGGACAGCTTACTTTGACTAAGCACGCCTATCGTATCATCAAACGTCATAGCCTTAATGTTTAGCGAAGCTAAAATGGCCTCTTTGTCTGCCAAAGTCGGATCGTCATTACTGGGCACTTTGGCGGATAATATAACACACATGTCACACAGATTTACATTGACCGCTCTCAAGTCGGCTCTGCTAAGTGGTGATCCCTGGAAAAGACAACATACGATGAATGCCGCGCATTTCGACTCTGCGGGCTTTGTCCCCGGAATACATATCTCTCACAGTTCCACATTTCAATGAGTTAAGAAACAAGGATTTGTATATTAAAGAGGTCTCGTTTGAGTGATAGCATTGGCCATTCATCCTTACGTTGAGTACGGAGATTTTGGGCAGGTTTTGCAGCATCTTCCATTCACGCCGAATGTAATCAACGGAGCCAACAATAACGACGTGTTTGAGCTCGTGATAGTGAAAGTTAGAGGCACGGAGTGGCATCACTAAGTTTCGCAGCCCTATGAGCGGCGAGTCCGGGTCTGCAAACAGGCACACCACGACGTGCCCATTCAGCACCGTCATTGCCGCTTGGTTGCGGTCCTGCGAACATCCATACGATTCGACAATTACTAACTTTTAATATACCCTTACCCAAATACCCCACGCAGTAGAGACAAGTGGCAGTGTAAACTTTAAAACTTGCGTGTTTTACCTTCCGTCAATGAGCCGGGTATGGCAAAGACATCAACGAAACCAAACAAAATTCGTTATCAAACCTAATAACGCTTTAAGTTCTCCGCGACGTTTTGCTGCTATCCCCGAGAAGTAATCGACATTAGTCTGGGCTACTGTAAGATATACCTAATGAGAGCCCGGTGAGCAAGTGTCTTAGTAGGTTCCCTAGGTTACAATGAGCACACCTACGTCAGCACTTTTTAGGTCATGACCTCAAGATCACCCAGGTGTGAGCGTGGGAAAATGCTGACGTCATCAGTTTTCCTGGAATTCTGTCTGGAGGGGAGAGGGGAGGGGGGTTGTTTACTAAAACTTGGCGCAGGTGTAAGCGTAAGAAATGCTATTTTTCCTGGAATTCCGTCTGGAGGGGAGGGTGGTTGTTTACAAGTAGGTACAGGTGTGAGCGTGGGAAAAGCCATTTTTCCTGGAATTCCGTCTGGCGGGGGAGGGGGGGCAGGCACGGATTAACTAGTTTTTCTGCGGGGGGCGGTCGGATGTTGTTTCACCAGGTTGCCTACTTTCTCATTCAATAAAAATAATAAAATTCAATAAAAAATCGAGACCAATGTTATATCTGTGTACGTCCAAAATGTTGCTTTTAACTTTCATTTTGAAATTCAAAAGTTCTTACTTTTGAATTTTGATGGAGCACGAAGTTTTTGTTTTGAAAGGAAATAGAAAAATTAATCAAAAGGGTCTTACAGCTCGCTCAGCATTAATCGGGTTTATTTAATTTCATAACTAACTATTGATTTTTTTTACGGAAAACGTTTATAAAACAGACATATAACGTAACAGAAACGGTAGCTCATCTTTTCCTGTAAATTTAAATTATCTTGAAAGTATAACTTCGGAAGACATT
>Ga0058701_10004699_pt1 | contig 11142 bp, 10 predicted proteins | sample AgamicOrMae_FD_97039 | JGI IMG/M metagenome (GOLD analysis project Ga0058701, IMG submission 97039) | Agave microbial communities from Guanajuato, Mexico - Or.Ma.e | ecosystem: Host-associated > Plants > Phyllosphere > Phylloplane/Leaf | place: Guanajuato, Mexico | collected 2012-06-04 | reverse complement strand
TCAGAGCTTTCACTTTTTCAGACGAACAGAGGCAAGATATTTACTGTCATTATAGTGAAGACAATCACATTTTTTTACTGAATAGAAATTCTCCAAGTTCTAAAACTCACACACTTCATGATTTCCAAAGACAAAAATTGCATTTGTCTTCTTTTATGGTAACAATTATGAAGAGTGGACACTGTTGGCATAGACTGAATCCATGCAGAAAGTAAAAAAACTGTTAAAAACGGAAACCGGTTGAGTTCAAGAGCTTGATAATTGTGTTCTACAACAAGATATTGAGTATCTCAAAGCAATTTTCAAACATTTTCTTTCTCAAAAATTTTCAAAAAGATTCAACTCAAAGATTTTTTAAACTGTCAAACAGGTTTCTCTTTTTTCTCCCTGAATAAAAAAAGAAAAAATATTACATCCAGGTAAAACTACAAAGTTGTCCAAGGTATGCATTGTAAAGCGGTTGAAGAATTATTAATTATTCTGATATTGTGAGCCTTTTCAATCAGTACATGACATTGCATCCTAATTGCTACAAAGGCACTAACCTTGGTCTGCAGAATTTTGTTCAGAGGCTGACACTTGCTCCCTAAGAGGGCTGGGTAAATTACTTGGATTAGTTTGCTCATCATCTTTCTTTGATATGCTGTCACTGCCTGCATCACCAGAAGGACTTGGTTTATTTTCAAAAAATGAGCCAGTAAATGATCCCCACAGGCTTGATGCAACCGAGTCTTGAGACAACGATGTTTTGATGTTGCTGGGCGATGGCCCTTCACCTTTGATTCCCCAAGCTGAGAAAAAGCTGTCCGACTCATCTTTCACGGTGCTTGTTGAAGCTGCGAGAAAAAAACAATAGCATACACTCTGTAAAATTAAATAAACAAATGCTGATCACAAGTTATAACATTTCAGTTGAAAAGAAAATGTGCATTTCATTACTGGACAAGTAATTTTGAAAATAAGGGTTTCAATTTAAACATTTGAAGGAGTAGTTTACTCAAACATAGAAAAACCAAATTCATCACAGTGGACTGAGAAAAGTTTGGGTAATCCATGAATAAAAACAGGTAAGCACAACAAAGAATAAAGGAAATTTATTTGCTTTTTTTGCTATTTACCAGGTGTTGGTTGAGTTGTTGTTTCCTCTTCAGTTATATCCAAAGCCTTATCTATAGTTTTCTGCGCTTCCTTCAAAGCTGACTTTGCAACATTTACAAAGCCTGTGGTGTCGAACCAACTCATGACAATAGACTACCAGCTCACACACCTGACACACACACATGAAAGAAACAATGAGTACACAACAACAATGCTGCAGAATGAGACTCAATAGTTTAAATAAACAATAACTTTGGCTTAGGTATCCCAAGATTTGAAACTAATGCATGAATGATGATAAATACTGCTAAGATAACAATGTGGGTTACCGCATAAAAACTGACCTTGTGATACCAACAAAGATATAAAAATAATGCGTCCTCCTCCAAAACGAGTTGGTTATAAAAAGGAAGACCATTGCAAGGATTTGAAATATCAGCTAACATGTTATTTGACAAGGTGCCTCCCACAAATCTTAACATGACTACATAATTCAATGATTTAAGGTTTACTAAGTAAAGGAAAGCCTACACTGCATCACAAAATTAGAATCAGATGAAGTGTCATGACGACGCCATGAATAAATATTGTTCGCGATACAACGGGCTTTAACTCATTTCAAATGACGTAAAAGAAAGTGAAATTTTGACAGGTTGCCCAAACTCAAGAGGGGTGCACATGTCAATAGGGTGCACATAACCTATCTCCATACCCTACTACGAGACGTTTCGCCACGTAATGGTCTGTACTCAACAACTACCAGTTTTAACAAAAATTCTCTACCACAGTGACGTTAAGAAAAATACATTCTTTGCGCAAATCGACGTAAATGTGAAATCAAACGTTCAATAAGACCTTTTTGAGCGGCTAAAAATAGACGCAGTAACAGACTAGTTATGACAGTGGCGTTATCTTTTCATGGTTACTTAAAATGACTTCTACGATTGATCATTCATACCTCTCAATCATCTAAATTAGAGTCTTAAGCACTCCATGAGAACTTGTCTCGAGGGAAATTGCGAAAGGTTTCCGAAGATACGTTGACAGTTCCGGTCTTCGAACGCTATGCATCATCAACGTGGTTATCGTCAACACTTGCTAGCTATGTCCCACCACATCAAAACCAGTAATCGCAATCAAAATACCAAAATAGTAAAACATATGTATCTTCTTTAAGTTTCAATCAGTCGATAAAACAGCAATTATCCTCACCATCACAATGTTATTGAAAGGAAACTGCGATAGCAGTAGACACACAGGGGTGTGTCGAGTCAAAACAGACTCAAAACCAGTTTGAGGACATAACCATGTCACTGGAAATCACACCACCGCTCAAGTAGATCTCACGTGACACGCGAAAAACTTCTACTTTATTCAAAATAACGAGAAATATAGCCACCAGTCGCAAAATTCCTTGTTTATTCTTTGCCGCGACCCAAAAGCACGAGCGACTCGCTGAAATTTCACACGTATCACACCTTAAAAGCTTTTGTATTAACAATACCAATGCACCATTACCTCGTTTGCAAAATTGGAAATTTGGATTATTTTAGTGCAGTTTCGAATATGCGCCATGAAATGTATTTTTGTAATTTTTATGGGAGGAAAAAAGAGCCTATAATGTCACTGCATGATCTACAATGTTGCCAACATTACACCCCAATGTAACCTGAGTGCAACAATACCAGAGCACGAGATTTTTGGCAAAATTAAAAGACCTTTACGTGATTTTGAGCAATAAAGTAAAGGAGAAAAAAATTGTTGACTCAGTCAATGTTTGAAAATGTAAAAAAAGTTAACTAAGTCGTCAATACTTTCGGGGGAAATTCGCAGTGTATCGAGCGCCCCTGAGCATTCAAAGCGGGGCCAAATAAGTCCAAATGCATTCGAACGTTAAAACGATATGGGTCAGAATGCTCCCTGAAAATACGCGTCCGCGGAATGTCCATGTCGATTGTGATGGTAAATATCGACCTCTACGTATATATGCCCCAGTGGCGCAATCGGTTAGCGCACGGTACTTATAGACAGATCACGTGAGCAATGCCGGGGTTGTGAGTTCGAGCCTCACCTGGGGCATAACTTTTGAAATGGATTTTCCTCGAGCGTTACATCTGCTACTCCGATCGCTCTGACGCACGCGTGCACTAGTACTGGATAAAGGCGGTACCCAAAGAGTATTTACTGAATACACCGAGAAATACACCTTGGAATGCTAGACCAAATAACTGTGCCGGGCTATTACGTATCCGTGCATCCTCAGGGCTGCAAGTTCCGGTTTATTTCATGTTCAAACAATTTTTGAGTTAATCAACGATCAGGGTCGGAAGCGGCTCGTGGCGTCATAGAGAATAACAGTATTCTCCATGGTGGCGTCAAAACTAATCGGCTTTTCCATCAATTAAACCGCGTTTTGCATTTATTCGAGGCCTCGAGGTTTGGCTTATGTCGTACTGAGGGGCTGAGGGGCCTGTAACCTCAAGATGCAGAGACCCTACAAACATAGTACTATCATAGAATGTAAAATCGTTCCTTCCTTTCCTCGTCTCCTTTTTCGCCCCCCTCCCCCAACACCCACCATTTTCCAGAATGAGAAACACCTCCCGCATCAGTCCCGCATGTTAATACCACGGTTGTTTTAACTCGCCCACTATTGCACGAGCTTATCATCAAAATAAATAATTTAATTAAAAATACATATTTCCAACAGAAAGAGAATAGGGAGGCTTTACGAGTACATCGCGTCTTACTATCTCACCAATGCGGAAAAAAGTGTAGATTGTTAAATTAAGAAAGATTTTTAGAGGCCGAGCATATACCCAGAGACAGTTTATTCCCCACCCCCTTTTTACTTACCTAATGTACGGCACAATAGTGATAGTGAGTAATGCCCAATCCTACCCCCCCCCCACCTTTCCCACGATACTTGGTTGTTAATGCATGCGCTGCCAGTACTTTGTACCAGAGGTGCGTATCTCAGGCCTAGATTTCGCGAATGCGACTTATTGTCCTTTTAATTCCGATTATTTTTCTTACTGGCTCGACGTCTCAATGTCTTTCAAGATTTTCATCTCCAATATCACCCGAAAGGCGTCCGAAAGAAAACATTGTTATAGGCTATACATCTGCGTGTAACACGGGTAGACACATTCAGGAAAAGAGACAGACTTTGCTGATGTTTCCGAACAATCCCTGCGAAGGTCAAAGATGAGCTCAAACACCGCGTTGGACGCGATCCTAGGGTGGTTCGATCTCTCTCGTTTACACGTGGAGTTCTTCATTGAAAAAGAGATCGAAATTAAAAAGTACCGAGTAGCACCCTACAATGAAACGAGATTGCACTGTAGGTAAGCCCCTGACGACGTTTCACCTCTCTGTCCCAAACATGGTGCGTTTAAGAGAGGGAACGAGATAGCATAACGCGAGTAATGTTTCCGAACGCACCCTCGTACAACGGTGAGAGGTAGAGGAAAGTTAGGGCCGACGGACGTGTTCCCATAATAGCGATGCGGTAGCGGTGTGAGCTGCCAAAAGCACGCTTCCCAACGCTTTCATTTTCACCGGTGCGCCGGCCGTAGCTGACCTGTACAACGTTGTTGTTGAGCTAAACGTGCGATTTCTTATGAGAAAACTCGAGATTTCCGATGGGTCGTTCCAGGAAGTGCAACAAAAAGGCGCCTGGAAAGGCAGCTGAAAGCGGGAAAATAACCGAAATTGAAACGACACTCAGCGTCTCAAATGAAGGTGAGAGAAATTTTAAACCGGTTCTTGAATTTGAGTAAACTGTTTTAGTTCCATTTTACATCCACCTAATGTGCCCGTTCTTTTTCTTTTTTTTTCCTGTTCGGAACTTTTTCGTAGAATATTTTAAATTAATTTAGAAAGGTTTTGGTTTTCTAAAATGTCATGGTACACTGGTACACTTCATTTTCGTATAAAACTTGAATGAAAACGAGCGACGAGAACGAACAAAAATAAGAGATCATAATTAAAGCTTGACCATCTCTTTATTTATTATCATAACGCCAGAGAGAGTTTTTGATAAAAAGCGGTCAAAACTCAGAAGGCGTCCGAAAAAAAATACTGTAAGTCCTTAAATCGGAAATTCGCGTGTTAATTCCGCAGGCATGAGGGGATATGTATTAACGCATATCTGTCCTATACTTGCACTGCAATCGCAGAATCCTAGCCATAATCTCACATGCAGCGCAAAATCCCCGTCACCTATAAAGCTTCCATATCATCGCGAAAATAGTCCCATAATTTAACTTACAGAACAGTCTTTATTTTCAATGCCCAACATTTTTCCATTTAACAATTAATACGCTGTAGTGCACTGCAGTTTACTTGTACAGTACGGATGCACAAGAAACATTGCCGAAAAAAAGAAAAACGAAAAGAAACAAAAGGTAGTTTAAGGTTAACCTGAGGAATATTTCCGTACAAATTCGCAGATCAAAAATAGAAAACAATGTGCCTCGCAGCGCGACTAAAACTGACATTGCCCTCTCCCCTCTTTTCCTCGCGTGTCTTATAAATAACTTGATCTGCTGATCGTGGAGGACGGATCTCTTAATTACCGTATCATTTTAGTATAAATCTATGCAAACATTACGATTGAAACAGCTGATGCCACCTTTCGGAATCCCCCTATGAACCAGTGCATTTCAACTTTCAACTTAACAAGGAATGAAATTTGAAATCAGTTTACGCGGGAAAATTGTGGCGGGAATCTCTTCGTGGTAGGTACTGCTAGACGATGCGGCCTACAGAGGGTAGGTTACCTTTGGAAGGGAACTGTCAACTGTCAGCTTCACGAATGCAAACATAATACTCATATTTAATAATTAGGATCATCCAAAAAACAAAAAACAAAACGCGGAAGTAAGGTTAAATTAGGTCAAGTTAGGTTATTTGCCTTAATTCACTATCGCTACGCTCGGCTGTAGTTAGGCTTGACCGCGCTTCGGTATTTCTTGCCGCCGAGAAGTAAGCGCCATCAGGCTTGGCGAGGATGATAGGTCAAGCTTGGTCAAATTGAATTAGGTGCCCTGTGCCTTGCTTTGCTATCGCTCGTCTCGGCTTGAGGACGAACAATGGACCATGAGATAAGGAAAATGTTTGGGGAAATGCGATCTGAATGAAAACGCACAGTGTCTGCTCGGAATACTGTAAGGTGCGGTAAAGCACGGCTTTAAGGTGCGGGTGCGCTGACGGCTTCTATCGTCATGATGACATAATAACATGAGTCCCGTCTTGTCAAAGCAGGCTAATCAAGACATCGGTTTCGACATCACGTTTTGTAGACTGGTTTACGACATATCGCTACAATCATGGGGCTTTCTTAAATACAAAAAATACAGGCCTAAAACTTCCGATGTTTGACAAGTTCGGAGCGCCTTCCTCCTAACAAGCTTTATAAACATGACAACGGAAATGGTATCCGAAAGCGCGACGAAACTTTTCTAATAATGAACCGGTGCAACTACCGGCGTGGGTTAATGTGAAAACAATATGACACTCATTAAGCTAGCAAAATGCGTATGAAAGATTCGTGGGCCATATGTAAATCAGTATTGAAATCGATCGTTCCCAATTTGCGGATTGCGTGAACACCACTGCGTTCACGTTAGTTAATAAGCTTTAAAAACAAATTAAGCGCTAATAACCCTTTTGTGTTATTGAAATAGTAGTTGCGCGCCGAGAACCCATCTTGTATAACTCAAAGGGATTTAAAACAGGCAAACAAATAGCAGGACGTTTTGGTCTCTTTTACGCTTATTTAACATCATGATAGAAGTACTGTAGGACGTAATATAATGAAATAAGTATATACCCAACAACCAGAAAGCACAGCATACATGTACATCACACCCTCATCAATTGTTTGTTTACTTACTTGTGTACGCATGATCGCTTAAATTTTTCGTATCCGTGATGTAGTTGTTGAGTTTGACACTATCTGATTGTATCGATGATAACGGTGGCAAGATGGTACTGCAAGATAGTACTGCTTCTAGTACCCAATATAATTACGATCATCCTGGGTGCCAACCTGATGAACTTTTCTCCAAATCAATGGAAAATTCATGACCCTCTTTATCACAACGAAGCATCTTCTCCTGTTGATGTAAGAACTGCATTTTTACACACTGATTGCACAAAACGACCACAACGTGTCCGGCACGTCCAAGCGCAACGATGTCAACTGAAGTACTGCACGCTTTTGCAACAAACCTGCTGTGACCTGCAGACGCATGGATCCCTCTCCCCGTCCCCACTCCCCTTTAACCAATCAGCTGTTTCATGGACAGGCGCGCGGCGCACGGAGTATTGACGCCGGCCTAGCGCCGGCCGGCCGTTTTGGGAGGGTGGAAAGGACGGAGTAGAGACACATTACGGGAGGAGATAAACTTGGACGGCAGCATGAGACTCAAGGCAGGAAATTACGTAACTAGGAGAGTTGCTACTGAAAGTACAGAAGATTTGGCAAGTTTACCAAGGAAATTTCATCCGCGCAGCAGGGGAAGAAAGGCGGGCATTTAAAGGGTTTCTGTTTAAAAGTACAGAAAATCTGGCTGTATTTCGGTTGATTTAACCTTAAAGTCACTAAGTACCGGTATATTAAAGAAATATAGTTAGTTCCCGGTAAAAATCTGATTTTTAAGGATACTCTCACACCAAGAGTCATATACAGATAAATTTAGAAAAGTGGTTTCTTGGTTTTCCTTACGTCAGGCAGGATGCGTCTGAGACGCTTTTGAAAAAGTGGGGTCACCGATCTATTTTTTGAAAGTCACGGAAAGTTTAAAAAATACTCGTGCTCTTGTGGTCGAGCGGAATCATGGCTAAAATTATAAGTTTTTTTTTTCTTTTTCGAGGTGGGCCGAATAAACTCATCCTCTTCATAAACTACATTTAGGTAAATCTTCCTCGAGTAAAACCCATGTAGAAGAAAAAAGGATGGGTCCCCATGAAATAACAGAGGATTGGTAGGTCGTAGCCTTCATTTGGTTAGATTTTGCTAAATTAGCGTTTTAGAGTGATTTTGAAGCTCCTAAACCAACATGAAATCACCATGATTTGACTAATAAAGTTGAAATTAGGAAAATATAGACCTTCCCTAGCACCACCAAAAATATACGAGGGATTTGGAGCACCTTTTTTTTTGCCCGTCCCGCGGATCGGGCCGGCCGCAGAAGAGTATCCTTAAAAGGTTCTTATGCACGAAATATTATTTGTAAAAAAAGATTTTTTGGACATTGTAGGACCTACCTTACCCTGGACCTATGGAGGGACTTGACTTGAGGCCCTCTCGACCCACCGTTTAACGGCGATGCGAACCGTATATTGTAAAGGAACAAATTATTTAATTTCAGCGTTTTTTTCGGAAGGAAGAGGGAGGGAGTATGAACGGGAATTTTCCTTTGCTCCGCATGTTGACATACGGCCTCTTACGTTGATTTAAGAGGCTAGCGATGCGGAAAATTGTTTTAAAATCACCTCTTGGCCTAACGGTAGGTCTAATAAACAACTTGCGGTTTAGTGCTATACCATGTTTTGAGCATTCCCTTCGCCGAAGAATGTCAATCCGTTATGACATAGATCTGGCCTCTCTTTGGCTGATTCACCGATCCGAAAAAATGGGCTCTTGGTCTGCTGGTGATAGCCGCACCGCAGCCGCACCGCAGCCGCCGCACTTTCGTTTCATGTGGGTGGCCTATCTTAACTTACCATAAGAGCAGTCCTACTCTCATGTTCATACAAACTTTTGGCAATTTTGCACCATTATCTTGATCAGTAAACCATCCATGAATCTTGAATCTTGACCAAGATCTGTATAGCGAATCAATCAAGTTTGTTTGGTTTGTGGTAATGGCGAGTAACGCGCTGTTTCGTTTCAGGTGTGGACTGCTGTCCTGTGTGCAATGTAGCAGCATACCAGCGTTGCGCTGGCTGCCAAAAAGTTTTTTACTGCGGTCGAGAACACCAGCTCGAGCATTGGCCACGTCACAAAGCGCTCTGCAAAGGTTCCTATGTGGTTGAAAGCCATTCCAATGAACTGGGAAGATATCTCGCGGCCGGCCGCGATATTCGTCCCGGTGAACTTTTGCTCGAGGAAAGACCTTTGTTGACTTGCCCTCCTCCCAGCACGCCTGCCCTCTGCCTGGCCTGCTACAAAGAACTCAGAGCAGATGGCTATATCGACTGTCCACAGTGCGGCTGGCCGCTGTGCAGCCAACAATGTGCCGCCAATCCCCGCGATCACGTGCTCGAGTGCGTACTCACTTCAGAGAATCGTACCGAGAAAATGCGGATCAGAGATTTCGGTATGGAGCACCCGAGCTACCAGGCCATTGGGGCTCTGCGATGCCTCGGCCTCGAGAAAGCCGCCCCGAGAAAATGGAAAGCGCTAACACAACTGGAGAGCCACTCCGAGGCGCGGGCTGGGAGCAAGCGCGAGCAACAAGAGCGCTTTGCAGTCGCGCAGTTCGCACGGAGAGCCCTGCCAGGTCTCGCCGACAAACACAGCGAAGATGATATACTTCGTTTGTGCGGTATTCTGCACATTAACGGCCATGAATTTCCTTTGCGGGAGTCTTCTTTAGTGACAGTTTACGCAAAATCCTCATTATTAGCGCATTCTTGTCGAGCTAACTGTTGTAAAAGTTTCTCGTCAGAGGGAGCTGTGAGAATACGTGCCGCTCGGCCTATTAAGGCCGGAGAGCCAATTACGATTTGCTACACTGATTCTTTATGGAATACACGCGCCAGGAGGCTGCACTTGAATGAAACCAAGCTATTTTGGTGCAGGTGCGAGCGCTGTTTAGATCCGTCCGAATGTGGCACAGATTTCAGCGCATTGCGATGCGAGCGGTGTGGCGAGCCAGGGGTGAATCCAAAGTTGGATGCAGACGGAAGTGACGACTGGGTTTGCCGGCATTGCGAAGCAACAATGCCCCCAACTGCCGCTTTGAGCTTGCTCGAGCGCGTTGGTGCGGAAGTTGCTAACCTGGACAAGGGTGATATTTCGGCTTGTCAACGATTCTTAAAACGATGGGGAGGTGAGACGCTGCAATCGGATGGCGCGATAACCGCCCTCTCGCCTGATCACCAGTATCTAACGGATGTGCGCCTCGCCCTGGTGCAATTGTACGGGGTTGGTGGCCCTGGCCCTGGCGCACTACCCGCTTTGAAAGCAGCGGAATTGAATCACAAGACTGTACTGTGCCGGCGGTTAGTCAGGCTTACAGCGCAGCTGGTACCGGGTAAGTTCCATCAATTTTTCGAAATGGGCGGCGAGTGTAGCGCAAACGTTTAAAATACCGGAAGTAGCTCTCCCAGGCACCTCTCTTTTGGCGCGAGCAGTAGGCAAGAAGCCGATCGAAAATTTCTTTTCTTCATCGTTTAGGAATGTTCGTACCTGGAACCAATAATCGCAAAATAAGGGAAAATGGCCTTTCGATCAAAATAACGTGCTCTATCAATACCTATTCAAAACTAATAGGTAATTCTACTCAATATTGACTCTCTTGATACGAGCGGAGAGCTCCAGAGAATTTGCACTGGTTAAAATACATGTAGACTCTATTTTAACCATGTAGAGTAGAATGTATCCAGATGGAGGCTTTAAATTAGCGTTCTTCTAGAGGCCTCATAATAATTTTTCGTAATGCTTTAAAAGTATGACGCACTCTTAGCTCGATGACATACTTCTTAAATGTGCCAATATAGGGTTAAAAAGAGAATCAGGTATGATTCAGAGCACACGCCTCTTCAAAACTACCCATCTTCATTTTTCGCGGTACCCCTGTTGTTTGCACGGACCCTAATCAAAGAGACTGTTGGAACTGGGATCCGAAACTAGCGCAGGTAAATAACAAAGGCGCTCCTGCATAATTATTTAGCGCAGAACAGGCAGCGCGTCAAAACTAACAAGGAAACCACTCCAGGTCAAGGTGGCCGAAATTAATGAAAATCACAGGATGTCTAGTCCATACTAAGACTTAATTTTTGGCGTTTTCAAAACCGGCCAAATATCAT
>Ga0058701_10004698_pt1 | contig 11143 bp, 6 predicted proteins | sample AgamicOrMae_FD_97039 | JGI IMG/M metagenome (GOLD analysis project Ga0058701, IMG submission 97039) | Agave microbial communities from Guanajuato, Mexico - Or.Ma.e | ecosystem: Host-associated > Plants > Phyllosphere > Phylloplane/Leaf | place: Guanajuato, Mexico | collected 2012-06-04 | reverse complement strand
TTTTTTTTTTATATAATTTTTTTTTTTTTTTTTTTTTTTTTTTTTTTAAGGCAATTTTTAAATTTTTTTTTTTTTTTTTTTTTTTTTGTTTTTTCAATGCTTGTTGATTAGATTTTTGAAACCATTTTTTTCAGGTTATTCAAAGTTTCAAAAAAAAAGGAATCAAGAATCAGAGATGTAAGGAGATTGTTTAATTTTTGTGTCCGAGATTTACGTATAGCTTTTGAAAATTCTAGAATATAAACAAAGTGACTATTCACACGCTGCCTCATTTGAGATGTATTAGGTTGGTTTCCATGCGTTCGTTACCTCTCGTTTAAAATGCATTAGGTTGGTTTCCGTGCGTTCAAATTTCCCTTGTATTAACATAGGCGTGCGACTAGAACTGACCAATTATTAATGGGTTTAAAGCGACCTTTGTGCTTAAGTTATCAAGGTTCATACCCCGTTGAAATACCGAGAAGATACAAATGCGGACATTAATAGCTGCTTTCATTCAGGAACTTTAGCTTTATGCGGAAGAAAAGGAGGAGGCCAGCAGACCCGAACAGATGTTTTGACACTCAAAAAGTGCTATTTTATTTCTCAAGAGCATTAATAAGTGTAAATCATGGCAAGTCAGCATTAAAAATTCGCGCCGCGTCATCCGAAATGTCATAATTGCTTGACTAATATTCACTCGTGAGCGAGTGATAGAAAAAAGGGTTATCCAACTCCTTATTACCGCATTCTCACGAATACGACAAGGTCACGAGAAAAAACAAACAAGTATACCGACGACACCCAAATTACCCAACCTCGAAAGTACCCACTCGAACTTTCACTCGGACCTTGAGTGGAGTTCAAACGAGTGTGCGGTGGCCGATCCAACGCCAGCCACGCGGGAATCTCACGAACCTCATTGTTGAATTTCCCAGAAATGTGAAAAATGGAATTTGGAGGAGCGCTTACTTAAATTACTTTTGAGTATGAAGCAAGGACAGTTTTGGGAGTTCCTGTGAGAACTATGATCATTAGACCGAGCTCATTACGGTCTGGGGAGTTTGAAAAAACTTCCAGTAAATTTTTCGGTCTTTAAGTAGAACAAAAAATGCCGGCTTTTCTTTAAAGAAGCATAATATCATTTATTCTGGCCAGAAACATACTTTCCTTGGGATCGTAATTTTGGTTCATAAGTTAGGTACTCCACAATCGAACCGTTTATAAAGCTATTTCTCAACTAGTTTAACACACTGAATATTTTTTTTTAAATTATAAGTCGCAAATCTATCTTCATACATACGCATACCTGCCTCAACCGTACATGACCCTTACCTAAGCGTACCTGAATCTTACCGAGCCGTACCTAATCTAACCGTACTTACACGAGCCCATAATATCAAACTTAATCTGACCCAATTTTACCTTACGTTGCGTTGCATTTTTGTAACCCATTCTTGCCCAGCGATGCCGTTCGGAAACAGAAAAAAAATATTTTAGAGGATTTTTTTCAGTTCAGTATTGTCACAATTCAGAAAATATCACCCCTTTGTAAACCTGAAATTCAATTATTTAGGCATTTTCTAAACCTTAAAAGTGCGTATTTCAATAGAAAAAAATCATCTCAATTTCTCTTAAGCTAAACACTCCAAATACATTGGGCGAATGGATCAAATTCCTACAACTTTAAAATGTAGTATTAAGAAAGACGTGTCTTGGACGATATATTCATGACGAATTTCAGTCTTATAACTTCAAAAAATTCAAGATTAAACTCTGTAAACCGCTATTACCTACCCTACAAGCCGCGAGCTTACCGGCAACTATAAGAGATTTAGTAGGAAGTTGCAATAGACCCTACTTAGTCTGTGGCTGAATTTTTCAACCACGCTTTAAAGTAAAAGTCAACAGAACCCTTGTTGATGAATTTCGACATTTTGACATGTTTACGTCCTCTCGAGCATCTTCACCTCAAACCGGCGGTCATGCGTTCTTAAAATTACTGTTACCGGGAGACAGACCTCAATTTATATCCAAGAAGTGTTTGTACTCTGGACCGCCAACGAAAAGACTAAGTCACGTTTTCCTAACCGCAATTTGAGTCGCTGTATAAAGATATTCCGGCGTTGAAGCTAATGTTGCTGAGCTGGAAAGTCGTCTGAAAACCAAGACGGGGAGCGTTTCCTAAATCCGGAGCTTAGCGCCATCGTAAAGTGGTCAGAATTTGGACTTGAGACGTCATTCTGGAATTGGTCGCGGAGCAACTATGTATTACGAATACGCCTTCTATATTTCCCACGTAATGAACAAGGGAGTGATCGTGTTCAGTAGCTCAGTGGAGTCGGGTATTTCATGGGACACTAAAAAGAAAAACCTGTCATGGCGCTGAGCTTGATTGGCTTACTTCACAGGCTATTAAACCCGATAGTGTACACCAATAAATATTTGGAAAGATAAGGAAGAAAGTCGAGGATAATATCTGCTATTTTATCCGTGAAGAAACGTCAGTAAAAACGCCACGTGCTTTTTCTTTACAATTTTTCAATCGTCAATTTTACAATCACTGCACAAAATTGACCCCCCCTTTTTACGAATGTTTACAACAATTTAATTAGTTGATACCACAAAGTCAGAAAAGTTATTAGACCCATGTTTTGGTTGGAGCCGATGAAATTTAGATTGTTTCAAAAAAGTGCAAAAGTATATAAGCTTTTTAGACGCGAGATCGAGAAAAGGCGGGATTTAGAAATCGGTTTCATTGGCCTACTATTTATGATTATGAAGGTTATTTTCACTTTCAAAATATATCAATTAGTTATTCGCAAGTGATTTTGCATTCAGCACATGTCGCGGTTTCTCCTCGGAAAGTGCTTGGCAAAATATCCGTTATTTTAATTCCGATTGTTTTGGTTTATTTGGGTGCAAGACACGGGTGAGTAACAAAAGAATTGCTTGACCGCCTCGCGACTCGCTTTATCAATGAAAGCAGCCTTATAGGAGCACGCTTCGCTTCGATCAACAAAACAATTCTGATACTTATGAAAACTGTTTCTTTTTCTGTAAAATGGGAATGGCTTCACAGGAGGAAGTAGGGTCAACCAACCCTGAACCGTTAAAACAGGCTAAGCCTGTGACAGCACTCAGAAAATTGACTTAAATCGCTATTTTGAGGTTACGCTTTACGATTTAGAACTAAATGAAGAAATAAAAAAAGCGCCATCTTAAAATGATTTGTCTTTTGCAATATTACCCATGTTTAGAGTCTCCAGCCCAAAATTCCGATAGGATATGATAAAAATTCCCGATCGGACTTTATTTGCGATCGAAATTATCTAACGGATTTCCCATCGGAAATCCGATCAGATCTTATTTTTGATCAAATTTCCGATCAAATTTCTGATCAAATTTTATTTCCGATTGGATTTCCCGTCGGATTTTTGTCCACTTTACGATCGGATCCTATCGTTTTTGATCAAAATTTCCGATCGGAAATCCTATCGGAATTTTGGGCCGGGTTACTAAAGAAAGAGGGGTGTTGCTATTAACCCAACATGCATTAATATATGGAAACTTGAACGCACGTGACCAACTTGATGTATTTTCAATGGGAGGTGACTTGAACGCTTGGTACCCAACCTAATATATTTTAAATGGGGCAGTCGGGTCAGTTAATAGACCCTCCAAATGCAAATACCTGTGGGTAGCTCAAACGCCTATGTCGCTTTGGTTATATGTAGATATGTCAGTAGTCATATCTAGCAAAAGGCTTCGTCTGATATGACTTTTCATAGGTCTTCTAAAAAATTAGAGCCCTAACTATTCAGGGCTTTATTTAAAACAAGCCAATCTTCGTTTTTGCCTTCATACTCGAAGCAGGTACAGTGTTTCCGAAAACAGGTATTTCTTCTTGTATCAGCGTTCTCCGTTATCTAACCTATTTATGCCCACGCTTTTGTTTTCCCGAACAATATAACAAAAGGCCCGCTTTAGGGCCGCTTAAATTAGGCCTAATGTTGGTTTCTCTTTTAAAATCTTTCAGAACAGTCTAAGCGCTAGTGGGTTCGATTTTTATACACAGCATTTCGAAAGAAACTAAATCTCCAACACAAAGAGAACGCTAGTACTCGTGATCTACACTCACGGCTATTATGTTCAGTAAAAGTGGCTCTAAAACACACATAAGTGGAAAAAAAGAGAGAGGGCAACATTCCTGGATCAGTATGATTCGTGCTCACTCCTGCTCGCAGATTTCCTCCTCTCACACGTTAAGTAACCGAGTATAAAAATGAGCAAGATGCACAAAGACTGTTTGGTTCTCTGCCAAGAAGTAAAGTCTCGGACTAAATGTGTGTCGACCACTGCTCCGTGGCCATAGACAAACTACGAGCGAGCCTTCCTTATAGCATGCATGTTACTGGCAGCGGTTCAAGGAGGGGGGGGGTTCCTCTTGACATTTGCGTAAAAGCCTTAAGGAGAAAAGTAACAGCGCAAGATTTAACTTATTCGGATGGAATGCTCGCTTTCACGCCTCATGCCTTTCGACAACATTTTCGGCCGTTCGCGAATTAATAACCAAACGTCTTTTTTACTAAGCGATCTGTCTGCTAGCGAAGCCTCTAAAGTTTTGACTAATCTATTGAGGCGGAGAACCTATCCTTAAACGTCAGAATCTTTCACTCGTTGCCTAATCGTTCCTGCGCATCACGGCTACTTTTAACCTTTCTTAATTTTAAAAGTCACTTTTTAATATAAAATTACTTTAAGCAGACGGCATGAGATTCCCAGATTTTAGGGGGATAACCCTTGTTTTGATTTTTTCGCGATTTTTATATGCCTGAACTTTAACTTCTGAACTGGAACGATGGATTTGAATGTTTACGTCCGCATCATTACTCATGGTCTCCACCTGAAAGAAAATTTATGGCTCATTGTAATCTCAAGTGAAAGTGAAATCAGCGGAATAATTTATTATTTACGCGCTTTTTTCACGAAAACCATAGGTGATTCTGTAGCTTAATTTATGCGATTAAGGACGATACGCGCACGCCTACACATCCAGAAAAAGGGATCATTCAAGACTGAGCTCTGTGGATGTTGACATGCTAATGAATGGGCAACTTTCTTGGTTCCGTCAGCGTGTAAATTATTAATAAGTAGATTTTGCTTCGTTTTTGTTTTGGCCTCCGTTTGAAGATGCTATTTTACAGCAGTTTGTAGTTTTCTCTTTTGAAATCACTATTGAGTTGTCACTTTCAAGCATCGAAAATTGACGCGCGCGCATCAAAAGGACAAATCGCTGTCGGGAGACAAACGGAGCCTCTTGACGGAGATGAGAAATTGATAGGCGATTGAGAGTTCCTGTCGACCACATATCCTTTACCGGCAGCTGTTGGCTTTTCCTTTAGACGAACGTCTCATACATTCCTATCATTGAGACGGACAGTAAGAGTCGCGATTTATTTTTCTAATTTCCGTTCTTGTTTTACAGGGCCTGGCTGTATTGGCTATCCTGGGCAGCGCCCAACGAAGTGAAGCGGTTGTATCATCCGCCACAACTTCCGCAACAACATCAGCATCCTCTTCATCTTCGACGGCAAAGCGCCGAGAGGCTCCCTCTCTGCCTCCCGATAGTGGAGGCCACGACAGCGACCTCGTCCCCCCGTCAGCTAGTGCAGATGGCGGTTCCTTTAATGTCCCTTTATCGGGACCCTCGTCTGGGTTCCCATCCGGGCCGCAAGCTCTAACCGGTCCGCAAACCTCTTACGGACCACCTCCATCGGGACCGCCGTCGAATTCGTACGGCCCGCCGCCATCCGGGTCGCCTTCTAATTCGTACGGTCCACCGCCTTCAGGACCCGCGTCCGGGTCGTTCGGACCTCCGTCTGGACCTCCTTCAGGACCGTCCTCGAGTTCGTTCGGCCCACCCCCGTCGGGACCGCCGTCGGGCTCTTATGGACCACCTTCGTCCGGACCGCCTTCGAGCTCGTACGGACCTCCTTCGGGACCTCCCTCGAGTTCTTACGGGCCTCCTTCGTCCGGACCTCCGTCAAGCTCGTACGGACCTCCTCCATCGGGACCCCCATCGAGTTCTTATGGACCACCACCATCGGGGCCGCCTTCCTCGTCGTACGGACCTCCTCCTCGGAGACCGTCATCTCACTATGGACCACCCTCGCAGCAGTATCATGGTCCACCTCCGAGCCCATCCTACGGACCCCCGCCAAGAAGACCTTCCAGCTCTTACGGCCCACCATTGTTCTTAGGGCCTCCCAGCCACTCCTACGGGCCACCTCCAACCAAGTACGGCCCACCTAAAAATCACGGACCTCCGCCGAAATACGGGCCTCCTCCGAAATACGGACCACCTCCACCAAAATACGGCCCGCCCAAGGAAGCACCTCCACCGAAATACGGCCCTCCCCCGCAGCAGTCCTACGGACCTCCAAGCTTCGAATACGGTCCTCCTCCGAAACCAAGCCGTCCTCAGATAGAATATGGACCTCCCCCACAGAAACCCCACATCGAATACGGACCCCCGCCCCAGAAACCCCAACTTGAGTATGGACCACCACCGAAACCTCACATCGAATACGGACCTCCCCCGCAGAAGCCTCACATCGAATATGGGCCACCTCCACAGCAGTACTCTCCTCCTCCAGTTCCATCCCAAGGAGGCCACAGTTTCGGATTCACCTCATCCAAGTCCCCTGACACGTTGTACCGCCCCCCATCCAGCTTCGGCGGCGGCAGTGCCCCACCCACGCCACCAGAAATCAAATACGATGGCTGGCAGCCGGTTGCAGGGCTCTCAGTGCCTGCCTCCACCTACGAACAACCTCAACCTATCGCTCCTTCAGGAGGCGACAACAACGTTTACTCCAACTACAACAGCCAGCTAATCGACCAGAGCGGCATCCGGCCGACGAACGGCGTCCCCAGCAACTCGTACGGCCTTCCTCTGTCGCAACCCAAGAAACCCGTCCTCCACCGCGTCCCAGTACCCCCCGGCCTCATCGAGTCCATCGGCCAGGCCGTTGAGAACGAGGTGAAGCAACAGTACAAGGGTGATATGTACATTCCGCCTGCCGTTCCCGAACCGGGTGTCCCTGTACCGGACTACAGCGACGCTTTCAGCGCCCCGCAGGACCTCTCGCAGTCCTTCGGACAATCACTCGGCACGAGCGGTCCCTCAAACCTGCTCACAGCCCCTGCCGCCAACTACCAACTCGTTAACTTCCAGGACTTCAGCGCTCCGGCCGCGTCCTTCGGGGGCAGCGCCCTGTCCTCGGCGACCTTCAACACCGCTCTCGGGGCGGGCGACAAGCACGTCCCCGCCAGCTCGGGCCCAGACCTCATGCTGGAAGGCTCCTATAAACAGACTGCGCGGACATCCCCAACTAGCGAGGGCGCCGCTTCGCAGCAAATCATTACAGTGGGCAAAGACGAACTCGCCATCACGGGCAAAAACTCGCTCTCGGAGATTCTCACCAACTACGGCAACAGCTTGGCGGCTTCTGGGCTCGGTGGCGACATCCTGCCGGACAATGGCAGCTCGCCCGTCCCCGCTAATCCTGCCACCTTCGCCATCGAGTACCCCGGTGCCAAAAGTGGCGATGTCCCGCACGGGGACCTTATTTCTCATGGACTCTTACAAAACATTCTCGCCGCCATAGAGCAGCCCGTGAGCGCTCGGACGTACTCGGAGAGCCGGAATCACACGGAGGTCCTTGCGGGGGCGGGCCTCGACGGCGCCGAAGTCCAACCGAGTATCAACGTGGATGTTGCGGGAGTGAACGACTTGCTCCCGATGGCCGCGGGTCATCAGCCGGGAACGACTGCCGTGGAGCACACGACTTCGACGTCGAGCACGCAGAAGGACGCTGACTCGTCGAAAGAATCTCACTCGGATTATTGAGCCAAGGACGTTGAAACTTAAACCCCTTAACGGCTATGCTTTTCAATTGTTGAAAGGCGATCAGATTTTCTGGGGATCTCTTTTTCTAAAGAGTGTCCTTAGCTGTTAACGGGTTAATGTGTGTGCGAAGACCAATGCGGTTTAGCACGTTATTTATGCCCTTCTTTGTAAGCGACCAAAGAGGTTGAACTCGCACTGACTACCATTTTAATTCCTCTGCGAATTTTTTCACGAGCGTAACTCGTATCAGAACTACGAAAAGAAGAACAAACGGAGAGTTAAGTTGCGTGTGAATAGAAGAAAAAATAAGAAAGATTTTTATCGAGAGAAAAGCGCGAGATTTTGTTCACACACTCGTTGCTGCTCCATGGGAAGACTGACCGACGTATCCTTTTAAAACATTTTTCATTCTTTGTCAATTGTTCTTTGTACTCGATTCGTTGAGCACTGACTGCCAGAAAAGTGGTTCATGCCATAATGCGTCCAATTTTGATCACAGCAACTGAAATCACCCGGTATCTGAGCATACCGGTACCTAGATTCCTTTAAAATGTGCCATTTCTGACCGAATAGATCTTACCCATACTTCAAACACAGTTTTTATCATTTCCAGATAGACTGGAGAATTCTCATATCACAATATAACATATCACAATACTCTCAACCTTAATTATTTCCTCGAAAATGGTAGCACGCATTATTTTTTTTTTCATTTAGGACCACTTTAATAATTTTTAAGAATGAGTGCAACTTACACCGGAAGTGAGTCATTTCACTCGTGGGAATGAGTCGATTCATATAAATGGAATTTGACGTTCAGAGGGTGAATGTTAGAACCTGTCTTAACTCTTAAGATAAAGTGAGTACTGAAAATACTTAAGTATACCTCAAGTCGAAATGTTGTTTCTAGGGTACTCCAACAACGAGGCCTGCCTTTGTACAAAACGCAAATAAAAATGATTATTTATTGTAACAGTGTATTCTTTTTCTTCCGGCAGGGTGCGAAAGGGCTATAAATTTTTGCCTCTGAAAATTTAGCATTCGGGATATAGCATTGCTTTGCTCCTTTACTTGCCAACTAAATTTAATGAATCTCAGTCACGCGATAGAGCGCACGGTAGCACTTCTGAAAGTGTAAGCTACCCACAGTCCACTATTAGATTGAACCATCTTGAACCAGAAGTACTGTAATTAACTGAGACTCTTCAGTGTTGGATAACTTGTATCAGAAGCACTCTCTGGTCTACTCAATACGCACAACTTTCAAAATACCACGGCTGCTCAAGAAGGTATTTAGCGAGAAAGCTATCAAACAACTTAGTTACCACATTATTTATACATCATTCAAACCTCCAACGAAACTCTCTCGATTCCTTGGACAATCCAAAGGATTAGATTCCCAGACGTTTAGCATTTGACTTTTAAAAATTTTATTTCAAACAAAACTTAAATAAATCTCACGATATGGAAATGTAAATAAATCATCAAGGTTGTATGTTTTCGAAAATAATTTTAATAACGTATGTTCTGTTTGACTATTCCTTATGGCTTTACTAAAATGGAACTCTCGAATCTCGTTTTCGAATTCATAATTTCTTTCTTTCCGATTTAATAAAAAGAAGAAATTAGCAACAATTCAACAGTCTGATTTGGTTTGGAATTCAGATATTCAACTCATTAACAAGGGAGAAAATACTTTTTATTCTCCGTCTCGTTTAACATGTCCGTGTTAAGGTTAGTATGAGCGGAAATTTAAAAAAATGCACTCTTTGTTGATGTTTTGAACTTACGAAGAATTTTTTTCGGCAGTGGATTCTCTATTTGTTTATTTCTTTACATTTTTTAATTTTTATTGATTTTTTGTTTTTTCAGAAAAAAAACTTGTTCAGTCGTTTGATTGAATGACGCAACGAAATTTTCAGCGATATTTTTTTCCATGAACCTTGGTTGATTTACTCTTATCTTCCCATAGCCGTTGTTTTAAAACACTTCGAATATTCGCAAATCAGCAAATAAATTCTTCATTCAATTTCTCTTAAAGTCCGACTACAGTTTGACTTAAACAGGAAGTTATAACGTCTTTAAGTTCTTTATCACAAAATTCTAGGCCAAAATATGTTGCTGATTTTTGTAAAAAAACTTTTTAGCATTTTCTGGGCACTGATGAGTCGGGTAATTTCACGCGTATTTTAAATTTAGCTTAAGCCACAGTTAAGTCGATCCAGATTCGATGTTCGGAAGATTCTAACAGCTGATCCTGTTCATTCGACACTTGGAAGACCCTCGGCGGCGACTGCGAAGTTCGGTGATGTTCGGCAGAGTTGGTGGCACCTGTGTTATAGTGTCATCGCACGTAGTGAACAGCTGTGCGATCGCTGTAAATTTTGTAACCCAAAAGCAGCAAACTGCAAATCGTGACGACTGCCAGGAACGTATCTGCGAAACGACATTAACATTAGCCGTAATCAAAGACAAAATTAGGCTTTAAGCTTCAAGTAAATTTCTAGGAATGTAGTTTTTATTTCTCGCAGCGTAGTAGACCTCCAAATACTTAACGTTGCTTTTAGAATTTAGTTTAACTGCCTAGCTTGAAATCACTGAGGTCGTTCAGAACTAGCCGGCCTAAGCTTAAGTTATTTGGAGGGCTAGCTAAGGGTGGCCCAGGCGAGGCTATTTATCTGCCAAGCTAAATTATTTTCAGGTTCTTCAGAGAACTAGCTCGAGTTGGTTTACCTTAAAATGGCCCAGCAATACCCGCTCTAAAAAGTACGGAGCGTGCAAGTTAGAACGAAGTAAATTAGCAATTTTCTTGGCCCCACGCGCTACACCGCAAAGGTGTTAAACAGTTTATTGCTCGTATAGGCTAACCTCAGCTAGGTTATTTTAGAGCCAGGCCAACGTGGTGAAACTCATTAAATAGGCGTAGCTTAAATGCTCGTAAATCGCAAAACAAAATGCCTAAAATATCATAAGTGAACTTGACTTGACTGAACCAATCGTCTTGCTACTGAGAACGACTGGAACAGAAGAGAGTATGACCCTGCACTCACATACTAAGTAGCTCTCACTAAGTTACGTGATTTCCATACCATTTAAAGCAAATTAGACTATTTTTTTACCCGTCCCTTTTTCAGCAGAACTTCTTCGATATTATTCTTACAGTTTAGAATGATAAAAATAAGATGGGGACATTTGTATTGTTTTTAATTATTTTTTTATTAACACCCTTTTCTCCTTTTTTTCTTTTCT
>Ga0058701_10004697_pt1 | contig 11145 bp, 6 predicted proteins | sample AgamicOrMae_FD_97039 | JGI IMG/M metagenome (GOLD analysis project Ga0058701, IMG submission 97039) | Agave microbial communities from Guanajuato, Mexico - Or.Ma.e | ecosystem: Host-associated > Plants > Phyllosphere > Phylloplane/Leaf | place: Guanajuato, Mexico | collected 2012-06-04 | reverse complement strand
TTCACTAAGAAAACTGAAAGCGCCATTGAAGGTGGGCAATTTTTTTGTTTTTAGGTTACATCTCGAAACCCGTTCTAGAAATCGTATTTCATTTAGAACGCAAAGTCGCTGGTCTTCAGGTTTCTTTTCAACTTAACTCCTTCTACTTATTAACCTCTACTCTACAATTACAAGTGTTGGTTGCGTTCTGTGTTACAATTCCAGCCCATTGCGAACGACTCCTTTTTGGGAGTTAATTTTATTTAGCAAGATTTAGGATGATTTATGCAGTCCGACCAAAAGTGGGCAACAGCTGTTCTCAAAGCAAACATCGCACGCTTTTCATTAATATCTTTCCGAAAATAAGTATGCCCAAGAGTAAAATTAGTGGTACGAAAGTGTTCGCAGCCAACTTTAGCGATTACACGACTTGTTGAAGACTTTCCATAATTGCTAAGTTTTCATTTGTGAGAGTGCCACTTCTGCTAAATCAAGATGATAATCATGTAACGAGAATATTACGGATCACATTTGGCGTTAAATCTATTTTAGGGCTTCTTTGCAGTCAAACCTTTGGACAAGCCTTAACAAACCGCGCTTCTAATACTTAAAACAAAAGAAGTCCATGAGAACAAAAGTACCTATCAAAGGTACGAGACCGTCTTAATAATAAATGCGAGTGATATAATGGAGGAGGGCGCCAAGGATGAAGCGCAACTTAAAGTTTCCTCGGGGTACAACTGCATTTTAGGGCACAGAAGAGAGAGAGGATATTAAAAAATGACCCATAGTAGGTCCACGTAGTTTAAGGACGGTCCCTTACGAGAATGAATACTGGGCGCGCCCTAACAATTTTTCCATAGCTTCCCGAAACGCCAAAACATCGTAACATAAAGATTTCCTTTGAGAACAGTAAATATTTACGTCAGTTTCAAGAATGTATGGAATGACATGCGATTGCATGAGAACATCATTGTAAAAAGAGAATCATAAATTCAGATACAACGAAAGTTCAATTACTGATCTGAAAAAAGATTTCAGAACATTTTTGAATTTCAGACATTGTTTTTATTTCTATAAACTGCTTATTTGAAGAACGATATAATTGAAATTCAGTGAATATTTGGACTAAAATTTTTTCAGACCAGTGATTTCACTTTTGTTGCATCTGACTTTAAGATTCTCTATTTACAGTGATATGGAATGAGCCTATCTGAAGCAAACAAAATTTGCTTGAAGTCTTTATTCGGACAATTTTATCTCTTCAATTTTTGTAGCGTCTCTGAGGGCAGCTGAAAGGTACAAACGAGTACAAACCAACGGTTCCTTTGCTTGATCTTTGGAAACGTATTTACTAATGTCTGGTTTACTTTTTAGACTACAGTATGAGAACGGCAACCCTCAGATTACAAAAGGTCTCGGTGAGAGCTTTCCATTGATGTGGCTGAACATAGGACAATCTTGAAAAATAAGGGAATAAAGCGTTTTTTTTTTCAAGATAGACCTGAGTTTAGCAGGACTTCGAAAAGGTCTCAGCAAGTGCTTTCCATTAATGAAACTGAAGGTTAATCTTGAAACAATGTCAAAATACATACTAGCCCCGTTTCATTTTAACACCCAAAACAGGCAAGAACTCTCTAATCTGGTGAAACAGGTGTTCCGTTTTTTCTATGTTTAACCGGAAGTCTAAACTTCGCGTTTTCGTTATAAAAAAGGGTTAGCCACAGTGAGGAGAAGATCACCCCTAAGCGAAACTTGCATAAGTCGTATTGCCTTTTCAATACCGTCTTCCAGCGCACACATCCCATGCCCTGAAAAGCCCCTCCCTCAGAGGGAAAAAAACACAAAAAACCCCAGTTAAAAACTCAAAACCGACAATAATGAAGGTTGTTTTCTTACAGAATGATGTGTAGATACTCCAAGATTGACTATCACTGAACTAAATTTATTCTTTGTTATACGAGGAAAGACAAACACAAAAATTGGCCGTGCTTTACCATTGCGGTAAGGAAATAAGTGTGCGGGTACCGGGTGAGAGGAATACTAAATACCAGATTTTAAGTCGATTTGCAGCAACGTGACATTGAAACGGCGCCGAACGACTTTTCCGGGGTGAAAACTGTTGACTTACTTCTGGGACACCATAATTTCAATTAAAAGTTGTTCTTTCGATGAAATGGTATGTGCTAGTACAGCAATGTTTGCTCCTATGCTAATACGACGACATATACATTCATTTTGATGACCTCAAGTAGCTTATCATCCACTAATCCCCGAAAATAAGAAAAAAAGATCTCGCGGTTGCAGATCCTTGGACAGACTCAGCTTCGAGGGATTTCGGTTAGCACTAATTAGCATGTTACAGTAGGCATGAAAAGCATGAAAGATGCTTTGGCACACTAAGGCCATGATAAATGGTAACGAGACCCCAAGAAAATAAGTAAAAGCCCTCGATTTGACGGTTTGTGTGCATTTTCGCACCCGATTCCAAAATCTTTTTCAATGAAAATAATGGCGCACGTGCTTTGGATAGAATCAGTTCATTAGTTAACAGAACATTGTCCCTCCTTTTTACTCGTTCTTTACCTCTCCCTACCTACCTTCCATGTTAGAAGTAGAAAGAACGAGTGTAGCGCTCAACGCGGATGATGTCCGTTAGCCAACAGGTATCACACCCGAAACCAAAGGATATACGACGAAAAGTCCAGGACAAGAAATGAAGCTCCTGAAGCCGAGGTGCGAATAGAAAAGTTACGTCCAAATACAACACGCCGTACAGCACTCATGGGGCGTGAACATTTTAACGTACGAAGAGGAGTGCTCTTATGGGGCTTCGTGTAGGGTTAAAACAGACAAATTCTTTTGTAAGCTTATAAGAGATACCGATGTGCCAGATTTCACTGAAACTTGAAGATCAAAAATTAATATTTAAAACTTTGCATTAACTTACGAGTGATGCATAAGCAGCGGAACAAAAGCCTTAAGCAAGAATCGATTCAAGATTGAAATAATATTTGAAATATGATTTAAATTTTCGGTGACTCTGTGAAATTCGACGTCCACCAAAAAAAAAGGAGAAAAAATGAATGAGTTTTACAGAAATGCTATTCTTTTGCCGCGGTAGGACTTCAAAAAATTCTTGCACTCGGCGAGGGCTGATAGCGCAACAGACTGACAAGGATACGTTGTAAGGTGTAAATCACAGATTTGCACCGGACCCACCGACACTTGTGGTACCCTCTTAATGATTTGTAATTCTTAATGATTTGTGATCAAAGAAAAACTCGGGTGCAAAATGCCTTCTACCCTACCCCCTGCAGCCACCCTCAAAGTTGGGGGTGCGAAAATTCGATGGCCCAAAAACCCGTCGAATCGACGTCAAACAACGCAGAATGACTTCCCCTAAAGCCATTTTTTTCTCAAGGTATCGAGTCTCCTCACCTTATATTTGATGCGGCTCTGCTCACACGACTGCGCCAGTGCTGGCTAGAGGAGGACTCAAAGTCTTGAGCGTGCACTGCATGGGTAACCTGAACAGGTCTGGAACTATTCCCTAAAATGATCATATTTCCAACTAATCAATTTCGGAATTAATTTCCAGATGAATCGGTACCTCCGGTATCTAACAGCGGGCAGCGCCTCCTCGTTGGCTTCCTGGGCGCCTATGGACAGACCCAGGTAGTGCTTGGCGCCCTGCCCCTCGCCGTCAACGCGGTCAACGAGAACCCGAGCCTTTTGCCAGGTAACTTCATCTTAACAACTCTGATAAAAACGCCACGGATACAAACAGCAGAAGAAATGATTCAAGAAGTTAGAGACAAAGAACATGGAGGACTGTTGGTTGCTGCAACGGGAGGGAGCCATTAGCGACGGTGTTTTAAGTGTCAAGCTGTTTGCGATGATTGAAATGCGCGATTCGCGTCATAATGTGGCTCATTGTAATCGTTTTAGCTCAAGGTTTTCGTTTAAGGTTAAGTGAACATGATTAAGGTGAGCTTCATCGAAATTTGTGTGGGTTGTAACACGAAACGAACGTTAATGTGGATCATCTAAAATCGTTATGTCAACGTCAAGGTTATGTAGGATCGTGTATGTTTTTAGGCTGAACCATACTGTGGAAATAAGGCCTCCCGGCATAAATCTTCTGCCGAATTTTCTTGTAAGAAATGTAGACAAAATAATACGAAGGTCTGGAATTTGTTCTGAGCAAAAGCCATATAGATTCAAGATTAGAATACTTCCGTTAAACTTGAGAGGAACCGGAACTAGTTAGTTGTTGCAGAAATGTCTTGGAAGATTGGTGCTATTTTAAAATTTGCCATGAAAATTCACGAACGCACCTCATCAACACAATAAAAAGCCCTATTGAAATTTCGAAAGATCATCTAGCCTGAGCTCAGGCGTTCGTTGCCAAGCCGAGCGGAGCGAAGCATAAGCCACTCAACTGAAACCTAACTTAACACAACCTAACCTGGCGGTCGCCAAGGTTGAGACCGCTTTGCTCTCAGTGGCAGGCTGCTGCAGTCGAGAAGTAAGCGGCATCAGGCTTGGTGACAGAAGAGCGACGCGAGGCACGTGGCTCGTCTCAGTAGGCAGCCTAAGACTTGGCGACGATATGTAATAAGGTTAAGCTATAGGTGGCTTGCTCCGATGTCACCCCGCTTTGCTTGGCATCGAAAGATAAAGCATCGCGGGAAACGCTATTTGAAAATTTACGAAACATAAGATTATAACAATGTTCCAACTCTCGTTTGAGAATGTGCACTTCAAGGCATCCATTTCAACGATGTAAAGCCAACAAGGGTGCATTTTGCACAAAAATGTAAGTTTCGGGTAGAACTATAACTGTTTTCAATGTGAACATAAAACTCTTGTTGAAAATATGTCCTACTTTGGTTGGTTTTCTAGCTAGACCAATGAACAGCCATATCAACTGCAAGCTCTCGCCCCTTTCTATTGATATGTAGTTACCGGTATATTGATCGGTCTACGCCGAAAACTAACCGAGAACCTGTTGACTACCCGAAACAGATACCGGACTTCCCAACTTACGTCCTTTTTTAATCAAGTGCAAAACATCGTGTAGAGTGCTTGGAAGGCGGGAGGAGAGGTGAAATTCTAGTCGACGCAAGGTGTAGCTGTAGCTTCTGAGACGGCTGTCTCTAAGAAAGTTGGGTTAGGTTTACATCCTCTGCTTACCTATAGCAGGACCCGCTTTTCACACAGTATACAGTTGAGATCGTTAGTTGTGTCGCACTCGAATTCAGTGACTGCCATTTTCCGACATTTGTGTTATTACTTACGCATTTAACGCTCCGACCAAGTGGGTCGTTCTCGACTAAATGCATATTTTCATTCAACGTTGGAAATCTCGGATTGATTATAGCATTTTGATAAAAATGTTCACCTTATATTTTCGCACATGAAAAATTTCCGCAGCTTTAGAAACCCATTTTAAGAATTTAGAGCCATTTTTTTAAAATGAATTCTGATTAACTGAAATTTCTCACGCGTTCCCGAAACATTAATCGGTAGAAAACCACGCGCTACGTCAGTTCAATAATATTGCCTACATAAATTTCTCGAAACGGAAAGTCCCTGGATTCGAAAGCGAATAAGCTGTACACAGCTACCCGCAAAATCAGCTCATCTTTTGTGAGATAAGTGGAAAGAGAAAATCCCCGGTGAAGTGAAACGAGGAGAAAGCAAGCTGCAGCAAGCAACTTTGATTGGGCGAGTGTAATCAAGGTCGTTGTCAGGCCTTACGGGTACTTTGGGCCCCCCTGGGTGCCGGGTACGGCGGGCAGGGCCGCGGTATCGAAGTCGCAACTAATACCGCTGGTCAGGAGAGAGATATGTGTCTAGCCAACACAGGGGCCATTCAACCCCAAGGATGGAAAATACGCTACAGCGGCCGGGTTCAAACCATAAGTGGCTATTTTGGCCAAACTGGCTCGGCAGGGCAAGGCGATTCGCGAATCAAATGCGAGCTGTATGGCTGACAAGTGAGAGCAGATTGCGATTCTTCCGGACTAACATCAGGCGTTCACATTCACTACACCGTAGGCGAAAATATCAAATCAATTTTTTTTAAACGAGAATCAAACTTTCAAGGGACGCATGGCACAGTGTTGCCAGATTTCGCGAAACTGTTTTACAGGCGATTAACTTTTCAATCGGTAGAGATAACTCAATGATCAACCCCATTTTCGAACTTCTCAGCTGGAGAGCGATCCAAAACGTAACCATGATCGGTTATCTGAAGTAGTTTTTGAGTTAACCCAGGTCATAGTTTGCAAAATCACTAAATCTGGCAACATTGGCTTGGCAGGGAGGAACAGCATTGCACTGGGTGGGAGGAAAATAAAGGTTTGGTAATCAATGTTCATATAGGCAGCATCGTAGACTTTTTAAAGTATGTAATTATACAAATGTGTATAAATGGTCAAGATAAAACAGCAACGGTGTGGCGTTTCGAATGGGTGGCGTAGGTGCAGGATGCTGGACGAGCGGAAAGGCCTGGCCAATAGCAAGTCAAGAGCAATCTGTAGCTGACAATGTAAGAAGTGTCTCGAGGTGAATTCATTCTCACTTATTGGGTTTTTTTGTGGTCGCCAACTGGTTCGTTTTTCTGTACGCCTTCAAAATAGAAAAATCGATGTTGACGTCAACATGACCAGAACCCTCTCCCATCCCGCGTTGACAGCCACCAACATTTAGGTAACCTCCCTTCCCCCTAATGTTGACGTAATATATGGGCAACCCCTTCCGAAGCACAGGCGAATACACAAGTGTAATTGCGAAGCATACTTTCGTTCTCCTTCTGGGGTCTGAAAGTTACGCTCGCTAAACAATGCTTCTCCCTTAGATATGATTTCTGATGCCAAGAAAATGTTTCCTTGATTGACAAAACATTTTTTTCTTGTTGATTTTCTGTGCAAATTTTTTATTCTTGCAACAAGAAATTTTTTCTTACTGCAAGAAAAAAATTCTTGTACCAAGAAAAAACGTTCTTGCGGTAGGAAAAAATTGTTTCGTCACTGAACCATGAAAACATTTTTTTTGGTGTCAATGACATCTTACAGACAAAAGCAACAATGAGTTTCGCTATATTCCGTTCAATTAGCTAATTCAAGTTTAAAGCGAAATTCTTCTCATTGATTTAAAAAAGACGTTTGTCTTCTGCCGAAACTTTTTGAGGAGCTAGATTCCTTTGGGGCGAAGTTACGCCCTGGATCGAGAATCCATAGCAAGTCAATGCATGGATATCCATAGAAATCTAAGGATTTCCAAATGGATATCCATATAAGCATGGATAATCAAATACTGATATCCATAAAGAACATGGATATCCATTCGTAGATATTCATTGTTTACGGATATCCATTGCAGAATGTCCATACATGGATATCCCTGCTTGGATATCAATGTGGATATCCACACTTGCATGGATAACTGAAGAGTGACATGAGAAAATCATGGATATCCATGTTGACATCCGTGGATTTTTTGAAATCCATGTATGGATGTGCTATGGATTCTCGGACCAGGGAATGAACGTAAATGCCAAACTAACAAGGAAATTAAAGAACAAGTTGGTGCCTTTTGAGGACGCCGCCTGGACTACGTCGTGGCGGACATCGGGTCGGCGACCAACTCGAAGTCTGCTTTAGCTGCTCTGGGGATTCGCGCCATGACGGACATGAGGGACAAGGGAGCTGCGGCTCTCATTGGGCCGGACGAGTCATGCGGCTCGGAAGCGCTCGTCGCCGCCGCATGGAACCTGCCCATCATCAGCTACGTGAGTCAAGTGCTTCTTTGTCTCTGGATTCATACGTTCTCTTTCACTTCCATGCAAGGAGACTGAGTTTTCGTCCATGTCAATAGAATAAGTATCATAAAGGAGCAAAAAATCTTGCTGGAAAGAAGACTGGATACTGTTAATACAAAGGGGTGACCACTATCCGGCTGATATCAGGTTGATATTCTTGATACACGGCGGTTTGATTCGGTCGAAACATGGCGGTATTCAGCGATTTTTCAAGTTATTTACTCTCTGACCACTGATATCTGGCTAATAATTAGGTATATCCTGCGGATATTTTTTAATATACTGCTGAAATCTGTCGATGCTTAATTGGAATTTGGCCAAAATCCGTTTGTTATGTGTCTGATATCCGGTTGATATCCTTGATATCCTGATATCCGGTGTACAGATTTCCAGCAAGGTGTTACCCCTTGGTCAATCCTCTAAAAACTTTGAGAAAACCGGTGGGGAGCAGGAAGTGCGTATCCACAACAAAACTTAACCCCTCTTTAAGGTTGAGCCACAGTAAGATAAAACAGGGAAAGAGGTGTTGGATATTTCAAGAGAGACAAACCTGTCAACAACTAACAATGAAAAGATCTCGTCGAGAGCTCTCACATTTGATATGGTTATTGATATCATGGTATCAGCAACACTGTAAACCGGTGCGATGAATTTTGTTGCGTGTGAATTTCAACGATGATTTTGTAGTCCCTCCCCTCCATACAGATTAGTGATTAGTGAATGAAGATCAGATACAACTAAATGCGAAATTCACACAGTCGGGGCCTACTTTCACTCGCTTGCCCCATGTAGTGAGGTTCACTGCCCTGCAAAAGGGTTAACCTTATTGTGGTTGAAAGTTGAATTTGGGGTGAAAAAAGTTGCTTATTCAATTCATCCTATTTTGAAGGGGTTAAATTAAACCTAAGGACTTAAAGTTTAAAATGACACTCTTCCTTGTTTTACCTTCGTGCCTAAAACACGTATGGGACTACCTAAAGCTTAACTTTATACTGTGTCTTTGTGTCTGTGTGTTTGTCTGTCTTGGTTAGTATGTCTTACTTCCTATGGTGGACGAAAACTTGCGTAAAAAGCTATTATCAAACATTGGGAAACCGATATCGATTTCTTGATCAAAACACGGCTTTTTCGCTCTGTAAATAGCGTTCTTTTCTACTATGCCTGGAAATGAATAAAAAAAAAATTAAGACCATAGGAAACAAAACCATACATTTGCTTGATGAATTATATTTCGATTACTCGAACGGTCTTCGATATGATCGATGCACCGTTAAATCTCGAAGCCGGGATGAAAATATTGGACTGCGTCAGGTCCAGTTTTTCTACTTGTGTACAACTCATCATCACCAATCTGAAAGAAGTAACAGCACAGCGAGGCAATGGGAACCTAGCTTAACTTAACCTTGCAATAATAAAACCGTTCAAATAATTTCCTGTTACGCTACTCAGACGTAATTATTACGCAGGAAACGTACAATTACGCAACATCCTATCTTCTCAACCTTATTATAAAAAAAGGGGTACCAAAATAAAATCAAGCCTGTCTATTATGTATTTCTAAAGTCTTACAGGGATAAAAATAGGTACGAGAAAAAATACTAGCGGTACGGTGCAACTCATATTATTCGAAGTTAGACCGAAACAAACTCTGAATTATCGACTCATTCAAATCATCAAAAATACCGATATAAGATCAAAAATCAATACTTCAGTGCATGGTGTCATTTTTAGGGTATTGGAGCAAAGATTGGTTAGATTATATATACGTGTTAATTCCAGTTTTATTGACGCTTTCCGCGATGAAACGATATTGTCGTGTGGATGCTAATTCTACTGTATAATCCAAAGATTCTCATCAAAATATCAAGAAATATTTTTTCTTAAAATAATACTGACCTTGTTGAGACGAACCAGAAAGCACGCGCAATTCGCGGTAACTCCAGTAACTTGGAGAAAAAAAAGAGCCTTTTCTCGTATTGCGTGATCATTGAGCAGTTGCGGCTAATTTAAACAAAAACACGTCGATCGCGCAGTGTCTCTATGGGCGGGAAATATGACACCGAGAAAACAACTCCGCAAAGGAGCAAGTTTTAATCTGTCTTTATTGCAAAGTTGAACACTAAAATAACAGATGACTTTTTAATCTCACTAATGCCTGGGACTCACTCGTCGCAACCGGGCAAACAATAATTTAAGTAAGTAGGAGGTACTTGCACGTGGCGCAGGACTGCTAAACCAAGGATACCCGCTAAATTTAGTTTTGTGTGTTGCGTTAACTATGTACACTGTTCCATTTTGAAAGCTGCGTTTTCTACAGATTGGATTCTACCTTTCTCGCACAGAGGAGCTGTGCGATAGCGCAGCGACGCACTAGGCAATACCCAAAACTCGAAAAGCCTAACCTATCGCCAAGCCGTTAGGTTAGCCCAAGTTAGGTTTAGGCTGATTTTATCTGTGTTAGGGTAATCCAGGCTAGATAGGTTGCTAAGGATAAGCTAGGTTAACATTGGTTAGGTCAACACAAGGCATCCAATCCAACCTTTTTCATTCAACGTTACTAACCACCGTCCAGCCTTACGGCGTTAACCAAGATTAGGTTACATGGCCTACACTCTGAAGGTGAATCAGTGGAAATCTACTGAAATTTACTGATAATACTGGTTCACTTCAGTGGTTCGGTTTTGAATGAAATTTAGTGGATATGTATAACTGAGAATCAGTAGATTTCCACTGATTCAATCGTAGTGTATGCCACGCTACTACACGCAAAAAAAAAATACTTTGTCACGGTAACAAATATCTGTGACACTGCTAATTACGCTTTGTTCCTATACAGACTTCAACCGTATCTGTTGAAATAACAATCATTTTTTGTCGCCTTTCCTATTTTCTTGTCATCATTACAATTTTTTTAGTAACTGTAATTAAATTAAAATTGTCGTCTAAAAATTGTAATCTTGGCAAAGTCATTTCTTTTGCGTGTACCCCGTTCTACTGTGCTGTGACCAAGCCTGCTACCGCATACTTCCCGCTGGCGGACTGCTACCGCTGGGAAGTTAGCAACTTAAGTCTTGGCTACCATTAGCTTAGGTAAACTCACGTGAGATAAAGTTACCTGTCGTTATTTGCTTTACATGGCGACCAAAGGTTTGAACCAATCCTTTCAAATTCGTGATCAGTACCGAGAAGACTTGTGTGGGCTATATTTAGTCGTACAGTAGAAATCGTATATAACGAGCACCAAGATCAAGCCGAATTTGCTCGTTATAACCGGTTCTCGTTATAACCGATATCGCTATAATCATATACGTGCATCTACGAGACCAGACTTCAGC
>Ga0058701_10004696_pt1 | contig 11145 bp, 5 predicted proteins | sample AgamicOrMae_FD_97039 | JGI IMG/M metagenome (GOLD analysis project Ga0058701, IMG submission 97039) | Agave microbial communities from Guanajuato, Mexico - Or.Ma.e | ecosystem: Host-associated > Plants > Phyllosphere > Phylloplane/Leaf | place: Guanajuato, Mexico | collected 2012-06-04 | reverse complement strand
GGTATAACCTTGGATGCAAAGAGGCCCTTGCCTTGCAACTGAATGCCGTACAGAATTGTCATAATTTATTCGCGATTCATTCAAGAACTACTAGAGATAACCTAGCATGGCGGGTACAAGTCGAATCGCTCTCGATCTGAGCAATGGAAAAATGGGATTGGTCATTTATCACTCTTGTCGGTTAAAGAGTTAAGTTCGTTTCACAATGATGGAATCGTGAAATTTGACACCTTTGCGTGTCAACAGCTTCTTGGTCGTTGGTAACATACTTCTACCGTGGGAATACCATTTACCTTTTCTCAATATTTTTCTCTCAGCCCCTGCTTATCACATGTTAGGCAACATACGCATACACCTGACACGCGTGTTGCCTATCAAGGGTTTAGCAGGCGCGAACACTAAAACTCGTGTCTCATGTTAGTAGACCGCGGCTTTACTTTCGATAATCGGTTCGATAATAGAATTTTAGCGGTTCATCTGAGTAATAAACTCTCCTAGAGTATCAGAGTTTCTTGAGCACAAATAGTACGTTATAGCTTAGTATACAACAGGAACTTCGCTTGTAGCTTTTTTTTTCCCTTTCCTCCAAAATTTTTAGTTTTTGCTTAGATTTTTTCTCGGGCTGAATAGGTAAGTAAATTTCACGAATAAAGTGCCACTTAAAAAGTTTACCTTAATATAGGTGCAAAGGCCATCTCCTTTGAGCTGTTTACTATCGGGTTCCGTGTAGAGTTTGACCTTCATGCTCCCGTTGTCGACATCCCGCATAATAAGACCACATTTTTGCATCACGTCCACGAATTCCTCCATAGTGATGTCAAGGGGTAGGTTGCTGACGTACACTTTGGTGTTATCCTTCTGCTCCAACTCAAACCATTCTGAAATTGGAATGGAAGCTTTTTAGTTCCCGACAAACGATTCGACAGAATTGGAAAAAAAAGGCCAAACATCTTTGGACCGGTAGAACCTCTGAGAGCAAAAATCGTCAAAGTAGGAGACTCTAAAAAATTCCGATTTTGTAATTTACCACATTCTCTCATTGCGGCTGATCTCATTGCAATAATTATTAAAATTTCATAATTTTTCCCTCAGTTGTAACCTTTTTATTTCCATACTTGTTGAACGAATGGAATACCACATAAAACTTGAAGTGGAGTTAAGAACACTCTCTGGTTCTGAAGTAGAGTTGAGCACATCTGCTTTTATTAATACTAATACGCCGGAAAAATGATTTTTGATTTGACGTGTTTGTCCGTCTGTATGGCGGTATGTCTCACTCTGTGAGTGTGCGAAAATTTTATTAGATTTAAAGATGTAGATAATTTGAAAACGTGGACCGATTCGAGGAAAATTTTCGGTGAATGTTGAAATTACCATCGAGCTTTCTTCGTGAGTACTAATACAATCGGAGAAATATTGCCCTGCAATTGAGAGAGGACAGGTACAGGTTTTGCGTGTCTTTATACTCTTGCATTTCGAAAACAAACAGAGGTGTGAAAAACAGTCGAATAGACCTCGTCGATGTGAAATTTAAAGACCTAAAATTTTGATCCAAGGCTTTATTCCGATATCTTCAAAAGTTAATAAAATAAGTTTGGAAAACAATTTCCCAAAAAAGTTTGTCCAGGGCTAAGTCTTCCCAAAATTTCCTGACAACGGCCAAAGCCAAAAACAGAGGAAACGTTTCATCCAGGGAGCTTAATGATCAAATAAATATTTTTGCTAAAAGGTGAGGAGGGAGAAATTTTTTTATCTTTGGTAAACTCCTTTATCTAAAAAAGAAAGAAAGAGAAAAAAAAGAAGAAAAAGGTTCTAGAGTGCCGCGGAAATAGACGATTAAAAGTTCTAAGACCTCCAATATGGACTGTCTGCCTTTTCCTGCTATCTCTTACCTATGTTTCCAGAGGTACGGGAGGGAGGGGTGTCTGCAAGACTGCGTGTACACGCCCGAACGAGGATCCTCTCTGGGCATTTTCTTTTCTGTTTACTTACGCATAGACCTTTTTTATTTTATTACGTTCATTTTCCTAAATTTTCGAGAATAAAAGTTCTTATTTAATGTCACTAACAGAGCTTATCCCGTCATATCCAAACCCTAAACAAGTTAACCTTTGCTAATTTTTTCTCTGGTTTCTTTGATGATCAGACGGAATTACACTATGTTAACAGATTGCAACTTGATTTCCCGAATTCCGAGGAAATCTTCATCAATTTAAAAATGAGATGTCCTTGACGTGGGATTTTTTTTATTGTTGTCCATTTTGAGTTCGACCTTTCTTGCGAAAAATTCGGACTTACGGGGTGGGTTGGGGGCACCTTTGCGCTTGACTCCTTTGTCTGTCTTGTCCTCCTCGGCGTCCTTCACTTTGCCTGATTCATTCTTAGGTGCTGAGCTCTCGCTTTCCTTGCTGCCTGCTGTAGGGTCTACAAAGCCATAACTCATCTGGTACTTAGCCATAAAATCGTCGTCGACCTGAAATAAAAAAATAAAAATAATAATAATAATAATAAAAAACGATCGCACTTTCACATCGAAAGAAAAAAGTGATATATACACAAATATCTCTATTTTTAGTTCTGTGAAAGACTAAATTTATGAAAAATAAACAATTTGAGGTTTAAAGTGTTGACTCAATATTCTTTGTGTGCGGGTTTGAAGTTGTGCTTCTTTCTTTGAAAGCACAAAATAATTTGGAGATGTTGTTTGTAAGTACTGAATTTCCCTTGTAAAATGCACACTTTTTCCTTCAATTTTAGACCTTGACAATCCAGGTGCAAATTATACACAAATACTTTTAAGCACAGTAAAAATAGGGAGTTTTTCTGACATCACCAGTTAAAAACCTGGGTGCGCACTTTACATGGGGAAATAGGGTATAACTTGGATTGGGTCAAAACCACTTGTACATGTCATAGGGGGCCTGTATAATAATCTAAACTGATGTCTAAAGTGGATAAATGGTTTAAGAATATTAAGAAGAGAAGTTAGATGCAAATTCCTTAATTACTTAAAACAGAATAATCTTGTTGAATGATCAGTTCTTCAAGCCCTTTTGTTTACACTTTCAGTAGGGAAACTTAGGAATATAACAAGTGAGATGATGCAGTGTGGACTTACTTTAGGGAACCAAGCATTCTTGTCATGATCCCAGAAATAGACAGTGCCATCACTTGGGTCAGTGTATGTATGGGTATCTCCTTCATAGCCATATACACCTGAGGCCATGTCTTGAGGGGCTCCAGGGGTAGGCTTCCCTACAATGCCATCACTGCTCTGGCTTACTTGTCCTTTGTCAGTATCAGACCCGTTTGCTGAAGTGTCCTTCACCTTCCACTCATTACTTGCACTATCCCACTTATATGTAACTCCAGATGAATCTTTATACACATAGGATTCTCCATCAAAGTCATAGTCTCCCGGAGGAGCCCCATCTTTGGCATCTGGAGCTACTTCAGCACTGTCATTGTCAGTCTTAGCTTTCTCATATGGGACCCAAGATTGGGATGTCTCATCCCAGCTATGCTGATATTTTGTCTCTGGATCTGTGTAAATGCAGAGGTTGCCTTCGTAATGAAGATTTGCTTCATCTATATTTCCTGCTTTGTCGGGACCACTTTCTGGATCCCCAGGAACATCCTTGGTTTTATCAGGGCTTGTCTCTGCCATGGTATCGATCTACTCTCCTTGAAATGTCGCTCCCTCCAACATTCTTTGACAATAGACCTGGAACAGAACCATTGGTAAGAAAAATCTCTAACAAAGACTGATTGAATGTCTTCACTAAAATGGTAGAGGTTAACTTTCAGCATGAGGCGAGTCCCATGCTTTCAGACATCCCTAAGGGTTGGTCAGGAATAGGTTAGAGATGCAGGAGTGGAAGGCTTAGAGTAGTACATGCAAAACAAGGCAGACCTGGTTAAGAAACACTTAAACTCTTCATTGGTCTCTGCAGACAAAATACTATCAATAACAACATTGAAATTAAGTGAAATGTGAAAAACTATGATAGCACAAACAACAAGAGTCATCGGTGATTAAGTGCCTTACCCAGGTCTTGCCTCAATCTAGAACATAGATTTCTTAATCATTTTCATAGAAGAAACCAAAACAGTACGTCAAAAACACGAAGAAAACGTTTATTATCTTATCAGTTTTGATTGTGATAGTGCATTCGATCGAAAATTCAAACGGTGAAACAAAGGGACGTTTATGACAGTTTCAAAAATGGGTAGATAAACCCATCAATACGTTACAGCTTGCAAACGTTTGTTGCCCAAATCAAAACATATTTCCTTTAACTAAATTCGAAATTCAGTGTTTCAGTGTTTCTTATTTACTCACGTCGTCGTGTTTACGTTATATCTGCACTTATCTGTTTCTTTCCCAACATTTCTTTCTCAAAGGCATCGAACAATGTCGCAAACATTACAAAACCAAAAAGTAATGAAGTACTGATAATTCTTCAAAAAAAAAAAAGTAAATCATAAAAGTTTAGGTTTGGGTTTGTTTATCTTGTAAAGCAGTTTCTTTTTTGTAGGTACTAATGAATTTGCTAGAACTAAGTGAATCACGTGCTTTGACAGAATATCTGTATGTTGTTGGTGGACAGTCTGGTGAAAAGAGCGGGAACCAAGCAACGACGGTTGGACGTGGTTGGACGATTTATAGGTGATGGTGATGTGTATGTGATGTGGGCCGAATGACATCCTCTTTGTTCTTTATGTTTAGTTGTAATATTTAAACCTCAAGTATTAGGAGCCACGATGCAAGATTCCAAACGAGGAAAAGGCGAAATTCAGGTGCAGTATGATTAACTGAAGGGAGCACATTATTATTGTTATGGACCAAGCAAATTAGGTTTACCTGCAACGAGCTGCAACTGTACAGTTACAATGGTTTTCAACCATGAGACTCACCGTAATTCTTACTGTTTTTATAAGCTCATTTCATTAACTTAAGAGTCTCCTCTTCATGACTTTATAGGAACATGGAGGAGCTTTATCTTCAGCTTGACGCAGTTGCCGTTTGGAGCTTAGATTTTAATACTCCAGTAACCTCAAAATCCGTCGGCAACAATGTTTCCTACATGAACTTTGTTACACACATCAGTGTTTTTAACTCTTGGTATCATTTCTAGGACAATTTGTGGTTATCTGAAAAGGTTATCTGTATTGTACTGTACAGTACTCCACACAGGCAGTTATAACATGGAGGATGGTTATAAGTAAAAAACTGAGTGAGTTTCATGGATTTTTAATAGACAGTCTACCTATTATACATCCATGTTCATATTGCAAACAGAGAAAAGAACCATGAGCGCACAAATTTTGTGCAAAGCAAATATTTTATAACGATCGCATTGGAAACTGCATCAGCTATTCGCACAAATATGCACAAATCACACGAATTTTGTGCGAATAACCCATCAGCTATTCGCACAAATACAGGAGCTCACGGCCCCGTATGTTCCCTCAGATGAGAGATCTTGCGTAATTGTGAAGCTATCCAAGTACCTTATTGTTTTGATTCTAAAATTTAAGACGTGAGAGGTTAAAATCACACCTCTTGATTATGTGACAATCAAAACGAAACGTCCAGTCCAAACCGCAAATTTGCCGTTATATCAGCGTGTTTATGTATCCGGCGATGGAACTGAATTACGATGAAGATGTCACCGAAAATGTGTTCTTCCGTGTTTTGCAAGATGAGCACAAAGAAATCTTTGAGAAGGCGACCATGGAAGGATGTGTTATTTGCGTGCCGAGGTCTGGATCATTATCAAAATTTGCGATCTCTCTCAATGACATTCTCAGCCACATTTTGGTCCCAAGTGATGAACTACCAGAAAGTCATTTCAGGACTTTAAATGAGAAAGATGTGAAAATATGTAACCGCATCATCTCCGTCGAACACAACGACATATCTCGGCCATACAACACCCATATTCTCTTTGAAGAGACGTTCTACACAGACGATGGTCTCAAGTACAAAGTGCTATGTATTGAAAGGCCTCTGGAAATGTCTGGAGAAAATGTTCGAATGGGAATTGTAGCTGTCCAATCTCTGTGGGATTGCATTGATCTTCTGTGGACTGAAAGTGCAGGAAGAGAAGTTTTGGAAAAAATTGACGAACTGATTGTGGGTTTCTTGAGTGTCAATCAAGGACTAGAGCTGGAACCATTGCAGAAATTACTTGACAAGACAGGTTCTTTTTACACACAATGTTTACAAGTTGTCATGAAAGACCAGCGATTGAGAGAAAAGTGTAGGAGTAATTCATACATGTTGGACAATGTTAAATTATCTGTTGAGTCTTACCTGCATCATGGCTTATACAAACTGCTCATCAGAGGAATTACAGCTTGCACCGCTTATGAGGATGCCTCTCTTAACAAGATCATACGCAACATGTCTGACCTTCAGCTTCAGGATTTGGGTGTCCGATCAGATCTTCATGATACAGTTCCAAAAGCTAAGCAAGAGCTTGCAAGAATTGATTGCTACAGCACTGCACTTGGGAAAGTTGGGTGTTTGAGAAGAACTTTTTCTGCTATTTCAAAATCCAATTATGGAGCTGATCTTTCTGAGGGAAATGCGATAGCTGCAGATGACATTTTATCTATGTTGGTTTTTTTAATTATCAAAGCAGGCTTAGCAAATTGGGAAGCTCACTTGACTTTTTTGAAAAAATTCAGGTTTTCCTCAAATCCGTCCCTTCAAACAGATGAAGCCAGCTTTTTGATAACTTCTTTGGAGGCCGCTATTGAGCATATTAAGGCAGGTAGTTTATTAGGTCATCCTGATCCAGAAGCTCACCATGCTTATGAAGGTTGTCTGGAAACAGATGGTTTTGTGATTGTCAACCACAAAAATAAAGATTCAGTCAAAGTAAGTCAAAGCTACAGTTTAGGAGATCTCTTTGATCAAGCAAAGCTGGGTGACACAGGCAAGGTTTCTGAAATTTTGGATTATTGTACTGTTCAACAGGATTATGATGGGAATGGTAAACTATGCCATCCTCTTTGTTCGTGTGATAAGTGTGAAAGGGAACTGTCCAAATTCCAGTGTGAAACCTCCCCAACTATTTTTACTTGTGATGATAGAGGGTTTACTGTCTTGCATGTAGCATGCTTTTATGGACAGGCTAAAGTTGTGGACTTACTCCTGAGTCGAGGAGCCCCAGTCAATACTCCTGATTACAGTGGGTCAACCCCTCTCCATTATGCATCTGCCAGAGGCCATCAAAATGCTCTACTCTTACTGGTGCATGCTGGTGCAAACATACAATGCAAGGATAATGATGGAAATACTCCCCTTCACTTAAGCGTCAGTAATGGGCATGATGCTTGTGTCAAGGCTTTGCTATACTTTGCTGAGCATGTTGGAGTTTTGTTAGATATTAATGCCATCAATAATAGTGGAGATACTCCTTTACACCATGCTGCACGCTGGGGCTATGAGAGTATTGTACGAATTTTGCTGGAGTATGGAGCTGATCCACAGCTTGAAAATAAGCGGCATCTAAATTCCATTCAATATTCACACAGTTTGCATGTCGCTCGACTTCTAACAAGTGCAGTAACAGCTACCAGGTCAGTTTCTTTTGTAACACCAAGGAGTTCTAAAGAAACTTCTGATGTACCAATAGGGGCACTTAACAAAGAAAATCTGGATTTTTCAGATGAGTTTGAAGGTTTAAATGGTGCCACGCTTGAGAATTCTTGCTTGCGTCCGCGAAATGTTGAGCAGATTCGGAGGGTAGAGAAGGCTCTAAATGCAGTATTCAAAGGAGACATCCCTCTGGCCTGCTACTATCTTGGAATCCAAGGTCCCTGTTCTGCTGCTGACACAAGCAGTGTGGCATCATTGTGCCACCCACTTTGTGTGTGTGAAAAGTGCCTGCCTAAAAGCAACTCATCAGATTGTAGTACTTCAGCGGAGCGAACAATGAGTGTTAATGTCTGCAATGCTAGAGGCCTTACACCTCTACACATTGCTGCCATGAAAGGCATGTCAGAGTTTATTCAAACATTACTTGATGCAGGTGCCCTTGTCAATGTCCAAACAAAACCAGATGGAATGACTCCCTTGCATGTTGCATGCAAGGAGCAACGCATTGAATCTGTCAAGGTGTTGGCCCAGTCAGCAGAATGCAAACTTGATATTCAGGACTCTTTTGGAAATACAGCCTTACATTTTGCATGCCTGGCAGGTGGTATCAGAATAGCAGAAATTCTTTTGAAAGAAGGAGCTTCGCCAGACGTTCGGAATGGTTCTGGCCAAAGACCAATTGATCTTGCTGAGGAGAAAATGTCCCTTACACTTGTTAAATTATTAAGAGGCGGGAAGCTTCTTGCATAACTTTGAAAATATTGTAAATCATTGTTACCATTACCACAGTGAAAGTCACCAATACTGCATTGTCTTTTTATTTTTTTTTGTTTCATGATATACATATACTCTCCTTCCAGGTATCTTCCACTGTCATGATTAATTTTTAAGTTTCTTTAAACATATGAATTTATTTGTAACACATCAAGCACTTAGCTGTTTTGGATTCACATTTTTTATTGGATAAATCACAGTAGATAGGAAACATTGATATGCATTTAAAAAAGATCTATTGAAAATACTGATAGAGGTATGTTTTATATCAAAGGCCTTCCCTAAGGTATTTTTGCATATTTTGATAAATCTTCGACATTGGTGAGTGCAGAAAAAAAATGTAATTTGGAAATTCGCGATATGCTTAATTTGATGTTTTGTTGCCAAAATACTCCTGTGGAATGTCTTTCAATTCTAAGCTTGTTACTTGGTTTAAATGTGTTTTTTTCAAAAGCTTCTGGAACTTTGTATAATGGCATCTTTTATATAATGTTTGAAAAACTTATTATTTTTTTTTGCTCCAACTTTGTAAAGCTCGGAAGTACGAAACAATACCATTAGCTTACCAACTTTCATTCCACAGAAGAGCAATTAAAAAGACTGCTTAATTGATTGAAGTAATAATTTTTGTACTAGTCAGAAAAGCAATGTATTTTAGCTATAGCTTTACCATCACATGTTCTTAATACTTCCTAGGTTGTTGGCTGTTGGTGTCTTAAAAATATATTTTTATGAAAATGTTCTCATATTTCAACTTTTTTATTTTAGAACAATTATTTAAGTTACAGCCATATCTAAAAAAATTTAAAAAAATAGCTCAGTGAATTTAAAAAGAAGGAAGAAATTTTCTAGGCATATTTCTTTTAACAATGAAATGTATTGTTGACATCTCACTCAAACATAAAAAGTGAATTGAAACATATACCTGTATTGCTCCAAGAAACTCGTTATGCCTTTTAAAAAAATATATATTTTTATTTTATTTTTATCTGAAGTGTTTTGTTTTTATGAATATATTACTCATAACAGTCATAGATTTTGGATTAAAATATTATGAATTGATTTTTTTTCTCTATCTCCAAGGATCAGCTTCAATTGACTCTTGTTACTGTTGTGTGAATGTGTTTTAAATTTACGATTTTTTGTTTGTTTTCTATTTTGGCAAGCACATGTTTTGAGATACTATTATTTGTTTTACTTTATTGTGTTTTAATATTTGCTTTGTTAAAAATTACCGCTTGGTATGAGACCCAGTTATGTGATGTAAGGTAGTGCTGAGGCTGCTGGAAATATATACTTATATATTCAATATTTCTGCCATCATTTTTTTATACCTGTTTATGCAAATTAATATCGCATTAACTCGGGGCCCGTGAGAGGACTCGGGCCAGTGCCGAGAAAGGATCTAATGGCCTTAACAGTGTTCTCGCTTGCTAATCGGAATAAGACAGGAACATGTATGTATGAGACACCTAGCTCACATCCTCATTTTTAAAATTATTTTTTGATATCGTTGTGTGGCTAACGCGCTGCATTTTCAAAAACAGAGACCTTTAGAACCAAACACGTACACAATAGTATTATTAAATTTAAGAGCAGAATGTGCAGAATCGACATTCCTTTAAAAGTCGCGTTTTATCTGGTGAAATCGTCTTGGTTTCATCAACAAATATTGTGAACGCGTTATATTTCTGTTTGAATTATGAAAATTATCAAAATAAAGCCAGTAGTTCTCCTTGCATTTTGGTATCGGCCTGTCTATTCACCCGACGGTTAATTTAAAATACATTCAAGCCTTTCTACGTGCGCCATAAAGTCTCCCCCGCATAAAATTGCGATCTTGCCATTGGCCGAGCGTTGAAGTCTCTCAATGTAAATGCATGTCGGGTCAATAGCAACACCCTCCTGATGCATGCCGTCGAGTACGCCTTACCTTTAGGAATTAAAACCTAATCATAGGTTCTTATTTGTTTGTATTCTGAAACCTGAAATGAAACTTCCTTACGCAGACGTGAAATCAAGAGGAAAACGACTGTGAACGCATGATCACAACAAAATCTATTAAAAAGCTGTACGTCAGTTTTTGTAAGTCGCTTTCGATGATGTAAGTTGAGGTAGTCCAGGAGGTCGCATCTCTTCATCAAGGGTAATATAATGATAAGAGCGTCAGTCTTCTCGTTGAAATGCTGCTCCTTCAGCCGCTGCCTCGATGTGTGACGGGGCCCCAACACCGAAGTGTCCAAATTATTTAGAGTAAAAGTCGGTCTGAGCTTCTACAAGATTCTTTTTTTCTCGCTAAATTGCACCTATAAAATTTTTTGAAATAGACCTCACATCAACTGCAAAGAGCTCTAACAAAGAGAGAATTTAACTTTTTGAAATGCATGGAAAATTCCTATCTGTTGTAAAATTGGCTGTTTCGGGATACCATCCTGTGGTTAGGGGTCGTCCCTAAATCACGTGAACACTTTTTTTTGGGGGGGGGTCCTCAAATGTGATCGTGTGATCACATGAGGGAAAGGGGTTCACGTATGCTCACTTGAAAGTCAAAAATCGCGCGGTTTTCGTTCTGAGAGCAGTTAAAAACCCCTCTGATGTAGGACAGTTTTTAAAGTCTCGGCGTGTTTAAAACAAGGGAGATTGTATTAATAAGTCATTTCGCAAAACTAATTTAGTTCTTTCTTTTAAAATATAATCAAGCTTCTTTGAAGCAATATGAATGTTATTTGCCGTTTTTCGTAAAATAAAATAATAATAAT
>Ga0058701_10004695_pt1 | contig 11146 bp, 4 predicted proteins | sample AgamicOrMae_FD_97039 | JGI IMG/M metagenome (GOLD analysis project Ga0058701, IMG submission 97039) | Agave microbial communities from Guanajuato, Mexico - Or.Ma.e | ecosystem: Host-associated > Plants > Phyllosphere > Phylloplane/Leaf | place: Guanajuato, Mexico | collected 2012-06-04 | reverse complement strand
ATCATGTGCTTTTTTATAACTGTCTGAAAAGTATGCCCTGTATCTGGAAATGCACTACTGAGTGTTGTTATGAATAAAAGAACAATTTGAATAAGGACCTCCTGTTTCTCTTTTTTTCCTGGAAACCTGTCATAAGCCGTTGTAGTGTTGTCCTTTAGGAGAGAGGGTAGAGGACAGGCTTGGGTTGTGCAAAGTGGTCCAAACCATCTTCATGGACGAATGACGGTCGCGAAAGAGACGCAGAGTGTGAAAAGTTTCTTAGAATAAGGTCCGGGGAGGTACGAGATAGGTATCTGTGGCAAGACAGCGCGCCAGTTATAGCCCGTAACGGCTGGAAATGGATCTTGTCGTTGGAGTTAAAATTTATGAGCCTTTTGAATACCCCAAGCCTCCTATGTCAAGATAGTAGGGGAGTCTCACAGGATATATATTTCTAGAAAATTTTTACTGCACAGGGAACTGAACCATTGGTGAAACTTGAAATTCGGTGGATAAAGAAGATTTGATGAAAAGAATGTAGAGTAGACGACTCGGTATCAGGGATATTTAGGGGTGTCGTGGGTAAGGCGTTTGTTCAGACTAGAGGCCTTCATATAGAGTAGCTGAAGGAAGGGTCCTTGAACATTAGGGGCGCGTCGATGTCCGCACGGTCATGGTACCCCATACGATAGGCTAAATCACTTGCCGCGTATAATTATGTGGCAAGAACGGTGGCTGCGATCGAGTCGAAATGGTTTTAGTGTCAACGTTTCCGAGCACATTTGCATAGGTTGTATTCTCGCCCAAGCAAACCAGTGGCCAAGAATAATTGCCCGAAGTACTTACAACCACTTCCAAGTATGTAAAAAGTAGGGCTGTTCTTTCATCAGTCCGAGGAACCTGTTTCCCGGTAATTTTGAGAGAGATATCAGGTGTTTGCGAGCACAGTTTCAGCTAATTGCAGATTATATTTCTTATACCTATTGTGACGGGCTTACGAAACGAAGACCAGTGCTGGTTAAGGTTGTAGTCTTCTATACAACCTTAGAGCTGGTCGGGTCTTGTGATTGTCCCGCATCATTCAAATAACGCGCGAAAAAGGCACGGTGTTGCGCATCACGTGGCCGTTTGATGTTGAATGACACAGAGTAAACTCCCTCCAACCACCCTCATGAGCGCTGACCCCTATGAAGACATTTCGTTCTTTCTATATTTAGGATCACCGTTTACGTTATTTTTTACTCATAATTATTGACATGTTGAGTCGATGTTGAAAAGGATCCAGCCACCTCTGGCCGGGCCGTGTCGAGCCGGTTTCCAAGAACGTGATTTTCGAGAAGGCCGTGGGAAGAGTTCACGGCAGCCATCTTTTGTGCAGACGGTTTTTTTGTTGTAGGCCTACTCGTTTTCGTTTAAATTGATAATTGGAATAACTTTGATGTCTTAGTCAACAAAACGCGACGAGTGGGAACCAGTTTTGTTTATTGCTTGGCCATTAACTGCGCGTGAAACTTTCGTGTGGTGATTTGGCGGGTGTGTTTTTAGTTTGAAGACGAAAAGAAGCAACTATACGGCTGCTAGACGGAAAGTGACAGGAATATCCTAGGCCTACCCTAGGGCCTAGCGAGTCATAGACTTGTTTTCTAGTAAAGTCCGGTTTCGGTTCTGCTCTTATCAGCAGAATGAGCCGTACGGACGCTTCTAAGGTGAATGTGCCTGACGATCTCCGGGACATTCTCCTCGAGTTCACCATCAGCTACTTGATAGAACAACCTCCAGACATTGTTGATTATGCTGTGGACTTTTTCACTAAACTTCAACAAAATCGAAGAGCGAATCCTCCTCGGCGGAATGTTCCTGTTTCACCGGACGACTCAATAATTTCAAACGAGGAAGGTACGTCAGAACATAGACGGCTAACCGTTGTATTCACACCTAGGCCTATCACACCGTTCCGCACATCTTGTGTCCCAAACTGCCTTTATTTCTCCCTTACTAAACCTGTCTCAATGTTTTACAATCGCGGTCAGAGTACTGAATCCAAAGATGGACCCTAGGCGCTTAGCGCAACCCTCGCCGCAAACCATTCAGGAAGTTACCTGTTGAGTAACCCAAGGCATGCTTGGGGTGTGCCTTGGGTTAAAGTGCCTTTTGAAGGGCATAAGTTCATAACTTTCGTTTGACCTAGTGCTAGGTCTTCAATGCATGTTTATTTAAATGTTGTTTGCAAAAATTAACAATCCATTTTAGAGCTTGATAAGGACTCTTGCAAGTATGTATGAACTGTCTCATGAGACACATCTGAAGGTTTCCCGTTATCCTCAAATAGTCTGTATTGCTAATGTTGTGAAATATAACCCTGATAGTTCTGTTATTGGTGTGAGCTTGTGTTTAAGATTGCTGTCCATTACAGCTGGCATTTTTCTTGAGCCAGTTAATCTAATACAACTCATCTCATCCATTCTCTTCCATTTTACATAGCTGTATATAATCTTGCATTGTGAGATATCCATCTGTTTTTATTAATCTATTTATTCTTTTATTCATCCATGTTTGTCCTGATCCTGATCCCTTTTAGAAATCCTTGAAGAAAACACAGGAGCCATAACCAAACTGACCATCCCTCCTGTCCTTTGTGAAATTCTCCTTGACTTCACAGTCAGTTGTCTTGTTGAAAGACCCCCAGACTGTCTAGACCACGCAGTCAAGTATTTCCTGTCCAAGAGAAAAATTTCCAAATCACAGGACATCCCTTCATGTGTGCCCGCCTCATATTCCCAAAAAGACAGCCAAGATGATGGTGAGTGTTGCACACGCTCCTTGTTTCTGTTTCTTCAAGAAAAAATTGTGAATTCTCATAAAGGTAAGATTTGAATTGCAGATATTTATTAGATCTGACAAAGTTCTGAAATAGTCCGCCATCTGCTCTGTATTTCTGCTCAGAGTGTCTCAAGAAGAGATAGTATCATGAAGAGGGGTATTCATTAAAACTGTGGTTTGTTTGGCTGGCTTTCATAAACACATTCCTTGACTTTGGATGATATCCAATCCAAGCTCTGAATTAACATTAAAGGCTCCCTCGCGATATTTAAAACTAGTGCTATTTTGTTTTTCGCTGCAAGAAGCACGGCCGCATTCATGTGCTCGCTCGCTCGCTCGTCCCTCTCCCGCCTCAGCTCTCCCCTCCCACCGAGCCGCGCGCCCGTTAAAGATACACGTTGTCACGTATACTCGCGATTATGTCATTCGAGTGAGCCGATTGCCGGTTTCGTTTCGACGTGTACCCCTTTTGTTTCTCCTCTCGACTCTTTATACTTTTTTTTTTCTCTCTCGATGCCATGTTTTGCATTGACGCATTCACTGAACAAAGAGGGCCAATAACGCTAGGAATTTCCCCGAAAACCCGGCAATCCCCAAAAATTTGTGGGTAGAAAAAAAACGGAAAAAATAAGAAAAGTTATAAATTGTTTGAAAAAAATTGAAACGCCTCATTAGAACGCCTAGGAAGTTTGTTTCTTTCTTCTTTATCACGAAGAAATGACAATGTCCATTTAACGTTGTTCCAACATCTTGATCGAAATAATTATGCGGTCGCCACTTCCTTGGAGATATTCGCTCGAAGGGATTCTCGCTGATTCCTTTTAATTATTTCTGATTTGTAGATATTGCAGTCATTAAAATTGCGCAGATTCTTTGCTGATTCTCTGACATTTCTTTCAAGCGAATCTTATGGACGCAATTTTGCATCCTAATGTGCAAATCTTCGCGTCTAATGGTAAAAAACTTAACACCGTAAAAAACGTGTAATCTTTAAATAATTGAAAAAAAAGGCTTTTTAAAATTCGTGTATTTTATATGTGCGGTACTTGTTGGTATTCGTCTTTTATGTGAACTGGGGCGTTTCCACGAATAAAGTCGGCCGTGCACAATGAACGAGATCGTGTGATTGAAAAGACACGTTAATTTTAGTTTTCGGAATGTGACACAAAGCACCATCATCGCTTGACTTGCGTTTAAATCGCCGCCTATCGCCAAGTGCGGGTCTATTGAGGGGTCTATAGACCCGCACTTGGCGATTCTTGTCTAGCGCTGCGTACACACTTTTTTAAGAAGATAAATGCCGTGTCGTGTGTTTACATCGGTTGTATGTTATATACTCCCCAATCCCCAAAAGTCGTGTCGCCGATAACCTTCATTTTTTTTCCTTGTTGAGTGCGGATGAATCTATTACCGGAATATTTGGCGTTGCCAACTCGAACTAAACGGGGTCAGGACTTTTGGCGCAGACTGTGCAGTGCAGCTGGGATTGGGAGGCTCTCAAAGAGGCGTCGACTTTTACTGGTCCCTGCGAGGAGCTCACTGGAGATCGCCGCTATTTAAAATCGAAAAAAAAGTACGGCTTGGACGGGGATGTAGCAGTGGCGCCGCGCCGCCGATAAAAGCCGGAAATGAAAAGGTTGCCGGGGTTGGGGGCCGTTCGCTCAGCGGAGAACCCCCATTTTAAACGAAACTCACTTTGATGGGATGTATCGGACGGACCGCTGCTAATAATTTTAACAGATAAACCTGGAGAGTGCTGTGAAGCTGTTTGTCAGTTATCCATTTAATGAAAAAGATTAAAGCGTGCGGAACATAGAAATGGCTCCTTTCATATTCACAGTGAAGTGTCGCAAGTACATGGGCTGCGGGGGCAGCCCATTTCGGCCGAAGGCGATTAGATCGGCCGCGTTATTCGTGCGTTTCCGGATGGGCGGCCAAAGGTGGGTCATATAGTCGAGATCGGCTTCCCTCGCAATGTCCCATCTAGGTCGGAGGTAGGCGTCGTAAGGGAACTGTTTCCCAGTCACAAATGACAACTTGTTGTACCGGTACGACTAGGCTGCGACTCCTGTAACCGAATGAGCCTTTACAGATGAGTTTGCGATAAGTCCCCCAGTCCAGTCCGCTTGAATGATTAGGGCTTTAGCCGGGTGGGCAGCACGCGGCTTGCTCGGGTTAGTTCGGATTCTCTTTGGACTTTCACTTGGTGGGTATCGATTAGCGGCCCACGAGGTGCTTGCTTGCTTGCTCACTCGCTCCCTGCCTCCCTCCTTGTCCTTGCGTTCCCCTTCCTTCCCTCATTCGGATGCACACTACTCTCATTATCTAGTGGGTTAAGAGCGACGATGCGGCACTACACCGGTTCGTGTTCGCACCGCGCCGCGAACATCGCCACCAGCTGCCGGCGGCATGCATTGCCGCGACCAATTAACGAAACTATGCTTCTTTGCAAAAAAGGAACAAACTGCGAATCTCAAGGTTGCATAGTTCCGACCTCTTGTTACCTCTCGTCGCCGCCGCGAGTGAATACTGTTTTATGATGCCGCAATGGCCACAATTTGGCGTTTTATAGCCCTTCTCAAAATGTTTTTCTCTTACAAGTCAATGTTACTCTCTTCCTTCAATCCGTATCGCTCCAGGCTGTTTGACCGGAGACCATATTTCGATCAGAGCAAGGTATTTTATGATATTTTTGACGAATCAAACCGTAGTTTTTCCTTTTTTTTCTGACCTCGCCAGACTCACAGACAGACAGACCTCAGCATTCGCTTTGAAAAGGACGCTAATTTAGATCGCCGAAGCCAAAAATTGTGAAGGAATACATTCAAGTGAATTGGATAAGTTTAAGAGGGTGCTTTTGGTAGGCTAACAGTAAGTTTCGATCTTAGGTGTATGTCATTTGTCAGTAGAGGTCGCATAGTTCATCCGAGTGCACAGTAAATTTGAGGTTTTGCACTCATGTGTGTTCCTTGTTTATTCGCCGAGCGGAGCGTGAGCAAAGCGAGGCACAAAGCACGCGACGAGATAAGTTAACCGAAGGTCAGGAGTGGAACGCATCAGAGAAAATGCCATCTTGGTATTTGACAGTGTAGGCCTGTAGCTGAGAAGTTGAAGCCAAGTTGTACTCCAATGGCAGCAGCGTGGATACACCAGGGTACAGTAGAGCACAAGCGCATTGAATAGAGTAGCACTCGTCGTGATTGTCGAGTGCCAGTCTTGATGCCTTGTAAAAACAAGAGCCGAGGCATGCTGAGGAGGCAAGGCATTCTCACGCCTCCTGCGCTCCGTCATTCGCGCTTATCGCCCGAAGCGATTTTATAGGTCACTTTTCAGTGGACTCTGCTGCTATCCTCTATACTTCACTACCTTACCGGTATCCAAAATTATTCAAAAGAACTGACAAAAAGGCGTTATCGAAGGGACACCACTACTTTTTAGTGTAATTGAAACTAACCGTGGATTGAAATTCCGGAAATGAAAAATCCAAGAAAAATCGTTTTTTATTTTGTGTTGTCTTTCTGACAGAACTTTTTCTTGTTGTATTTGTGAGGTTTTCCTCACTGTGTCAAACCGTTTTTGTTTTTTGTGTATGTAACCCCTTACAAAGGTCTGCTCTCCGGGGTCTCATGGTTATAAAATAATAATAAAAAAATAAAAATCTATCAAAAATATTTCCTGGCCAAAGAACGCCAATCAGTGAAAGCTTACCACCCCCCTCAGAAAAAAAACGGAGAGTATAATTCAGGTCCGTAGCAAAATGGAACGAGTAATTTTTTTGTTGTTTTTAATTTAAGTTGGCAACACAACTAAAATCGACTGGAACGCGGAAACATCCCTCTATACCTAAGAAAAATAATCGCCAACACAAAATGGAAAAAAAATCACATGTCACACATTCAAGCCCTCTACTGTAATTCCCAAGGTCTTAATCAAAGTGGACTTCGACCCGAGATTTAGGTCAATATTTTGGACCTCTGAAGTAGTTATAAACGAAGGCTGTTAAGTTGTTCGAATTGTGTGCTGTTGAAGCAGTTCGGTCGTTTTGAAAGGCCGTTTGAAACGAAGTCGAGCGAGGCCGGCCGGCCGGCCCTACCTGAAAAACAGACGGAGCTGTCGCTCAAACGGCATACTTTTTGTGGCATGCGCCAATTGTCTGCGCCGAATACGTTCACTTGTGTATTGCTTTTAGTCATGCTAATTTAGATAAACTCGTGTATTGTTTTCGCGTTCGAATTATTAGCCTAGCCTGGCGCAACTCATTTTGTACATGTGCGTTAGGAAACTAGGTGGCCAGGAGTATTGAAAACCTTTTCGTTTGTTGCGAGAGACGGCACAAATCGCGTGGTGCACTCGTGTTTGTGCATCCCCATATGCACACGAATAATCAGCCGGAAACGACCTCGGAACACTTATCGACCTTTTTAAATTGAAGAAAAGGAATTATTTGATCCACGCTCTGAAGTTTAAACCGCAAACAAAATTTGGAACGGGTTATGTTTGATCTAAACATTCCAGACACTCATTTTTGTCGCCGGAATATACTCGAAATGAGTTTTTTAGTTTGTGTTGACTTGATCCTTAAGGCGCTTTTGTGACAAGTTTGGGGGGAGGAGTCTCTGAAGTTTGATTGTTTGGAGCGGTGCACAGTGGAGACACACCTGAGTAAATTACACTCTAGTGAGTAGACTAACTTGCTTCTTGTCCCGTCAAGCAAACTCGATTCAAAAATCAAAGTTAGCTGGAGCGAAGTGCACCACTTTAGTGCATCCTGTCATAAAGGCTTCCGAAAGGTAGCAAAGTTTTTGGAGTGCATTACTCTAAAGGAGAGCGAATATCTCGCACGCAATGTGGGAGTAAAAAAAAACAACATATCTCCTCTTTCGATTTATCATACTGCTTTGAGGACTTCTTTCGCAGCTAGACAAAAAACGTTGTAGCGTTATTTTCAGGGATCGAACCATCAGTCCCACTTATCGAATGCCTTTTCAGTGTTATGGTCAATCTTTGGTTCATCTTACACTCTAAATTTGAATCAGTCTCTGGAATTCATTGAATTTTCACTGAATCTCAGATACTGTCACCGATTCCAATTTAGAGTGTAAGGAAAAACTTTATCACTGCGCAAAGTTCACTCAGCATGAGCTGGATGGAACTCGCAGTTCACTACTAGTTTGAGCGCGTCAAATATCTGAAGTCTTGAGCGTGTGTTACGCGATGTTAATCCAACTGCACTTCTTGTTAGACTGCCAAAGCTTTGCCTCGTTGACGAATTTCACCGATTTCCGCCAAAAGATAATTTCGCGATTTTGCATCTCGGAGCCTTGACGTGAGTTTGAACGTAGCTAACGTATATAAAAGTCTAGGGGCTTCTGACATTGGTCTCCCTAATAAGGGCGGGGTGAGATGACCAACGCCGCGTTGCCCAAAGTAAATTCGCGTTGTTTGCTCAAGGCATTGTTGCCAATTTCAGCGCCAGCTGTTAATGCGTTTGTTTTATCCTGTCGTTCGACTCAGTGGCTTTATCTCTAGACCATCGAGCCTGATCGATCGCGCCTTATCTCGATGCTCGGAACTTATCTTCAGACTCGTCAGCCTCATTTTTTAACCACCGTTTTTTAGACCCATAACGTCAGCGTACTCTTCCAGCCTTATCTTCACGATATCTCTCTCTCATATCACGCCTATCTCTAGACTTATACCTTGATCATATCGCCCGGATCCGTAGACTTGCACCCTCCCGTAAACTTATAGAATATCAGTGATTTTTGCCCTGCGGTATCTTTTAACTTGAGACCTCTCCTCATAATTTGCCCTTCTCAAATGCACCTATCTTTAGATCTCCCCAAAATGCTTGGAATTAGTTTTGAGATCTCCTTGAACACAAATGGATTTTAGTCGTTTAGTCTTTTTTGAGTTGGAGAGAAGCGGAGGAAGTGAAGTGAGTAGCGTAATGGCTGTCCCGTGGGTCGCGAGTCGCTAGCGGAGCGGCAATAACAATTGTATGGACAGCCCCGGCGAAAGCCGCCGCACACTCGGCCGCACCGCCTTCGTCGCCTGACGCAAAGCGGCCCTCATTCACGTGTTCCAACTCAACTTCAAGTCCCACTAGCAGAGCCCTGCAAATTGTCGTGTGCAGCGCCTGACCCGCCCGCTGCATGGGCACTTCGAATGCTGCGAAAGAGGTTTCAAGACGAAGCGGGAATGGTCGGACGATTGCAAAACGGGTAAGCGGGTCCCGCGGTAGCCGAGCGGGACCCGATCGACCGACCGTCCCGCCCGCTTGTCGGGTGCTCGCTTCCAGCCTCCAGAGGTGGTAGGGTACGGGTGGCGAGCAAACGCTCGTTTACGCATGAGACTTTAGCCCTAGTCGCATCGCAATCTAGCCGCCACCCGCTGGACAGTGAAGCGCCGGCGGTCGGTCGGGACCAACGGGACCCGCTTACCCGATCGGGCTCCGGCGGGCGGGCGTGGGCGGCGCGGACGGGCGGGCATCGGCCAGCGAAAACGGTAGACGGGCGGGTCGGGCGCTGCACACAACAATTTGCAGGGCTCTACTCGCCAGCAGCACGCCGGCGTGCCCTTGGCGCGCAGCGACTTTTTTTAGCGAAGGTGGGGGAATACTGCGTTTGGCTCTTTCTAACTCCCGTCTCTCTGACCTGCCGACTACCGCGCCGTAAGGGGTGTTGAGAGGGCCGAATTTTGTCGCGGTCGCCTCGTTTGTTGAGTAGCAAAAGAGGTCTGGGATCATAGCGCATCGTTTACGTTGATACCGGGCGTACAGCGCGATAGTGTAGCGATACAGGGGGACGATAATTAATAAAATGGCTACCGAGACTGGTAATCTTCCAACCCCGAAGAAAAGGAAAAGTGGCAATGCGGCTTCATTCGAAAAGGAATGAGAAGAATTTTTTTTTCGTTCCCTATAACAAAAATGCTCAGTAAATCATTTGCGATTTGGTTGTCGTTTGCTTACGGAAGCAACAACTGGGACGACATTTCAATCGTATACATCAGGACTTCGCAGCGTTAGTGGGCGAAGAGCGTCGGCTGAAATTTAATGAACTGAAAACAGCTCATGATATTCACAATGCACTTGTAAGTATGCCTAATTTACGGTTTAATAAGAGAATTATGATTAAAATAATTTCAAAAAGAGCATTTTTTATTTGTTATTGTGCAAGAACTGGCTTCCATCAAGATATGGCGCGAATTTAAACTAGCCAAAAAGAAAGAACCCTATAATTTTGTATACGCTTTGTACAGTATTGTGCACGACACGAAAATATTTGTACACTTCCGACAAAGACGGAAAATCGAAATAAAAATGCGCGCCCAGATTTGACGTTTTGAGCGCGGTTTTTTGACTAGCCATAATTTCCAGCTTTATTTTTAAGTTCAAGTTTTGTAGGTGAAGAAATGCCTAGCAATTGACGTTAAGAAAAGTATTAATTAACGCTTGTCTGGTCGGAGGGCGAGCTGGAAGTTATGCCGACCGATGCAACAAACAAGCCGGACTAGTCAGACTTAGCCCATGGGTATTCAATACGAACCTCAGGTCTTTAAGTCTCACTGGTAAAGACGGTAAGTCGCTGTAGGACGCTTTGTAGTTTGAAATAATTTGTTGACAAGCGCGTGGAAACGCATATTTCTTTTAAATGAATAGCCTTTAAAATATCCTTTTTACAAAAAGCGAAAGGACAAACATTTTGTTTAACGAAGTTATATTCTAAAAATGATATAATTTAGATGTAAATTGAAAAGTATTGTTATATAGTCAAAATGAATGTTACCCCAGTCATGAAACCAGTCACGAAACCAGTGACACCAGTCACGAAACCAGTCACACCAGTCGCGAAACCAGTCACAAAACCAGTCTCTCCAGTCCCTCCAGTCCTAGTCCAGTCCTAGTCCAGTCATGATCAGTCTTGAAACCAGTCTTTCCAGTCATTCCAGTCACCGCCAGTCACCGCCAGTCATCTCCAGTCACCCCCAGTGATTGTCCAGTCACTTTCCAGTCGACCCCTTTTTTACAGCCTCTAGTCGGTGTACACCAAAATGCGGAGTGACTACCCCCTCGGTTCGCATCCACGTCTTGAACAAGCCGCTGTTCATGTCCTGGTGATAGCCAGCTGCGGAGTTGACGATATCCTTAGCCGCCGTAAGAAGGCAGCCAGGAATGAACCCATCTTCGGACCCAGCGTGGAGAATGATTATTCTTTTGCCTTTATTAGTCGGCACTTTCACGCTGCACTCGTTGGTCCCGTCCGTGAAGCCGTATTTGACCGTGTCATGGGTGTCATACCACGTCTCGTAGAGCCAAACGAGGATCTTGTTGGCCTGTCAATAT
>Ga0058701_10004694_pt1 | contig 11147 bp, 7 predicted proteins | sample AgamicOrMae_FD_97039 | JGI IMG/M metagenome (GOLD analysis project Ga0058701, IMG submission 97039) | Agave microbial communities from Guanajuato, Mexico - Or.Ma.e | ecosystem: Host-associated > Plants > Phyllosphere > Phylloplane/Leaf | place: Guanajuato, Mexico | collected 2012-06-04 | reverse complement strand
ATCCTAGTCCTCGTATAAATTTGGAAACAAGTAGATCTATAAAAGAACAAAAGTACATACCAAATAGACCGCCGAAAAATCACGCGTGCAGTATTATTTATCCGTAGCTGTGTTTGCATCATCCAGTAAGATCCCACGGAGCCATATTTTATTCGAGAACTTATTGGAAAAGGCAAACCTAAAATCGCGCGTCGCATGTTATTTGCTGGAATAATAGTCAAGAAAGTTGCCACTTGAAAAGAGAATCAGGGAAAAGTCAAGGAAAAATACAGTGCTCAAGGCAAGCCAGGGTAAATGGAGGAAAGTACTCTTAAGTCAGAAAAAAACTGGATTACTGGAAATACAAAATGTTACTTAATCATTAGAGCCAAAAATTTTACGAAGTGACTAATCACACGCTGCACCATTTAAAATGTATTAGGTTGGTTTCCGTGCGTTCAAGTCACCTCCCATTTAAAATGCACTTGGTTGGTTTCCGTGCGTTCATGTCTCCCTTGTATTAACATAGGCGTGCGAAAAGCACTTACCAAAATTTCATCCTACACATTAATATGGCCAGGAAAGTGGTTTGGTCAGGGAAAGAGTCGGGGAACGTCAGAAAATTTCAAAATTTTAGGTCAGTTCCAATGATGAATTTAGCGCTCTTGGTGAGCTCTCTAGATTCGTCAGTTTGAGAAAAATTGCGCGCAATTCGTCCAGAAATGTGTTACCGCCGCGGCGACCTTTGAGGATGTTTTTCTGTTAAAAACAGGACAATCTTCTGTCGGGGAGGGTGTGGTGGGCCCGCTAGAGGCTTGCCCCTGTCAGCCAATCAGCGCGCTGCACTCCCCCCTCCCCTCTCCTTTTCTCCAATCACTTTGGTTGACTCAACCAGATTTGATTCAAACCGTGTTTGATCGTTGACAAGATCGAACCTTTAACCTAATCGCGACTAAAATGTCTCCGCCGTGCGCCGCTGTGTCTCCAGAAAAGGCTGTCGAAAAGACGGTCGAAAATGCGTCGAATTGTGGTCGACGAGAATGGAACGTCAGAGCCTCCGACATGGCGCGGAAAACCCGGAACCCCATTCGAGCAATCGTGGACAATCTCAAAATCGAACCCAATCCTGAAAAAATGATGATTGCACTCTCTATTGGTGAGTAATAAATATTAGGTCAGTTCTATTCGCACGCTAAAGTTATTACAGGGCAGACTTGAACGCACGGAAACCAACCTTGTGCATTTTAAATGGGAGATGACCTGAACGCACGGAAACCAACCTAATACCTTTTAAATAGGGCAGCGTGTGAATAGTCACATCGTAAATATATGTGTGCCCAGCTATCTTTTACTCTACTTTTGAGAGTCACTCTCACTTGAGAAAATAATGGAAGAAAAGTAACATTTTGCGATCGAAGTGAAGAAGGAATAAGAAGTCATACATATGATTTCATAAGCGGTTTGTACCTAGTCAAAATTACTTTTTTAATAAAACCAAACGTTTGCAAATCGTATTAAGGTTCGCCTGGAATGTTTTCTTTAACTTTTGGGAACCGTACAGGAAATCTATTCAATCGGAGAGGAGTATCTTTCTAATCTATATGCAAGTTCTTTTTCAGGCTTGCAGTAAGACATTGATTGTTTAATTACCCAACTCACGACTATTTTGCATGGGGAAATCTTATTTTATCCGAATTCTATCGGAAATATCCTTTCCGCTTTGAAATATTCTCTCTAAGTTTTCGTTTCATATCAGTCCAAAAATAGCGTTAAAAAATTCCCGAAATGGAGAAATAATTCCAATTTGAGGAAGAATAGCGAATTGAAAAAGGTCTCAAAGTTTTATTCCAAGAGATCTTACCTATAGGCAGCCTTCGTCTTTTTTCTGCCCGCGGATCTAGGTACTCTGTTATGCGAACTTTTTCTCGACTAGGGGAATCCTAGACAATATTACTTGTTGGTGAAAGTCAGAGAGTAAGTAACGTCTCTAACACCGGTACCGGTACACCAGGGTTTGAGCAAAAGCAGAATGATTGTGTTTGCTGTATTCGGTCGAAATTGTCCTACATAGGACGTATAACCAATATTATTTGTTTAAATTGATGAAACTATCTGTGAAATGGGAGTATGATAGTAAACCGACTAGTATTTGTTAAATTATTACTGTTTGGTCTTTAACTTATAATAGCGTGTTATGGAAACTTTGACAGTTTCTTGGAGAAGACGACGATTAAATCGCCGGTTTACAAGAAGTTTGAAACTCAATGTGCTGTTAATAGGATTCATTTGGTGGGTTGATAGCTCACAGCGAGTAAAAAACTACCGTCATCAAACGTCGTGTAATAAGAAACACCATAAGGGCATTCTCGTGATCGCGGTCTACAATGTTCACCAGCAATCAGCGAACACTAGACATGTTTCGTTTGATCAGTGTTACCACGTTTCCCATTGGCACCATTCAACGAAAGGAACTTGATGATCCAATAATTATAAAAGCTACCATCGGGCTTTATTACATTTGGTCATTGACGTTTTTGGACATCCGTGCTTTAATATTAGGTCAGGGCAATTGGGAAAACTTCTGTCCCTCAAAACATTTCTGTCATTGTTGCCAGCCTTCTAGGTTTTGTCATTTTTAAACGCGGTTATCCCTTTGACCGGTAAAGACAACCTAGCGATCAATCCCATTTTTGAATTGCTCAGCTCGACAGCGATCCAGAACATACTCAACTTGCTAAGTTATCTCTAACAGTTCTTCAATTAATCGCGGTTAAATTTAACTGATTCGCGAAATGTGGAAACCCTGCTTTCTGCTTTGGGCATACATTGAGATCGTTTTAGCAGAGTTCGTGCCCTGTTCTATATTGGCCTTTTGTGGCTGACTTTTCTGAATTCGTTCTAGTAAAGAGGCCGTTGAATGAACTTTTTACATATCTTGAAGGCATTAAAGTCTCCGTGAGGCAACAAAGCGACGGATTATCTAGCTTCGCTGCCCGGAAATAAGTCAGTGTTAAATTTTGCGATTTGGTCAAATTTAGTCGAGCTTAACTTGGGAAATAAAAGAGATAATCTAGTGCGTATTGTATGTTTTAGATCACCCTCAAGCCGAGCAATCTAAATTGGATTTTATTTTCGAATTTCTTGCTAGGTTCGAAGTTTTAAGCGCGTCTAAATTTGAGAGGGTCGCGAATTATGTCAACACCCTGAATTCAGTCGATTCTGCTAGCTAGAGTGTGTAACTTTTTAGGAGTCGTTGGGTGGCTTGTGGAGAAGTGACTTCGTGGTTATCTGAAATCGGTAGAATCGATCCAGCAGATTCTGCCAGACGAATTAAATTTTTAATCAAAATTATCTGTCTGATTCCGGAAATTATCGTCCAAACAATCCCTTTCAATAAGTCAGCTTCATAAAATCCGGCAAAGAATCCGTATTATTTCCATACAAAATTTTTAGTTAGGAATTCTAACCTTTTCTTTTTTTAAATTGGTTATTTTTTCTTAAAGCAAGAGATTAATTTTGCCAAAATTCCGATTTTTGAGGAAGGATAAAAAATCAGTAATGTAGTTTTTTGGGGCTGAAAATGTTTGGTTTTGAAAGTTTCTAGGGCGGAAAAATACTGGCGAACACGATAAAACAGGTCCGACGCATGAGCTCAGTAAAATGTAAGGCGACATGAGACTTTTTTTTTTATCTTTTAAGGCATTCCAAAGAGTTCAGATAAATGACAAAACCAGTTCTAAGTCCCATCAGGGTTTTCACGTGAAACTTGCGTGGCCCCACGTGGAAACCACGATGGGGGAGGAAAGTCTCCCGAGGTCCACTTCAAAATTCAAAGGTTTGCATCTTCCACCTCTCGTTTGGTCGCCAAGTTGAGCGGAGCGAGGCACAAGGCCCTTAACCTGACCAGAGGCTTGGATATACTAGAGAGGAGGCATTTGGCAGCCATTTTGTTTCTTATGGGACCGTCAAATGCATTGTAGAAGCCTGGATAGGCATTGAGGGTGCAAAACCATGGGCGCCGCCATCTTGTTTCCGAATTTTCACCGTAAGCTTCAATGCATTTGATGAGGAAACAAAATGGCCGCCCAATGCCTCCTCTCTAGTACATCCAGAGTAAACTAAAACTGAATCTAACCTGAAGACACCAAGCCTGATGTCGCTTCTTGTTCAGCGGCAACCACCTGCCCCCGAGAATGGAGCGGCATCAGACTTGGTGTGAGTTGAGCGTAGTAATAGAGCGAGGCAGTGGGCACCGAACCTAAGCGGCATGACGCTTGGCGACAATAGGCTGAGTTAGGTTGGTTGCCCGCTGCCTCTCTCCGTGAGTTAGTGACGAAAGCAGGATACAAAATGCATGAGGGAAAAGATGCAACATTTATTTGCAGTGTAACTTTGAGGAAGGCAGTGGATAGGCAACCAGCACGGTTTCTGTGCACAGGATTGCCTATACACTCCATATCGGCTGAAAGCTAGCTGGCTTATAGTTAATTTAGCATTAAACGGGCCAAAATCAATCCCTTTTGGTCTCGAAGTATCACATTCGATTAATTCGAGATCTCGAATTCGAATGTCAAGGTCGCAGTGTGTTGCTAGGCCGAACCTCACTTCTGACCACGAATCCTGGTCTCACTCTGATACATTGTAAGTTTTCATATGTGTCTCTCTCCGTCAAAGTTCCCTGGAATGTCGTTCTTTATGTGAAATGTCCGTTTTGAGGGTGCGTCTTAGAATAAGCACGTGATGCGTCGCAGATTTGTCAGATTTCGCGATTCCGTTACTCTTAAAAGCGGCTATCTTTTTAACCGCTAAAGATAACCAAGTGATCGACCACATTTTTGGATCGCTCAGCTCGAGAACAACCGAAATCAAACCCTACACGCAAGTTTATCTGTGATGGTTTTTGAGTTAATCGTAGTTAAATCTGACAAAATCGCGAAAATCTGTCCGCTATGAAGGCCCTTGCGACCGAAATGGCAATAAAAGAACTTGAACTTGCTTAAGCCCTATCATGACAATTAATTGAGCGATATCTTTTGTGGGGTTTGCCCGGTTCATAAATCGATGGTACAGTTGAATGTATGGTTAGAAGTTTTGCGAGCTTACAGGTTACATGGTATGTAGGAAAGGGGAGGTTTGTTGTGTCTGTTTCAATATTTTATACTCATAAGGGTTATTTGCCCTCGGGTGTATTTTGAGAAATAGGCAACTTAATCAGTGCGTTTTCAGGCAAAGCTGATTTCTAATGCTACAAAGCCATACCATGTTCAACAGCACTAGTACCCACTACAGTAAACCTAACTTCGGCGCCTAACCCTTAATCCAATGAAAATAAATACGTAAAAATAATCAAAGAATTCGTAGAATGCGTCATTCTGGAATTCCATTCAAACCAACATAATTTTGTGACTCGGAATGTGGACCAACGTTTGTCTATTTTCAGATGTAAACATATAGAAAAAAATGTGTAAACCACGTAAAGAATAGATGGCGAAGTCATCATACGCCTTCTTGCATTTCAAGGAAACAGGACATATATTGAACGCAAACAAGTTTATCCTTTAGATAGTTAAGGAGGAAAACTGTGTATAGATTGACGGTGGACGAGCCAGTGCACTCGGAGACATCCTTCTCGACGTTTCTCAGCTGTTTCTTACGTAAACTGGACAAAATACCTGGGGACGTTTTAGTTTATTTTGTTCTGTCCCTAAAACCGGCTGACCGATCCAGATTATCCTATTTTGGAGAGCGGAAAATACCCACGAACCCAAAATATAACCATAGGACGATTTTCTACGATCTTTATGTGATATTGATCCAGAAAACACATGTTCGTGCGAGCAGTCTGAGCTCAATGTATTCGGCGGAAATCAAGAATAGCTTCTACTAAGAATACTATTCTTGATCTGCGATATTCTTTGTGTGGTAGAGCGTATTATAACTTGACAAAAACATACGTAATAACAAGTGCGCCTCATTTGGGGAGCATCCCTGCCTTTTTGAAGGTAAAATAGTCGTGAAACGTATTTTTGGAAAGTTTTAACGATTGACCAACGATTAGCCAATGAGCAAGGATGGGAAGGAAGGTCCCATTCAGGAATGGGACATCGAAAACGCGTCGATCTGCAATTTCGACGTCGATATCGAAATTCCATCGATTGTTTTAGTCGAATCGCCCTGTTTTCCCATACATCGACGAGGTTTCGATATCGACCTCTTTTCGACGCCAAAAATGCGTCGATCGGCGTCACAAAAAGTCTCAAACCAGCTCTATACCGTCATGTCAAAAACTGGTACATGGCTACAATAAGCCGGTATTTTTCATAGTTTACGTAGCCTTTCACAACCCTTTTAATTAATAATATCTTTTTCGATGATTTGAAAACCTCGATGTGAAGCAACAGTGCATTTCATATGAATTTGAAAATTGTGAAAAATATTGATTTTTTGCGTTATGTTTTGTTATTAGGAGATCCAACAACTTTCGGTAATCTGAAGCCCCCACAAGAGGTATTTGACGCCGTCAAGGAGAGTCTTGATTCGGTCAAATTCAACGGCTACGCTCCGTCCACAGGTAAATCCAAAGTTTTTTTCATCATGCTTAAATAAAGAGTAGTTTTTTTGTTGTTTTTTTATGATCTAAATATTGATGGGCTGCGTTTTCCAACAGTCGTGATCTCTCCTGATTGAATCTTTCCTTTCATTTCGAGGATTAACGACCTACAAGTGCGTCTGTAAGGTTAGGCTGTTAGGTGCCATGTGCCTCGCTCCGCTATCGCTCTTGACTTGGCTTTGCGCTTGGCTTTCGCCTTATTTGATGTCTCTTGAGAAGTAAGCGGTATCAGGCTTGGCGACGGTAAGTTCGTTAACCTGTGCCTCTCTCCGCTGGGTTTGGTGATGAAGTGTAGAACACACGGTAGAAATTGCATTCCAAACTGGAGACTCGAACACCGGTAGCAACACCGGAAGATTAAAAAAGAAAGAAAGAAAGAAAGAAACTTGATCGACTTGCTTAGCATATTGAAATCAACTAACAATAAGATCTCTCTGTTGCTGTGCTACATCGAATTTAATCGTCCTCTAATCGAAGTTTTTTTGTTCCAAAGCCTTGTAAATCTACCAATTCCTTAATCTCAACACTGTAAACTACTTCCCGTAAATATTCGTCGTGACAGTGTGCATGGTTTAATATTTAATGGTATCCATAGGTCATCATTTCTTGTGAAACTTACCGTTCATTCAAGTCTCTCAGGCTAAAGTTTCCTCTCGAGTCGATGTCTTCCTGATTTTTTTAAATCATTTTCCAATCTCGTTCAATAGGTTTATTGCACGAAGGATTTAAATAGCAACAACTAACAACCTAATAAAGACATTTCGAACCACTACTAACCTACTTAATGGTCGTAGCTGTATTAGATAACCCCCAAAATCCATAAATGTCCAACTATTGGGGGAGAATCTGAATTGCCTTGCAGATTCTCACTGAATGGCTCTGAACGCTCATCTAACAATACGTTCTTATTCCCTATTGATTTATTACGTAGAATAGCGTAGAAAATGTAGGCGAGCGTGAGTTCAGGCAAGGGTTAAAGCTGGTCTATCCTATCGCAGAGTCACCTGAAACTTGTTTACAAGGCCAGCATCCAGGACCACCTCCCTACCTGTTTGTTGTTTACGTTTCAAATCTACACAAACAGCGTGCTTTCTCCTAGTTTTGGTCCACGTGGACTGAACGGCGTGGAGCTGTATTACGTGCAAGTCAATGGTTGCATTACACTGTGTTTATAAGATGGAATTTCCCTTTTTTTGGTGTTGCACTTTTTGACACCGAGCCAAGCGGAGCGCCAGCGGAACGAGTAACACGGCACAAAACCTAACCTAACTTAACCTCACTTGACCTAGTTCAACAGAACGGTGACCAAGCCAACCGCCGTTTTCTTCTCGGCGACAGTAACTACCGCCAAGGAGGAAACAGCATGAGGCTTGGTGATAGCCGTGTGGAGCTGCCGCGGAGCGAGCCACAAAGCACTTTTGATCGGAGCGAGCTTTTAAGCCCTCCTAGAAATGCAGATTTCCTACAGGAAATTGTTAAGTCTGAATAGGAAAGACTTTAAAGTATGGCTATGATTCATGACGACCGTATTTATTTTTTTTTAATTCGTTTATAGACTCGAAAATTTATTGTAGAGGGGACGGAAATATAAGCTAAAGAGGAGCTTCATAAAGCCCATTAAAATTATGATGTTGACATAGGCAGCAAATGTCGTTTTGTTTGATGATTATTCTTGAATTGTCCGATTGAATTATGAAAAAAGAAAAGAAAATGTGGCGGGCCTGCCTGAGACAGGTTACTAATTTTTTGCTTGATTTTCAATTTAAATAGACGAAGTTTAGACACAGATTGGAAAGCCCGCCCCATTAATATTCTGTGATTACGTTTAAAAAATAATGTTAGAACGTAGAAGGAGAAAAAAAATGAACTGTAATATCGTCCCAAAAGGTATTGTCCGGTTCAGGTCGTGCAACAAGGCGGTGGTCAATGTATTTCCCCATAAGGCGGAGCCTTCCTGCGTGACCAGAGCCGGACAAAACATTTTGGGACGATAGTACCGTTCCCGAGGAAGTATTACAGTAGACCAAGCAAGGGTGTTGTCTGCGGCTCTATTTATTACATGCCGTACTCTTGAAATCGTCATCGAGGGACGATTTCATGTATAATACATTACAATCCGACCAGTATCTTTGGAGTAAATTAGTAAGCCCTTGTGAGAATGGAGGCGGGCGTAAGAAGACTGTTTTTCATCTCGATTTATCCATACGGTCGTACAGTAATTGATTTCTGTCCCGTTGTTTGTAAACAGGCTTTGTTTTTTCATGTGGAAGCGAAATGCGTAGTTTGTTGATTAAAGTAAACGGATTGGTTTTATGGTTGACAATGCAAATACGAAACATTTCTCTTCTAAATTCCAACAGTTTTTTATTTATATTAAAGTATGTCACTAGCGGAAAATCCCTTTAAAGGTAGGCACCCGCCAACGAGGATAACGGGCGACGCTGATTGGCTACAAATTTTAAGCCCCCCTCCCACCTCCTCTCTGGATGTGTCTCGCGATCTGAGTCCGGCTTTGCCAAAACGTCGTTTCTGTCGCACATCTTACGGCGTGTTGACAAGACAAGGAGTGAGGCGGAGGGGCTTAATGATCTTTTCCGACAGAAATCGGAAACTCGCGCTCTCCATTTCCGGAACTTTTTAAAATTATCTAAATCTTTACGAAGAGGCTGAAACAAAATTGGAACAAGATTTTGGTTCGCTAACTTCATGACTAATGACAAATTTATTGTAAAAAACGCGATTTCGCCACGGGCATTTAGACTATTTTGGCGAACCTTTCGAAAGAAGGTAGTAAGAAGGTGTACCAACTTGATTTTGTGTCAGTTTAAATCAGTAATTGCCTTGTTCAGAACACGAGCGCATGGAAAACAGCTGTTATATCCGGTATAATTCTGTTGGATTCTCTCCACCAAAAATCTTGACATTGGCTCTAAATCTTGTCCAGAAAAGGTGAATAAAATCCCGAAATTGAAAACCACTTACATTGTCAGGAGGATTCAGACCTAAACTTTGCTGTGGGGCAAAGAAAAGGTTAACGGGAAGAAAAATATTTCATTCAGTACATAATTGGTTTTAGTATGACTCCTGTAATTTTAGCACTCCGGGATCCATAACTGGAGCCTCGAAACATAATTTGCATTTTATGAAACTTAGTTGAATTACGTCACTAGCGGGTCAACCATTCCATAAAGTTACATTACGTATTTGAAACTTCTTTGTAACCTTCGGCATATGTCCAACGCGTGGCGCGAGCGAGAGGCTCGTCCTGACGGACCAATCAGAGCGCGAGATTCGAAGGAGTGGTTCGGACACTCCCCCCTCCCCCTCCCCTCCCGCTCTTCTACACCGTTAATTTATTATCACCCGCTCTTCTGGTCGATTCGTTTGGTAGCCTAACAAGAATGTTCGTTTCTTCTTTTTCTTCTTTTATTCAAATATCCTTTGGTGACGCAAATCGCGTTTAAGAAAACAAATTGAAAGGAATGCACATCTTGATATCGAACAAACTAGAGATGTCCTCTTTCGAAGTAATTTTTTGAGAGTTTGCTTCCATCTTTTGACCGTCACCCATTTCTTCGTTTTTAATTGGTTTATGACTTTTTTAATAGAGAAAATTGTGTAAATATCTGAGCTTCTGGTTTAAGTTTTATTTTTTTTCTGAGATTTTATTTTGAAACTTCGGTCTAGATTGGAAGGATTGAAAATCAAAACAGAAGTGCTTCAGGTACACAGTGGAAATGCCTCGGTAGTTCCAATTCGCAAGTCACTGGTTTTTCTTCCCGCGTAATCTAATAAAATCGCGGTCAAAAAATAAATTTATCCTAACATAATTTGTTCCAATCAAGGAAACATAATGGCATGATCCTGGAAACATCATGCTCTGATTCTGGAAACATGAATGTGCCCTTAATGTTCTTTGAGGTATCAATGCAGTGGTACTTCTAAAGAGAGTTTCAAATCATAAAAGGTATGATAAAAATAGTCATAAAAAATAAGTTCGATTGTTTAGGGGTCACAACTTCAGTTCCATCTGAGCGATATGGATGAAGTTTTGTGTCTCAATCAGCTGTCTCTTCAAGATTTTCTATTATTTTTTTTTGTGGGGGGAAGGGGGGCCCTTATGAAAAAGTTTGGAAATGATTAAAACGATTTTTTTTTCAGGCTTTATGTCTGCACGGGAGGCAGTAGCGAAGTACAGTTCTTATGGAGGTGTCACCGTTGAAGCCAAGGTACCGTAATTCATTCTCAATCTCATTTTCACTCTTTCATAATTAGAAAGTCCCCCAAAAAAAACACGCGCCATGCACAAATCAAAATGACGTGTTTTCTATAATTTAGTTTACGCTTTAGATGACAATAAACTCTCTCCGTGTCTAAACGAGTGTTATTGATATCAAATTTTGAGGTTGGCCCGTGCCAGTCACACGTTTAGCTGTTTGTCTTTGAGCTATGAACGTGATACCGGTTCTAATTACAAGTTTTTGAGCTACAACACATGGCTTTGTTCAGAAAGATACCCTTTTGGGTTGTTTCCAGTACCTGTTTTGGTCAGTCCTAT
>Ga0058701_10004693_pt1 | contig 11148 bp, 8 predicted proteins | sample AgamicOrMae_FD_97039 | JGI IMG/M metagenome (GOLD analysis project Ga0058701, IMG submission 97039) | Agave microbial communities from Guanajuato, Mexico - Or.Ma.e | ecosystem: Host-associated > Plants > Phyllosphere > Phylloplane/Leaf | place: Guanajuato, Mexico | collected 2012-06-04 | reverse complement strand
TTTCCTTGTTTTCTTATATTTTTTTTTCTTTTCACCTTTCGTTCATTTTTTTTTTTTTTTTTTCAAAATTTGAGTCTTTATTAGTCATATATGAATCAATCAATATGGCATATCTGAAGCAATCAATCAGTAATTAGTTTTCAGAATTGTAGTCAGTTTTAGATTGTCTGTTTTTTTCCCAATTTTTTTTTGATCTTCATTGCATCACATTTGGCTACCTTAGAGCCCTGCTATAATGTACAGTGGGCTACAAAAGTCATGACCCATGCTTCCATGTATTTGTTATAGAAGCAAGCCCACCGTACCAACCTTGTGGGATGACTAACGTTGTTTTGTTGTTTTTGAAACCAGACAAGCAAGTGAACGGAAATCTGTTCACGCTGTTCCTGCATTCGCCTCTGTCAGCCTTCTGCTTGATTACCAACGTACTAAGCCTGCCAATCCATGTTTGGGAACGATGCCAGTCGTTTATTGACCACTTCGTAACGGAAGCGAGCCATCTCTTCGCTCGGAGTCGAATAGGTGAGTCATCTCCACTCAATCGACCGCCGAATCTCGAATCCTCGAAAATCTTTCATCTTCTATCTGCAAAACTCACAAGGGTAGCACTACAACTGTCCGCCCCAGATTTCCTCGAAATTTTTAGGACTGCAAGATAACGGTATGGAAAGATACCCAAGCCGCAAAATTGTTGCCGAGTTGATATTAACATTAAATATTGCGTTCAGTTTTGAACAAAAAATATTTTTCTCGTTATTATTTAAACCCAATAATAATTCGTTGTAGGACAACTGAAAGGAGCGCCCAAGGCTGAAATTTAGTGGATTTTGCGATATTTCTTTCCGTTTTAAAAATATTGGCAAATTTTCGTGTTTTTACTTTTTTTGTTGAATTTTTAACGCTGTTCTTAAGGTGGAAAAAATGCATTCTGGCAGCAAGTTTTGGGCTTGGGTATCTTTACGTACAACTATCTTGAAGTTCTGAAATCTTCAAGAAAATCGTAGGCGGCAAGTTAAGGTACTCCCCTCGTTAGTTTCAAGCCTAAAAAGCGTGTATTTTCAGAAATACTCGAGTAGGTTTTTCCGCAGCTGTTTATTTAATTTACTCGGAAATCCGATCGCAACACTTACTATATATAGATCACCGTGATGGAGAATTCGTATTTGGTAGTTAGTCTTTGTGTGACATTCCCTTGCAACCTAAGCCAAGATAGGCAGCTTGAAGAAAAGTGTGTGCCGTGTTTTTGTACGCTGTCGCAAGACTTAGCTCAGAATCTTTTTCGCTAGATCCGGCGTTCATCCAATTCTTCGGGGACGATTTCCTGCGGGTGCTGCTGCTGCGGTACGTGTTCTGCGACGTGGTGCTGCACCTGCACCGCTCGTTCAAGGACCCTCAGTGCCGGCCGCTGTGCCAGCCGCCCCTGCCCGAGGGCGACCTCCTTGACCACCCCGCCCTGCAACACCTAGTGCTCGATCTCGCCGCCCACCTCGACGTGAGTGATAACTTTCTCCAACTCGGAAAGACAGAATGATCTCCAGTTCCTCGGTCGGCAAGCGGACTCTCCTTGATGGCCGAGCCGTCGCCGACCGACTGGTACAATATGCAAGGCAGTGAGCACAAGGGTATGAGCCGACACATGCCCAGCTCGGCGCCTTCCAGAGAATGGGCTTTCGCCGACAGAGCGGGGCCTTATAACAACTCGCGCCTCTCCAGATGATAGTGTGCTACGTGTTCATTCTCAACTCTGCGCCATTCTCCAACGCGTTTTTCCTTTGCCTTTCTCGATTTTTGTATCTCTTGACAATCCAGTTATCCTGTTGTAGCTCGCGTTGCCCTTACCGTTGTGACCGACGAATTTTTCATTCCCGTTTACTAGTCGTCCCTTGAAGCGTTTTCGGCCGCTGATTCACTTTGCTGTTCAGTTTGAAAAGTCTGTGATATATTGGACGCAATACTGCAGGCTTGATACGAGCGGGCAAAAATTCCCCTGACGCAAATTTCGACCGCATCTCGCATTCTGTGTGGCTTGAGGGACCCTTACAACTGCCAGCGTTTTCCCTCCGCTTCACGAACAACTTTGTTATCGCTACCGTATTTTTCCTCAAACAACGCGCACTCCTTTTTTGTTGCTGCGACACAAACCCTGGTGCGCGTTATCTACGGGTATATTTATACACAGAAAACATATGGAGGTTTTCTCACATGCCGGAAACCTGAGTGCGCCTTATACACCGGGGCGGGTAGCCTGAAATAAAATACGGTATTCCATCGATTGGAGAAATCAGAAGTCTGATTATTATTTAGCCGTGGAATATCGGCATACGTTAGGGTTTGCCCCGAAGCGTATCAGCCTCGTTGTATTGGGTAAAAAGGGGCTTTCCTTAAAACACGTAAATAAAAGAAGAAGCGGCGAATCAGTGAGACCGGCGATGTCATTTGGGGTTTCCCCTTGACCTTGAAGAGCTGGTGGACGACGCCTGAACGGGTCTCATAGTTCTTATGAGAAGAGTTGCCACGTACACACTTCGGATTTGGCAACTTTCGCTCGTAAAAAGGTGATCTCTATTCCTGTCGTGGTGATTCGACGAAGTTCAATGAGGATCGACTCGGTAGTGAAAAGATATTACAAGGTAAATATGCATTATTTATTATGTGACGTTTACTTATCGAAAAGAAGCTTTTGTAAAGCATTGCCCAAACTTTTATAAGCAGATTGGTAATGTGTTATGATTGCGGTTGTATTGTTGTGGATGCTGCAATTGTGGTAACGATTGGTCTCATTCTAGTCTACAAAAACGCGTGTGCATTTTTAATTTATTTTTGAGGCATTGTCATTTTTGTAACGTGGCATTTTTATTTCTTTAAGCTGCATTGAAGCGAAGGATAGGACATAAAAGACAAGTGATGAGCCTTCGAAAAGCTAGTCTTATTTTGGAAGCATGGTCGCATGGAAGTAATAGGCTCTATTCTATTATCTCCGCGCTCTAGTCATTTTAAGCCAGACACTTATGAAAAATGATGCGATAAGAATCAAATCCGTAATAGATAGTTAGGCTGTATATACCTGTACATAACTATTGTAGTCGCATACATAAAAGTTATAAGTACAAAGAAAATTAACTTGAAGCTGCTACCTAAGAAGTAACATTTAATACTAAGATAGTTACCTTTGGAATTTTATTTTCTGACTGCTGTGATAATAAGTGTTCCCCATTTCAGCAGTTGCGTTGATTTGAACATTTGCGTTGAGAGTTCGCCGTCGATCGCGGCGGGCGAAATATGCTATGAGAATGTTTTGATAATTTAAAGGTAAAAGGCGCCGTGTCCGTAGCGCCGCAAAAGGGCGATGTGGTGCCATGAATTTTTCATAATTATCTATAGTACCATTACGCCTCAAATTCCTAGTCAAGTCAAAATGTATATAGCTTTGTTATTAAGCCGATGTGATGGGCTGGACAAAGCGCTAACGTAAACAATTGCTTAGCCATGCAAAACAAAAGTATATATTTTTTGAGAAAAATGAGTAGTCGTGTTAGGGTTTTGCCTGTGGTTAACGCAGGGTGCTTTAATTATAGTATTGGAATGAGCTATGTACTGTACCCGACCCGTTCGTTTGTTTCCTAACCCGGCTATCAACTCCCGCCCCACGCCGATATCGACATGTCTTGCCTGTATCGGGAATGGAAACTAGCCTAACCTAACCTACCCACGTCAAATCGGAGTGGGCTGAAGGTCTCTAGTCCTGTGACTCTCCAGTGCCTTGTCAAAACAAAAAAAAATACATAAAAGAAACAAAAAAAGATTTAAGGAAGAATGAGCATGTTGTCTGCACTTAGGTTAGGTTCTAGTGGGGTCGAAATGGAGGAAATCTAGGAAGACTAGCAGGAGTTGTACTATTTTCACCCACTATAAATCTAACTCCAACCTCTCCTGCCCGCTACTCCCCTATCCAGCCGTTTCTGTTCGAATCGTATGAGGCTGCTGCCTCTTTTTTTCTTTTCTTTCTTTCAACTGAGCCATGGAGTGTTGTCGCTCCATCAGACGGTCGGTTGGCAACCGCCGCGGCAATTGGGTCAACCCTCCGAAAGGGTTGTCGACGAGTTGCGCGGGTGCGCGGCGCGCTTGTTTGCTTGCTCGCTTGCTTACCTTTTCTTTCTTTCGTGGTCGGAGTCAGGTCTATTGCCTCGCGTGGCTTGCTTTCCAGTTGCTTTGAGATTCGCTACTCATAGTGCCAACCTCTAAAATCAAACAAGCGGTCAGCAAAAGCTGCGATTGTTTCGACGTTAAGTTCTCTATGAAGAAATTGTGATGAACCCTGCGACTCGCCTAGCAGTTAAGCTCTCTATTCCAAGGTTTGTCTCGGCAGTTAAAAATTGTCTACACTCAATTTTTTCTGTGTTGGTAACAAAACTCCGCAACGCAACGCCAGTGGCCACTGCCCTGTCTACGACCATTAATTCAGCAGAAGTCTTCTTGTTCCAAATGTTTCTTTTCCCTTCTCTTGCCGCACGAATTTTTATCCGTGAAAGTATAATGTATTGAGTCAGCACGATGTTGATTTGAAATCGATAACATTCCTGGTTAGTCTAGGGATGGAGCGAACTAACAGCGCTAGACTACGAAATTGGCTGACAGTTGTGACGTCTACACCCAATGTTCTTGTCAAATCGTCCAAATTATGTTTAGTGATAGTTCTCTGTTTCTATTCACAGAGAACTTGTGATAATAATGCTTGCCGCTATTGATAAGTTTTAAAACGAATGTTGCGACTTTTTGAAAACTTGAAAATGCAGTTTTTGAAAATAGCGTGTTTCTTCGTTCTCTCGAATATTTTCCCTCTTGGTAACGTGGAAGATTACATCTAATGGGTTTTTTGTGTATTTTCCTTTAGTTTGTGACGATCAGTGGATCTGTGGTAATTGTTTCGTGTTTGCACGACTTATGTTGTGAATCAGTCGTTACTTTGTGTAGTCCATCCCTAATGATTGCATTCTAGTTTAACTACCTTTATCGTAGCCCATTGTAAAATTGTTTCCTTTTATCGTCAAATATTTGATTTTTATCTTCCGTTGCCAAATACCGTAATTTCTTCTACTTGTAGATTAAGCCGCGTTGTTATTCCTTCTATTTATATACATAACGCATAACGTTCTGGATAACTGCACTTAAAAAATTGCAGTGAATAGAAAAAAAAAGTTGCTGCCATTTCGCTTTCCAGTTGTACGCAGTGTTGCCAAATTTTGCGAGATCGCTTAATTTAACCGACGTTTTCTCTACAACTGATTAAACTTCTTGAATCAGGCAAACAGGATCAGTTTTGTAAAGCGCCTGTCATGGACATTTCTAAAGTGGTACTATTTGCTTGATTACATAATTTGGTTTTTTAGATAACCGCGGTTAAACTTAAAGATTTTGCCAAATGTGGCAACATTGGTCGAGTATCGTGAGCTGCAACGCAGATCACTGCCACCCTATTCTTCGCGACACGAAAAACGATCCTGAAACGGTGATTTTTGGCAAAAACAGGGCTTTTAGGTAAAGACTCCATAAGTTGTGACTCGTGTTTCGAGCGAGGTCTATTTTGTTTTCCTGTCTATTGTCCGCCTTTTTGGAATCGCTTTTCGTGCACACAAATTGGCACGTCTTTCTCACCTCTCGGTTGAACCGTGTGCGAAATCTCTGGCAAAGTTGTTTTGGCAGCAATGAAACATCCGCAGTCTGGAAATGGTGTTGATACCGACGTATCGGCAAGTGCGCTGCAAGTGAGAAATCAGTTGAGATCATGTCAACTGTTGAACAGAAATAAATACTTATGAAGGCGCGTCATGTTTCTGTTTGTGTGTGCTTTAACTTGGGTTACCTTTGGATGTAGTTGAATCACTTTTATACCTACGTGTTCAGTATTAATACATTGGTGTTGAGAAAGTGACTGATTTGATGACAGTTGTATCCAGCTCAGCTCACATTTTCGCGCCGCGCCATCATACTGTCTTTGTGATATCCACAGTTCATGACATATTATATCAGTATTATGAATAAAAGGTACCTTTGATCCTTTAATGTCTGCGTTGCTTCATTTTCGTCTACCTGAACGTTGAGGTGCTGCTGCAATCAACGTAATTCATCGCCGCTGAGATTAGTGCAGTCCGCGTTTCGGTCCAACTGGCTTCAGGGGGAAGTACTATGTTTTGTCTTCTTCTACTGTAGGATTCCTCTTGTTTATCTCGTCGAACTATCCCGGCGGGATAGTAATTCAACTCTGCATTCGACATTTGCTATGTACGGTTTTCACGTCTCGACTTTGATGACCTCTTCCTTAATTTTGCAAACTGATATGAAAGGTGATGGGAACCGGTTGCGCGGCGTGTCGATAAGGAAGAGGGGTATTCAAGGGACGTGCTCTCTACTGGTTTTCGCCTTTCATTGCATTTTCCTGTTATAATACTAATCCCTTTTCTTATGTTCAAAATCATTAAGTTTTAGACGCCTATTGTCCTTCCACTGTCTTGGGCAGGTTTCCCCATTATTCTCCCTTCGTTCATATTCTTCAGGTATTCTTCCTCCGTCATTGTTCTCATGTGGGGGAGATGCAATGTCATTCCTGTTCGATCTGTGAAAGATAAGGCAGGAATATTTTACTACTGGCAAAAATCAATTTTACATGACATACGGCGTATGAACAAGTGCATGTTGTCTTGGCTGACAATTTCCAAGGTGAAAATCTGACCCCACCCTGATTCGCTGTCATAATGGCAATCAGTCCTTATGTCATTGAAAATCTGCTTCCACCCAATTTTTCTTTTTTTTTGTAACGACTAAAAGGGAAGTCGATTTTTTACACGCGCAACGTTCAAACATCGACAAAGATCGATCAAAACGTATCGTAGTCTTCGAACTAGTCAATGAAAACCGGTTTAAAATGAATTGTCAAACGTGAGTCCAAAATCGTACTAAATCATCGCTTATAGCTCAAAACCTAGTTTACATCGCTTTGCGTTTGATTACGTGGCCGCGGTGCTATGCAGGGACCACTGTGGCTTTTTTTCTCATTTTTTTTCTTCTCCCTCTTCTTTGATCAGCGGTAGCCTCCCGCCGCCGCGGCAAGAGCGCACCAACATCAGATCCCCGCTGGGCATCATCGGAGAAGCACGACGGATCAGCGGTGCTCCACAGAACGATTAATAGCTCGTCTCTGACAAGAGTTCGTGTGTCACTCCTCAACAGGTGTGCGTTTGTTTCGCTGTTATCACCGAGGAGGCTTTCTTCGCTCGGACTGTGAGTAAACAAAAGATAATTGGTCGACCGTTAAGTCCGCGTTTAGCGATTACGATATTTTTTCTTGTTTAACCCTTCACTTATTTAGTTTTTCCTCCAATTTTTATTGCTCATGTCGCGGTGCGTGGACGCTCCACCGAAACCCCTCTCATGAAGGGTTTTTTTTGGATTGATACTATCTTGTTGAACTTAAACGAACCTTGGTGAAAAATTTGAATCCAGGAAAATATGCAGTGGAGTTTCCGATGATGTGGCTGCTCCAACGATTTCACCTGTGAACGAAGTGTGGGTGCGCGCGCAGCGAAGTGTTTGTGGCCACGGGCTAAACGAGGAGCGGGGACGGCAACGTGCCGTCGGATGCCACGGGCAACAACACATTTGACAGCACCTTCGCGGAAGTAGTTGGAGCAGCAACTCAACGACAAAATGCTATGAAAAACAAGTCGAGTCGATCGAGAGCCGTTAACCCGGATGGAATTTCCAGCGCTATTGTGGCCTCCAATGATTCTTTTTTTTTCTGTTAGCGATATTCGAAATATTCTCCAATTTGTGCGTCAAGAAATAGGAGATAGCAAATATCTGCCGGAGATTAACATTTTTGGCCAAGAAATAACAATTGTGAGCCAATCATACCGTAGTATTGTCGGCTGCTAATGCCTGGATGGGATTGTTTTTTTAATTCTTCTTTTTTCTTTACGGCGGGATTCGCTGTCATAGAGACAATCAATCCTCATGTCATTGATTTGATGATATGCACGTTTGCGTTGTAACAGGTTTCGGAGATGGTCGTATCTCCGTTATTCGGTTCGCAATTATTTACGTACCCATTTTTTTATTAGGAGCGATTTCTGCTCAGGCTTTAATGATCAATGAAACACTAGCGATACTTTGAATGATTACGTCGATCGTTGTTTAGACAGATTACTCAACTTTCGACGCGAATCAAAACTTTCTTGTGGGGATCTATTGCTTTGCACGGCTCCCCCAGTCGTGTAAAAATTTTAAAGCCTGAATGGAAAACGGGTATGGCGGTAGATTCCATTGTTTAACCTCCCCATTTCCGGCTAATAGCGTAAAGATTCCAAGAATGTCGGATGGTTTGAGTGGAAAATCATCGTGTGCTCGTGGAAAAATTCCCTCAGGTCAAACTCGATAAGGAAGGGATCTGCTGTCGGGCGCCTGGCGTGTAATTACCCGATGTGGTAGCGTCGAGATTCGAACCCAAGACCTCTGAACATTGTACATTTATTTTAAAAAATCGGGAGGGATATCACCGCTTCTTGTATCTTGAACTGAGGTAAAAACTTCTTTTGATCGGACCTTTGTAGTAAACGTACCAGTCCATGACAGCATGCCATTGTGCTTCTGTAATGATATATAGTTTTTACGCTTTCTTCGCAAATTTCGCTTCTGGTACATTATGCCATAATTACGCGAAAGATGATTCCACATTATTGTCTTTTCGTTCTATTAAGTGTCCGTGACGTGTTCTCCTATTTGCTCAATCCCATTCTAACTTCCAGATAATGAGGCTCAGTATCTTTCTCGACTTCTTTGCGGTAACGTTGTTAGTTCAGATGGTTTCCTGAGCTCGATTTGAGTTCTTTGTGGTACGATAGGCTCGAGTATGCTGTTCACGCACGGCCGGTGTCTGCAATTAGCATCCGTACCTGTTATTGCCTATCATGTATCTGACTCGACATCTTGATTTTGACACTTATCAGTCGTATTGATACCAACATGAGCGTCTCAAGAAAGTCGAACTCAGACTCGTGAGGACTAGGCCAGTCTCGCGCTATCTCCTAAGCTGGTCTGATCGCCTTGCCTTCGCCTTGACCTTCCCGGTTGGGGAGCCGGGCGACAAGCGGCGCGGGCGCGACCGGATCGGACCGGACCGGATAGGCGAGGCGGTACCGATACAGGTTCTGCTGGTTGCTCGATAGCTGCATCTCCTTGTAGCGACGCCTTGCCCACGCTTTGGGTCTTTAGTCACTCGCGTCTCCCTTCCGTCTCTCTCGTCGCTGTGCCCATTTGTCTAGCGCTAGCCTTGTCGCTCCAGACCGCCTCGCGCGACGTCGCCTTCGTTCAATTCGAATAGCGAGCACAACCTCGCCAATCTAGCGGATCTATGAATAGATGAATTGCAACGGATGGTTTTCCGCGCGTGGAATTGACAGCTGATGTTGATCAAAGCTAGACCGGCCCGGCAAGGGCGAGTGGGCCACGCGCCCGGACCGGGCCGGGCCGGGCTGGACCCGGTGACGCGGAGCAAGTGCCACGCGTCGAGGCACAATTTTCCCTAACTCCCATTTTTAAACTAACCCACTATAGAGTGTCTCGTCTTGCGTAATACGCGGAAGTAAAGCGGCAATTTTAAGCCTACACTGTAAATTAAAGAGGTGGAATTTTCCACGGCATAGGGAGAGGCTCAGGGAACTGAACGCGATCCAACCTAACTTACGTTAACCTTAACAAGCCTCTTGCCGCTTACTTAGCGGTGATGACTGCCTCCGAGAAGTAAGCGGCATTCGGCTTGACGACAGCCAAATTTAAGGGAAGCGAAGCGATGCACACGTGACTTAACCTCGGCTTAATGATGAGTATTGCGTTGGACACCCTGTATGAAATCACGATATGCTCGCGTATGTGTTTTCTTGCTCCATACTTCACACCGGCGCGCATAACAGAACTACGTTATTTATTCATCATGATCCAACGATACGATATTTTATTTTTTAAAAAATCACGGGAACTTAGCAACACTCATTTTTATAATTATCAAACAAACCGATAAAGAAGTGAGGAGCACTTCAGTATTGGCATTACGTTTACAATCTCATATTCTCGGAAACGGCATGAGTTATGGTTTCAAGCACCTTTTCTGTAAGCATCAGGATTGGTGGGTTATTTTTAGCTGGGAACACCTCCTCCAGTCGGACCAATCAGAGAGCTTCGCAGCCACGTGATGTTTTTGTTAGTACAAAAATGTGACCTCGGACGTAAGCGGTACTTGTCCTGTACCCCGTTTGCCGCTATCCGAAATTCGAGTTGTTAACCTTTTCTTTTAATCTTGGAGAAAAGTCGGAGAGTGTTTACGTTTTCCATTAAATAAACACGTCCACCCAAAAAAATTCTTGCTAGTGTTGGGTACAGGGAGAGAGTTTCCCTTTATTTTGGGAAGACAAATCCCTAAAATAACGCCTACAAGTTAAACTTTGGTGTAAGAACGGTACCCTTCTCCAGTTGAGCAATTCAAAAATCGAGAGATTCGGTACTACAGAATCCATTCCACAGCTTGGTCGTTATCGCACCTTCTAGGGAATGAACGGAAACAAAAACGTCTTAAAATGCTTTAGGAGATGTAAGGAAACTTTGCTTGTTCTTATTCTTGTGTATCGGCTCTCCTGCAGCAATCCAACGAAAAAGGATTTCTTCGAATCTTTTTTTTTCCGTTCTATGTAGTAACATTAATTGTTGTCCGATTTTGTTCACAGTGACGGAAAATGTCATTGCATTCCATTCTGAAAGTTTGAAGTAGCGCTAACTTCCCGCCCCGCCCCCTCGCCCTGGAGATGACGTAGTCAGTACTTGATCAGCTGGTCGTGAGCTAGTTGCTGGCCGCGTCGTAGTGGATGACTTGTTTTTCACTGCAAACTGATGCCTAATGTTTACTTCCAACCGCAACAATCCACGTGGTTTAGAGTCTTAGATCTTCTTATTGAACATCTTGACACACCTCCGTGAGATAACTCTGTTGAGTCGAGATTACAGGCTTATCAAGCTTTTCAAGCGAAAGTCTTTTTTTTAAATTTTTTTTTGAGGGGAAAGAACGGAGAATATTTTTTCGCAATCAACTGTTTTATTTCGTGTTCT
>Ga0058701_10004692_pt1 | contig 11148 bp, 6 predicted proteins | sample AgamicOrMae_FD_97039 | JGI IMG/M metagenome (GOLD analysis project Ga0058701, IMG submission 97039) | Agave microbial communities from Guanajuato, Mexico - Or.Ma.e | ecosystem: Host-associated > Plants > Phyllosphere > Phylloplane/Leaf | place: Guanajuato, Mexico | collected 2012-06-04 | reverse complement strand
CCTTCCTGTTTATCAGACTGCTTTTATTTTCGCAAAAACCCTATCGACGGCTTTCCTAGGTTGTCACGAATGTCGGCGGGGCCATTCCGTATGCGACTCCATAAGTTTGTACTACTCCATGGAGGAGCGTTGGGAAGTTAGCTCTAAAATTTAAAGGCTTTGGACGAATACAATGTCTACATCACCACTGAACAAAGAGAGTAGTCTTATGCAGACCTACTGAACTTTAGAGGACAGCGTCTTCGTGACCCTTCATTGACTACTCTGACCATTAGACGTGTGATCTGTCAATGGATATCGAGTGGGATGTTATTGATTTTCCTTTCGTCTGTTACTATGATGACTGATCTTCACCTGTGATACACTGTAGTGAGGGCCAACTTCATACAAAAGACCTTTTAGACAAATGGAGTGCACTGTTGTTTCCTTTTTTCGGGAAAGTATTTGACAATATCCTTGCATAAAGTGAAATGTTTTGTTGAAGAACAGTGTTTGATTTGTACGTGAGAGATAATATAGGCTTTGTAACAATAAAAGTGTTTCGGTCAATGGACGACAACAGAAAGTTTCCAGTTAAACACGAAATCGTCTGGTTGGTTTTCTCTTTGAACGCCGAGGTTTCTGAAATAAAAGAGGCTGTGGTAAAAAGATCCCGCGGTTAGGTTGTACAACACAAGAAGATCCTATTACGATAATATTGGTGAGGCTATCTTCTTGTCTTTGAGTGAATAAGACAGGCATCACGACTTAGGGAAGCCATTACGCTGCAGATGTACCCTGTCAACTGATAAGATTTCATTATACTGAATAACATTCCTTGTTAATAGTTCCATTATAATATCTACATTTTCAAATTTAAAGGTTGTATTTTCCATTTCTGTGATCTATTCTGTGACCTCTGTCATCTATCTGTGATCATTTCGGCGACAGTTACTGCAACCGACAGTAAGCGGCATCGACCTTGCGACTGGTATTATAGGGCTAAGTTAGCTTTCTGCACACCACTATCCTCGCCACTCGCTTTGTGCGGCTTGGCCACAAAAGGAGCGATACAATGAGTGAAAACTCAGCCATTCCAATTTAGAGCCCTCTTCCGGTGTGAGCTGGATACAACGGTGTCGCTTAACTCTCGACGGCATTTACTGCCACCAAGAAGTATCGGCATCAGGCGCTTGGTTACATCCGAGCGGATCGATATCAGATCGAGGCGTATGGGACTTCAAGATAACGACATAAAAAAGGGACATAGGACATAAAAAAGGGAAAATTAGTTGAGCCTCGACCATAGGCAGCAAGAAAAAGACAGTGTGAACTGAGCATGTGACCTTTCATCCGCTTTCGCGTTCCCAGAGTGATTCTTCGGTTCGCTCATCATCGGCCGAGTTCCGGAGCTTCGTGAGACCTCCCCTCTACAAAACCTTCCCGAGCACATTACCCATTCATTTCCACTCCTTTTCTCTTGACAGAGGACAGGGGACACGAGGTGATAGTTGTTGTGCGTCTACAAATTATCCCCTCCCTGTGAGAGATAAATACTTGGGTGGGGGCGCGTGGTTTGTGGTTACGGGTTAATTTCATCACATCGAGTTTGTTCGCAAAGCGCAGTGGTCCGGGGGTGCAAGGTGTTCCGAGAAAGTGCTAGAGGCGAATGCAAGCCAAGTGCAATTAACGTTATCAAGCTAAAAACAAATTTGCAGTAATAACTATTAATTCCAGCCAAAGATGTTTAAAGCAGCTGATAGCTTACAAACTATCATTCACTCTTTCATTTGAATCGGTGAGCATCCCGGGACGATCATCCGAAGGTGATTTCCGTTTGTGGCGCCATTCCCCGTATAGGGGGCTTACATCCGTTTCCCTTAGCCTGCCCGTTTGCGGCTTTTGGATCACGACCTTCCTAAATCCATAGACTACCTCTGAATAAATCTCCTGTTCCACAACAACACGTATTCTCTCAGCCCAAACGACCTCTATTTGTTACACTAAAAACACTAATTATGCGCGACGAAGGAGCCGCCTATTGTTTTTGTTTACTCGCGTCAATCATTTTTTTGATTAATACACTGAACATAATTTCAAGATTGTTTTGTTAGGAAAAAAAAAGACGGTCTTGGGGTAGTGAGAATACTTAATGGTTATTTATCTTTAGCCCATTATTTACCTCTAAAGCACGCATTAATAAGCTCTTCGAAAAAAAAAGAGGAAAATCTTACAATTTCTTAAAATATTAAAAAGGAGAGAAAAAACTACTTTACATGCAGGTTACCAGAATTTTTATGAACGTGTCAAATTGCGCGCTAAATACAAAATTATGAATATACCAAATCTTTATAAAAATAAAGGATTAATAACAAGCGAAATGAAGGTTTTCCTAAAGGTGATAATATTCCATAGGTATTGTAAATACTAATGCATATACGTTGATTAACTGCACTAGCCACCATCAGAAAAGAAGATGTCAAGCTGGAAGGAGAATCGAACCCACATCCACGCCTTTAACGACACACGCTAATCAGATACGATGTGGTAAGCAATTGTGAAAAGAGAAAATAAAGTGCAATCACCAGACGCACTTCCACGAACATTTGCCTCAATTAAGACAACTGTAATTACATCGTAATAGAGGGTCCCATTGTATTCTTTTTTTTAGATTTTTTTCAAATTTCCTTTTCCGATGACATATTTTTTCTAAGCAGTGTTTTAAAATAATAGACGTCGCCTCAAAAATGATCAAGATTTAGAGCAAGGACGAGGTCGAGGTACAGTCGAGGCCATTAGCCGTTGACGGTGGATGTTCGTCCCGCGCAGAACCGATGTGGCAGCCATCCTCGCGGTTAGGGCGAAAGAAGAAACGTTATTTTCCGAGTGTAGTTGATTAAAACATCAAGAAAATAATCCTGAAACTCGAATTTTACTGTGCAATGCGTCAAAAAGAATCCCATATTGCAAACAGTGTAGTGTTTATTCCACCCCCACCGCAGAGGCCAAAAGGGCTGCCAACATGATTTTGCGCAGGATGAAAATCCACTGTCAACGACTTTTGCTCTCGACTGTGCACAGGTTGATCGTAGACTTAAGAATGTTTGATCGCTTTGACACTCACCGGTTTCAGTCGTTAAAACTCTCAAAACTAGAAGCTGGCATGGTCATGCATGGTCGGTCAAAATGGACCCGTTTACCAGAGTAATTTTTAAATTTCGAGGAGCTGAGGGTTGCGAATTTTACAGTGTCATATGGACACTGACCTTAAAATAGCAGTTTTCAGCGTTTTATTGAAAAAATCGACTGGAGATCGCTTTAAGAAAAACTATACCTTAAAATGAAAACACAGAGAGGAAAAAAAAAGTGATTTCTCGCATCGATCATCCCACAGAAATATTGCACAAAAAACCTCTCAATCAGGGCGTCTTGGCGCAAAGATGAGTCAAATCAGCATCAGCACTCTTGCGTCGCTATAAAATTGAAAGAATTTTGATTTTCAGGTGGATTTAAATTGGGACGATTTATACACGCAAAGGGTACGAGTTTGCTTTTCAAATTTTTCTATATTGAATTTAAAGTTTTACCTTAACTTGACAAGTGTTAAGCGATCAAATATCCTTTAAATCGTTGAGAGGTTTAAAAAAATGGATCGTTTTTGCGAAGAAATAGCTTTTTCAGAGGCAAAAGAGGGCGCATTAAAAATTATTAAACTGATAGATTAGGGCATTTCAAGCTTTCATAAGTCACTCGGTTCGCAAACTTACGAAGATGTCGTCGGCGAAATCGGCTTTTCCTCATTTTGTTCTAATCGCTGGCTAATCTTTTCCACATTCGCCGGCTATTGGAGGATACTAGGACCCCATGGCACTCACCCAAAACAATCCACATGACGATGATGTTGCCGCCTGTCGCCGCCAGTAGCATTCCGGCGAACAGCAGACTCCAGAAGAGCTTGATGAACCACGGCAGACTGTATGGCGGGGTCTGAGGCTGGACACACGCAATCAGCGAGTCTATCTTGAGGGTATCCCCCCTCAGCTGCATGTCCAGCCGCTCCAGCAGAGCACTCTTGCTCAGTTGCCACACCCATGACGCGTTCAGCAGCTGTTCAGTGCAGTTATACAGAGCGGTATCCTCAGCCATACCGGCGGCTCAGCCCAGGCGCTGCCACGGCTCATCCACGGCTCAGGCGCGCCATGACGGCGACCACAGCAGCGCGCACCACGCGTTACCGCCCCGCCACGCCCCACCAAACATCCTGCAACAAAGCAAATAAAAAAAATCAGAAGCCGCTAGAATATGAGAATGAGTAGCGCTCAGTCCTATAAAAAGAGTCTACGCTCTGTACATTGTTAAGAGGAGGTTGGGTTTTATACATCATTTGATCCACCTTTCGTCGCCTAACTGGACGAAGCTTCAATGGAGCAAGAGCAAAAGACGTCATAACGTAAACTTTATTACTCTAACATGACCGTTGCCAAGCCTGGTGCCGCTTACTTTCCAGTGGCAAGTACTGCTGCAGATAGAAATGATCGGTGTCACGCTTGGCAACAGCCAACACTGTAAAAACAAAAGCGTGAATAGAGGACTTCTCCCAAACGGATCACGTGACCAATGTTGCGGTAGCGGAGGTAAACACCCCCCACCACCACTCGTAGCAGACGCGAAGCCGCGAAAGGCACCATTTACAATATAGTTTTTTTTTCAATGTTTTGGATCGTTGGGTGCATATAAACTCTGCTTGGGTGTGCGCGATTTCCATCTATTTTTTTGGTTGTTGTACTATGTCCCAATGAAATTTTTGCGCCGCCCTCAACTTGGGAAAGAAGTGTTAGATGTGAAGTCATAACCTATGTGTTTGTTTTCCCGTATTAAATATGCCAACTTTGCGGCGTCCTCCCATTTAGTGCCTACAGCAAACAGGTGAGATCAGTCAGCAACGAAAGGGAAAACAAACACATAGGTTATGACTTCACATATAATACTTGCTTTCCAAGTTGAGGGCGGAGCTAAAAAAAAATATTTGGGGATAGTACAACAACCAAAAAAAAGATAAAAATCGCGCACACCCAAGCAGAGTTTATATGCACCCACGATCGAAAACATTACAAACAAAACACCTTGATAGCAAATGGTGCGTTTCGCGGCTTCGCGTCTGCTACGAGCGACGGTGGGGGTTTGTTTACCTCCGCTACCGCAACACTGGTCATGTGACCCGTTTGGGTGAAGTCCTCTATTCTGGGCTGAACGACTCCGCGCTTACGCATAAAATTTTACTCCAAGCCCTAAAACACGCGGAATTTTCCCAAAAAAAGCGCATCGTTCAGTCCGGCTTTGACGCATTTGTTTTTACAATGCGGAATGACACTTAAGTACTGGGCACTTAATCCAACCTTATCTTGAAGAACGCAATATCAGCCGGAATAAGGCTGTACAAACAAAGGCGTAAAGTCCACCTGGAACAATTCCGCTTCCTCTGTGTAATTGACTCAAAAGCGCGTGAATTCCCGAAAAGTAGGTGTAATTGAGCTGAGTTCCTTTTATGGCTTTTTTTACGGAAATTCCGCATGACGTAAATAATGCTGTGTAACCGGACTTGTTCTAGGTGGACTTAACACTGATTTTACAGTGAAATTAGTCTGATAGCTAACCTATAGCGTAAGAGTGAACCCATCCACTCGGTCGTTTATTGTTCGTCCTCAAAATGCAATTAGAGAACCTCTTATATTTTCCCCAAATAAAAGGCTTCATTTTGCGCGTTGCTTTGGAACATGCGCAACATGCGGTGCAACAGAATTGCAAGGTTATTGGTGTAGCAGATACGCGCAATGAAATGTTTGCGTGCTGTAGGCGGCAGGCGGCACGGCTTCAGGAAGTCGCGCGCTGCCACCTCACGACTACAAATAATTATTCTCCAGCACGACGATGAAACGTCTGAAACTGCGTTTGCAACAGGGCTGTCAAATTGAGAGTATCGGCCTAATTGAGCAGGAAAACGTAGCGCGTTGTTTTTCCAACAATAAGGAGGGAGACCGATGGGAAAATTATAATTGGAAAAAGAAGCCAAACTGCTAGGACTGAAATCGCAAAACCCTCGGAAAATTGGTCACTAGACTGTGTTGCTTGCTGTCAACGTCAGTCCACGCTCGGATTGGTCGGCGAGAGAAAGTGAGAGAAGATACGAATTGCTGTGTGCGCGAGAGAGACAGACATACACGCATGCATAATAAAAATGGCGGCCCGTATATAGCGGCCATGCATAGCCTAAATATATCCTGAGGTGAAAGATGCGCCAACTCGTTACGGGGTCGGGGGGTATCGGGACCCAAACTCCGTCACGCCACTCCTTTGCAGCAATGAGCTGCATACATAGCGGCCATCTTGTTTGGGACCAAAACCCCTCTCCTATAGCAGACAGCTGGCGCATCTTTCCCTTGAGGCTCTTTGGCATAGCCGTTATTGTGTCTCTTCGGTGATCAAGGTCTTTAGCTCTGTCTATTGGTAAATAAAACTTACAACTCCTTCCTGGAACAGTCAATAAAAACATTGCTTTTCCTACTTCATGCGTCACATTAAACCGCCAACCCAAGGCGACAGTGGAGCGAGGTACAGCGTATCTAACAACCCAACCTATACTATAGCCATGTCTAACACCGGTATTATACTTTAAGTGTCTTGTGCCTCACTCTGCTTAGTCTGCGCTCGGCTTTCGTCGGGGAGTAAAACACTAGGATTCAAATATAAACCTGGACATTCAAAGCCTTTCTGTTTCTTGAAAGGTAAGAAGAATGAATCACGTCACCTACGCAAGAAGGGCTAAGGGTTCGGAAAGTCACGCAACGATATTTCATCCCTCACCGAAACGCTTTGTCAAGGCTGCGGTTCTTCCGGCGCCTCCGTAAAGCACCTGTCACGTCCAGGCTCGGGGCCCACACCAAAAGGGTCAAGCGAACCAATGAGTGGGATTCCGGTTTCATACATCCCAGGGATCGGCGATCGTGATCCGGACAGCTAGTTTTGCGACTACATAACTGCATGTCATAGCAAAGAGTCGGGCCTACGGTTTGGGGTTGAAGTGCTTCGCAATATGTCAAGTGTAATTTGAGGTGATCGAGGCCGTCCCAAGAGTTTGAACCGCACGCCCAGCGCACCCAAGCCGGTGCCCGGCTATTGCTTTTTCTCCGCATCTAAGCATGAAGTTCAAAAAGCTGCCGACACCAAAATGGATATGTATTTGTGAACCTTTTAAATCATAGGTTAAAGAAAAATCTGTTTTGGGTGCGCTTGACCCAAAATGGGTGACGCTGTCCCGACCGTCGAAAAAAATGTCGTCGCTAGCCGTTTTTTCTTTTATTATTATTTTTTGACCAATGAGCGTTTTTGAGGATGGAAAGTGTTTTCCTAGGCCTGCTCTTTATTTTACACCCTCCAGAACAGAAATTGGTCAAAAAAAACGGCTAGCGATAACTTTTTTTTTGCCATTCGGGATAGCGTTGCCCATTTTGGCAAAAAAACATGTTATCGCTAGCCGTTTTTTTTTCGTAGACCCGAAACACATTTTTTTAAAAGTGATCTCTCCAATAGTCCCCGACACTCTTCGCGAGGGGAGCTCGAAAAAGTCCATATTTGGTTTAGCGAAAATGATGCAGCTAAAGGGGAGGGGTTCTAATAATAACCTATTTAACAAAATGTACTGTAAATGAAAAACTATGTCTCTGACAAGCTCAACACAGTCATTGTACCTTTGAGCTTACAACTCAATATTTGGGTGCACATGGAATGATTGTATATGCAGCGATGAATAGTTTATTAGTCGCAACAAAATTATTTTGGGCTGATTACGAGTATGAACTAATTTATATTCTTTTAAGCAGTTAAAACGTTTATAAGTATGCGGCTTACGTAAAAGTGGGCAAGGAATATGATTTAAGTTGTGGGAGTAATTTGGAGCATGCTGGGATATAAAAAAAAATATGGGCATTCAATTTTTGCACGTTACACAATGTGTGTTCCAAACACATAAATCTCTCCCAACATACATAAAAAATTATTTATTCATAAGATAAATACACATTAAGATATATTGCACTGTACAGGTTATAACATTCCTTTAAGTATTTTAAGGGATTTATTTTTATAAAAAATCTTGAAAACAAAACTACTCACTCATGAACAAATGATAACTATTGATAGCCCAACATTTACAAAACATATTAAAGCATGCGTGACGAACATTTTCGATCGGATACTTGATGAGATATGATGAGATATGATGTGTTACAAATGGTCCAATATGGAGTCCTTGGAGAATCTTTTCTCTAAGCAGCTCGCAAGCCAACCTTTCTGGCTGCGAAGGACGGGGCGTCCCTTTTGATCAAACACCTATCGATACCGCATGGAAGCGACCTGATATGCTTCTAAGGAAACGACACGTCGCTAAATTTTCGACCCCGGTCGCTCAATCGGCTGCGAGACCCTAACAAGTGTGCTCAAACCTTCCCCAGACGCTACAACTCCAAGAAACACAATCTACTTCAGCGGCTCAAGTTGCCGAACGCTCTAGACAAGGAACACCGTCCCACCAATTCAATTTACAGCCTCACAATCTTCCGTCATACCCTTTAAAAGCATTCTTTACAGTTTGTCAATCCTGTGGACGCGATATTGGGTGACAAAGGGGCTCGCTAAATTCTTCAGTGCAACGTTCCTGAACGGGAACCGGACGGAATTGATTTGGCCGACTTTTCGACACCACGACTGCGCCCAAGTGCTGTTTTCTTTTGTTAGGCCATGCGTATTGTACTTTTGTGGTGAAAAAGATTTCCTTGCTATGTCGGCGATGCTTTTACGCGATAGTGTCACTTTTCAGTCGCAACATTGAGGTAAAACCGCAATGTTACACTGTCGCGTATTGGAGGAATTTGCGACGTATTTTTTTATTCTAATGCTTCGAATTGTGTGGTTGGTCAAAAAGAAGAATGTGACAACGACAAGTTAAGCCTAATTACCGACACATTCGTTATGCAACGGCAATATAAAACAAAAATTTTGCCATCGTTCCAGTCCACTATCGGGTCTACAACGACGACTATGTTTGTGGCGTGGAGGTGATAGCTTTATCACGTCGTCTGGGGAGCATATCGAGCCTACCTTTACGTAGCACGTGAAGCAATTTGAATTCGGAGCCCTGACGGCCAACAAGAAAAGATGACCGCTGCTAGAACCGTAACGGTCCGTTATCAAGTAAATAATCGGAAATTTTCTTTAAAAAAAAAAACAGTTCCAGTCCCTAACTCAAAGAGAGGAGAACGTAGATCGTGTGTGACCCCGGGGAAAGGGGATATTTTTGGATGTTCGAGCCTGTCCTCTGTACAAAAAAAAAAAGAGTGACAACATTAATATAACAACCAAAAAAAAAAAACGACCGCCGAACCAGCGATAATGGTGGACTCCATTTAGTTTTCAAGAAATCCACAGGGAAGTTATTTGAGTCGGAAAACGTAAAGAAGTGGATAACGTTCTAGACTAGGGATCTTTGAGCATTTTTTTTTGTATTACTGAGTGATCAAGCTTTAAATCGGTGCATTTAGGCCTATTTATGAAATATAGGCAAGGGCATGACATCACCAACGGTTCCTTACTCAGCTCTTAATGTATGTGGTTGCACCGCACAACAAATTTCAGACATTCTTCCTCGCACGATTTTTTTTCTAGTGCAGTGGGTTCCCCTTCCAGCCGTTATCATGCAACGTTCCACAAAAATTTCGAAATAGCTAGTCAGTCCCATCCCGATTAATATCACTGCGGAGTTTTCTAGTTATGAGCGCACGTTGAGGAGAAGGTCAATCGGAACTTGATGAGCAAAGAGAACTCTCTGCACGCAAGACCAGCATTAGTACTCATAAAGATGGGGTTTGTAGCTCATGTATTTTTAAATATTGCAGGTAGTCGAACAAGTAGCAAATCTAACTGTAAGAGATGCTCTTTGTTCTTTTTTTCCACATAAATATTTCTATTCGAAAAGGTTTTCGAAGGGTTCGATTTTCATCTTGCGGGAGAGAATTCGCGATAGCAATCAAACAAGTTTTCTGACAGAATTGAATGAACCCATACACACACATGTCCTGTATTCTTAATTTCAAAATTTGATTACTCTTTTCGTAGGCTATCGGGGTTTCACCCTGGTTTATCTTTTAATAACGTCATGGGGATTACGTTATCGGTCGACGTTTGGTTAACCGGTATCCTATAACGAAACTGCGTGCGTAGGTTAACGTCGGTGACGTCACATGACTTATATGCCTCGCTTCCATCGAGCAGCCACCGTCCGCTCGGATGTCCCCATGCCTGATGCCGCTACACTGATTGTGAGTTCAGCCAATTCTTGCCGATTCGGTTGACAAGGCCACCGAGTTGGGCACCAAAATCAGCCAATCAGTGGCCGTGGCTGCGAAAGTTCGGCTATTTCCGGAATTCAACACTTTCCCTGATTAGCTGCCACTGACTCTCAACTCGGTGGCTCTGTCGACCCGAATCGAGACCTTTAGCTGAACAGACTTGTGAGTAAAACTTTTCGGGCGCAGAAGAAAACGGCATGAGGGCTGGAAGACCATTAGGCGAGCCATTAGGTAAGATCGCCTAACAGTCAGTTAGTATTGGTACCATGCGTTTTGCCTTGCTGTACAATCACTTCGCTCGGCTTTTCGATGAAAGCTGCAGGAGGAGAGACATCCCATTTTAGTGCGGGACGTGATGTAAATCCACCGAGGAATCGGCACGAATAGAAGGGTACCGACCTGAGAATTAGCATATTTAAATGAACCTAACTGCATTTCCGATGGAGCTTGGGAATCGCTTATTAGGGCCTTCTGCACGACGTTTCAACTGACGCTAGGATTGGTTTACTAAACGCCAGCTAGGGGCCCTACACACATTACGTCGCGTTCTGCGGGGGAGGGGAGTCGATTGAAACACGACAGTGTTTGATTCGAGGGAGAGGGTGTAGCCAAACGTTACGTAACGGCCGAATTCCAGCCAAAAAAGCGTATCAGAAGAAACAATGGTGGAAATGAAAGCGAGTATGAAAAATCGCCACCGATCAGCGGCATAGCGCCACGTCGCCTTTTTTTTTCGTGCTCTCGACTTTTACTATGGCTGCCCTGCGTT
>Ga0058701_10004691_pt1 | contig 11148 bp, 7 predicted proteins | sample AgamicOrMae_FD_97039 | JGI IMG/M metagenome (GOLD analysis project Ga0058701, IMG submission 97039) | Agave microbial communities from Guanajuato, Mexico - Or.Ma.e | ecosystem: Host-associated > Plants > Phyllosphere > Phylloplane/Leaf | place: Guanajuato, Mexico | collected 2012-06-04 | reverse complement strand
TAAGATACCGTCCGATTAGCGGCACAGTTTAGGGAAAAACGTCCGACTACAGAGCGGCCAGCCGGACTCGGCCTCAACTCCCAAAAACGTCCGATTACTGGACGTGTCCGATCAAAAAGCGTCTGATTACCGAGCGTGTACTGTAAGTTCAAATTATTATTTTTTAAATGAAAAAAATCATTGTAGATGCAAATTTTAGACCCATGGGTACTCATTGACATAGGAAAACGTTCTGATTTTTCTCCGCGCAAATATTATCACGTATAAGCTATTAAGGATAACAATCAGAGGAAAATGTTGGCAGTGTTAAACTAGTGCTGGAACATAGCTTCTTTGGGGTGAGGGTCATGCATTGTTGAAAGGAGTTCGACTTTGGGTGGGTCCCATGTGCCCTTCGCTCCCGCGATGCAGGGGAAGGGCCTCAATCACACATTCATCCATAACAATGTCATTACCTCGAGCAAAGTCGTAAATAATACAAGTGCAACGCCAATACGTGGCGAAGGATAACTTAGCAAGTAAGGCTATTGACAAAGTGGTTAGTCGCCCAAGAATCCCATGCCCTATCATCCCTTGCCCCTCAGATACCTTTAGGTGCCTTGCATTTCCCAGATGTAGCTCGGGTTGGCTTGACAGTAAGAGACTGTAGGTAGAAACGAGAAAATGCTAAATTTGCAGTGTATGTCCGGGGGTCCTACGGAATCGATGAAGGGCCTTAAGCTGAAAATACCTGTGACTTAAGTAAACACTGGGACCTCTGTGAATTCAAATCAAAGGTGTTGAAAGGATAGTAAGTAGGACTATTTAAAGGGTCCAAGGACAGGTAGAGTTTTCCATTTCAACAACAGCTACCTCTCATGAATCTTTCAACGGGTATGAATCGTAATAGACGGAATTATACAAACAAACAGCCAACGAGTTTTGTAGAAGATTAACTCTCACGAGAACGCCAAGACTCTTTTAGTGGTCATTTCCGTACAAAGAACCGTATTCGAGAGGGATGAATAACCTTAAAATATAGTGTCTCCAGGTTATTTCGAGGTAGTGTATCGTATACATCGCCCCTGACAAAGAAAATGGGCCCATAACATATTGAAGCGACACGCATCGTGCCATCCTAAGACTAGAAATGACGTCACGCCGAAAAACCTATGATATTTCTGTGGTAGCTTGAGAAAGAACTACAGCTTAGGCGATCTTAAGATGCTTTTTGTAGCTACGTCGTGTACGTTTTCTGCGTTTTCCATACAGTATTCCCATAGTCTAACACTTCCTACGAGAGTAAGCACCAGTTCGCTCATTACGGCAGGCGCAAAGGGAGACGCAGGCACATGGACGATCTCGTCTCAGACCTACCCTAAACCTATTCCCACTATGAGAATCCTGAAGATTTGTCGCTAATACTTGAGCACCTACTAAATGCACAGGATTCCTGGAAGTACACTTCCGGGAATCCTTCCGCAGATCATTACAGTATAAAATCGAAATTCTCGGAGAGGATTTTTTCGTTATAGGAAGGATGTAAATTAGTCAAAAAAGTTAAAGAACAAATACGTTTTCACGTTTAAAATGTGATAGATTATTTAAAGGCACAAATTGAAAATAAGTGGGAATACTTGAAATCATATTTTATGGGAACTTAGGAAGAATATCCAGTTGTTTTAAATAATGTTTACTTTTTAACTGTCGCGAGAAAAACATATTAATGCGTTCTCGGATATCATGCAAAACCCCTAGAACCTGGTTTTATTTTAGATATGGGAAGAGGATCATAGCGTTCGATGGAAGAAGCGGGAACTATTAGATTAAGCCAGAAGTTTTGTCCCCTACATCAATGCGTCCATGCTGGTCGGACACTTGAACAAAGCTGAAAGTGTGACCTTACGGTTTGCAGCTATTATCTGAATGCAGATGACATGAATGTATGGAATCCGTGTGGAATAATTCAAATCGATCCGTCAAACATCGTTATTGTACCTCGAAAACAAACTGAACACAATCTGAAGCGTTCCTGGCCCTAAAGGAGATGTCCTGTGAAAAGATTTCCGTGCTTAATAAACCACCATTTATTCGTGCGCGTATAATTAAGAGCGCTTTTACCTCGATGAAGGGCTTTTACCGAGTATGGGGTCTCAACACACCACTGCTCATTTAAAACCATTCACGTCAAGAAAAGAGCCTCATACTAAACAGACAGTTTTATAGAGCGAGAAATAAAAGAGAGAATCTCTGCTATTAAAATGAAAGTAGCATTTTATAGAAATGGTAGGTGGCTTGAAAGATGTCCTGTTTTAGTGGAAGCATTGTCCTTCACAACGTAGACGTTCACTTTGACTTTTAGCAAGTCTGTGTTACGCACATGTAACAACGCGTTTCCTTACTTCTTAGCTGTACGATCAAAGAAACGGGGAGTGAAAAAAAAAAAACGATACGTTTTAGAAGTACGACCACGGAAGCTGTGAGACACACGTGTTATTCGCAACAGGCCACTGAAAATTTTGAGTATAAGATGAATAGCCGAGGCCGAGAACCGGTCAAAGTGGAGTCGCGGCCTGACGACGAAGAAACCTAAATTGGACAGAGGAGATATCAATGCGCTTCCGGTATCGCGAAAGCACGTCCTCTGTCAGCGTGTCTGGTTGGAAAGGCTGTTTGCGGCGAGCATCCTGATAGGGAGCGACTGGCCTCAGCTCCAGCTCCTGCGGCATTAAAAACTGTACCCTTCCGAACCAGATGTCGTCGGTCCCATTTTATTCCAGTCGACTTGCGGCGTGCCCCTCATTCTCGTTACCGTTTTTCTGGTATCCTCGTTTCGTTAATCGGTCTGTCCAGTTCCGAACGTCCAATCACAACGGTTTGTTTACTCAAAAGAGGTCTGCGTCATTACAGGACTACCAGAGATCCAGTCTCAGGATTTCTGCATATGTGGAAAAGATCCTTCCCTCTTTGTTGATGGTTTGCATTTCACTTTGAGAATGGGAAAACGCTACAATGATTAAAGTGGCTGGCAAAGTTTTTGAATAGTGCCTTATCAGGTACTTGTTCCTGGTTCTCCATGTGTCGGCCCATTCATCTCCGAGGAAAGTACTGTGGTTCGCGATGGCTTTGACTCAGGTTGTTCCAGACTTTTTAGTGTTTTACAACACCTCACTTTTTCACCTCACTCCGATTTTTGGAGGTTAATTTTTCTACCTCTTCTTTTGGTATTCCGGAGATCCACGTCATGCTGACCGATTCGGAGTACGTAAACTAACGCAAGGCCAAGCCTTATGCCGCTTATTTTTCAGCGGTGAGAACTTCTTCCAAGAATCAGTAGTCATGGTGGTGACGGCAACATTGCGGATCAGTGGTAACATGTGGTTAGCTTAAGTAGACTTTCTTCGTTCAGACCTAAGTTCGCACGTCGCTAACCAACTCATCGCGTTGTGAGTTATGTTAGTTTGTGTCAATTGAAAAGAAAGCTTTGGAGATGGGTCAAACTGCTGCTACTATATCACTGATAAAAATCACTGAGAAATCAATCAGAACCTTTACCTGGTTGGCGCTGGCGGTCTCCTTAATACCTAATGGAATCTCCCAGATTTTTATCAGTAGCATTGGATCCTGTTGGAGTCTGTGACATATTGCCACGACTTACATTAAGGTGGATTGTTAGGTTGGATTTTATAATTAATAAATTCCGCATCAGATAATTAATAATAAAATGTGAATGCATTCCTGGGATACTAAATTTATTTGATGTTATTATGGTGATTCTTGAGCCGGGATTGTATATACTGTGTGAGGCATTACGATAAAGGACAATGAACCTCCGAAATTTATTTTTAAGAACGTCTTTACTAAGGACTATAAATAGCTGAGCTAAAGAGGAGGTCCCTAATCGTATCAATATTGCACGTGAACTGTGGTGACTTCGAAACTTTGTTAATAGATGTTGTTAGTTGTGATGCTGCAATCATTTCGTTAGTAATGAAGAACCTTGAACTTAGAGTACAAAAAAGCCTCTTAATTTATGTACAGTGACCCACAAACGTTTTGGAGAAGTTTCAAGACTTATATTACTTGAAGAAAACAGGTCCCAAACATAGTAAAACGTTGAAGTTGAAGAGTCGTTGATACGGAAATGATTGTAAAAGTGCATATAATAAAAAAGGCAGCAGATTCTGCATATATCGTCACTAAACCTTAAGCGCCAAGAGACTTGGTGACGATAGTGTCTATCATCATAGGTTAAGTTAATTTCCATGCGCCGTTTCTCTGCTTGGTGCCCAAAGATACAGGCTGTAGGAAATGCCTTAGTTAAAATGGACTGTGTGTAGTGTATGTTAAAACAAGTTTTTGGTGGCCAGCCGACCGCGGAAAGTTGGTTCTTGGCAAGGGTTGGCCTCCTCGACGCCGCATCTTGACAAAAAACAGTTAACGCTTCCCGAAGTGTCAAACCTCGAGTCCTTGAAGCAAGGTGATGATGTGTTATGAGGTCGACTTGCTGTTCCGCCGCCGCGTGTCGTCGGCACTATCCTGGAGTGCTTTTGCAAGTTGAGTGGAAAACCTTTTTGAGTGACGGAAAAAATTGACGATTCTACTCGAATTTAAAAGTTTTAGGATGTCGAGACGGGATTCATACTCCGACTTGATGTCTCTTCACGGAGAGGTTCTTCTGAGGAAAAATTGTTGCGATGTTTTGCCCACAAAAAGTGACGTTTTAAAATGAAATTTTCGTGGTTGTTGCGTATACAATCGATGAGCATATTTTCAGGAGATCTTAAAGATGTGTACGAAATAGTGTCCTACCTTTTTCTTTGCGTATGTTTTTAATGACTGAGGATGTATGGCTGATATTTTTTTTTCAAAATGTTAAAAAATATTTTTTTTCAATTCATAATTAGTTTGACAAAAAACTTATCATCTAGGTTTTCAAACAGGGTCAAACTTTTCCTGAAAAATACAATTTTCCGACTAAAATTTTCTAAGAAAAAAAATTAACAGTCACCTCAATTTTGCCTACACTTTGATTGTACGCGTGTCCCATTATGTTATAAAATTTGCCCCCCCCCGCCAAAAAAAGTAATAGAAAAAATGAGAAAGGAAGAATAGAATTGTTCTCTTTTTTTCTCTTCAGGGCATGAAGGGTTGAATCACTCTTTTATGTGTATTCATTTAATATTTTTATTTTAATAAACGATTGAACAAAAACTTTAATCAATTGTTTAGAATATCATCTCGTTGATTGCAAACCTCACTAAAATTGAGTGGGTGTAGAATAAAATTAAAAAGGTGATTTGCTGTAAATAATTCAATTAGGAATTGCTGGAACTAAGTTGATTTTATTGCCCAGCTGTTCTGTCTCTGTCCCACGCACTGTAAAGGTCAGAGGCTTATTCCGGACCCAACAAAAGCAACGGATTCGCCGCAGTTATACCGTCGTTGCGATTATTAAATATACTCGCATTTTTCGCGATGACAACCCTCCTATTTTTTGCTGAAACTGTTTTTATCAATGTTCGTTATCTCAGAATAAGCAGAATTTTGTGTTCCATGAATCTCACCCATCACAATAAGGAACACGACCTTTAAATTTATCAAGGTTATATTACGGACCCTGTGCCTCAGTTTATCCATTTTTTTCGACGAAAGGTGGAACCTCGCGGTAGGAAAGTCCAACCCTAAGCAGTTAGAGTTATTGCTTGACTTTTGCTCTGGCCGTATCTGGCTACTCTGCATAATTTTGCCCTCCCGAAACGACGACGTGGTTTGTGTGTGCTTTGAATAGTTTCGGATGTAGTTGGGAATGATCCTTGAATATATTACGAGGCTACTGAAACTTTGTTTGTAAAGCTAAGCGTGTTCAGTCCTTTTTTTTATTGCATTAGTATGCCCACTCTTGCTGATCTCAACGAAACAGTTCTTGTAATTATCAGAATTCTCAGAGATTCAGTGAATTTTCACTGAATCTCTGAGAAACTCACTGATTCAAATTTAGAGTATACTGGGTAATTTAGATCACTCCGATACCTCTGGAGAAGCTTGTCCTTTCAACTGGAGGTATTAATTATATATACATTATACTATTTTCAGGATGTTTAATTTTTGAAAAATCGTGACAAGGACATTCTTCTTCGAATATTTATAAAGGAATCGTTCCCCTAATCACGGAGATATTGATAGCAAAACTTTATCAAAAACGTCTACCGCACGAAAATCGCAAGTCACAATCAGCTCAATTGATTAAACATGCATACTAAGCAATACTCTTAAAGTTTGTAGACGACTAATATGCTGAATGAACGCAATATTTCATCAACTAAATTCGACTTATTTGTCGGTGACGATGTGCACTAAGGATAGTTTCATACCAAATTACTATATCAGTTTCCTTGTCCCTCGTCATTAAATAAGAAAAGATGCAGCATTGTTCCGAGGAACGAGGTCAATGCGGGTCTCCTTACGACCGACTTTCGAACTTCGTCTCACAAAAATTAGAGTCCGAAGGTCGAAGTATTGATAGGGTGAATATAAAGTGGAGTATGGGTAGGCAACCCGCTTGGCATAAGTATCCCTGGGGTTGCCTATCTCGGGTTTGTCAGGCGCTCTCGACTGCTCGTCAAAATTTGTGGTGCTGTTTTTATAGCCAAGTTTTCTATGCGCAGTTGGCAATGGCACTGTTTCAACGATCAGAATACTCAAGCATCAAGGGAATGTCTTTTTCAGAAAATATCGACATATGTATTTATTTCCTTCGGATTCGAGTCAAATATGATTATTTACTATAACCTTAAGAAGTTGCCATTGTTTGATTGTGTTCTACCTAGGCTTATTCTTTCCTTACAATTTGAGGATTGTTGACATACAACTCGTATTTTATTGTTGATTAATTTTAGCTAGGTCAACCTTAGGTTATTCTTGTTAAGGTGAACCTTGGTTAGGTTAACCTTGGTGAAATTAACCGTCAGGCAAACTTAGGGTTAGCTTACATTCCTGGTTAGGTTTAGTTAGGTTAGGTTTGCCTTGTGTCTTGCCTCACCACCGCCCTTCAGTCAGCTGTCGCCAATTCTGGTGCCCCTTACTTTCCTCTCTGCCGCAGGTTTTGCGGCTGAGAAAGTATGTCGGTATCGAGTTTGGCAATTAAAAGTTGAGGTTAGGTAATTTTGATTAGGTTATGTGCCGTTTGATTCACTCCGCCTGAATCGGTGACGAAATATATGGAGCATAATAGATAATGCCATTTTTTTCAAATTCACCTTGGATTGTGTAGATTTCACTCAAACGGCGGTAGAAAACAGATATAAAAACGTCGAGATACTCGATCGGAATGTAACAATCACTTAATACTCCGCGTACATTCGATCGCAAAAGTCGGTGACTTTTACATACGCTCGTCGCTGGGACAAGAATATATAGCAGCTGTAATAGCACATTAACAGATGATATCTTCCTCGACAAAGATTTAAGAGAGGGACCGTCGAAATGAAAAATACGGACATTTGGCTCCAAGCCAAGAATCCTGAATATTTGCATCCGTCCGAAACAATGTCCTTTGCGTCTATAGTAAATAAGACGTTGATTTTATGTACAACACGCAAAGCGTCTAATTTTCAACAAAAGCCTCAAATTTTAATGCTGAGCCCGGAAAAAAGGACTTAGCCCCGTCACCCCCGGAGACTCCAATAAAAGGGAGAGTTGAAATTCCAGCTCCCGCGGAAATCTGCTTCTCTGCTTTGCCTCGTATTCATACCCCTCCCCCTTCCGCCCCCTGTCCTGTAGGGCTCCAGCTCAGACTGCCTGAAAAATTGTTACTGCTTCTTGTTTAGGGCATGCTATGTGTTTTAGAATAGGGCCGAATTCCTGGAGGAGAAGGGAAGTCCTGTGTCCTTATTTCGCGATATCCTTAAGACTTAACCGCAAGGCCAAAACTGGAGGCCAAACGATGCATCATGGGCTGTGTTCCGCATCCTTAAGGAGACCTATTTCATCGAGCACTTGTTTTGCTTATGGTTCATGTTTTATTCAGAAGTTGACAAATATGACTCCTTGCTACCAGGACCTATTTTTAAGTCCAAAGTATTATTTTTTAAGTACGTGACGAACCGTAACGTCTACCTCTAACAAAACAGGTTAGTTTTTTTGTAAGTTTCTTTGTTCTTTTTTTTAAGTGAACATGTTAACTGTTGAGGCTCGAATTCAGGCTAACAAAAGCTTAATATGTTCGATTAAGTAAAGTTCGTTCTGGTTTTTCTCTGCTCACAAGTCAGCTTAGCACGGTGGGTATAAAACCTCTGATAAAGAATAAGGTAGAAAATTTGAGGTAGACAATTAAACCTTTAAAATTTACTGTGCACTTCAGGGGTTCTCTTTCAGTAAATGGCCGGAGTTCGCCGAATCCCTGTCATATATCCTGTTCCTGTTCAAAATATGAATTTCAGAGACTCGCTGATTCAAATTTTGAGTGTAAGCTTGTACTGTAACTGAAGAGAATATGTTCACGTGCCGTTTACATGCACATGGATTTACTGCTATGTGCACAGTTTAAAGCTTTTAAAGTATGGTATGAGATTAACGACTCGTAAACATGCAGAAAATTAATCTCCGGTACTTAATCGCTCTGTTCATTTGATACTGCTTAGTTATATCACGTTTGTATTTGTCTCGGTTGAGATTCTTTTTGACTTGCCGCACTGCTTCGGTAGGTCTTCCACCCCTGAGTTTCAGCTTACCTGCAAACAAAGAGAGGCAACACGTTAAAACGCTGACCACAGCAAAACTGTTGCACCTTCCCCCACAGTATGACGTCACACTGTCGCGCGAAATGGTTATCATTTCGAACTTGTTTAAGTGTGTCATAATGTTAGAAAACACCTAATGTTTTTAACAATGGACGTCGCTTCAGTGAAGTTAGGGTACGTTTCAACCTGGTGTTATTATAGGTCAGATCAGATTCAGTTTCGTGATTTTAAGCTAGGTTAAATTGAGTTTGTGAGAGCTTGCTGAAAATCAAATTAACCGGAGGAAAAAACAAGAAAAAAATCCGCTTAGTAAATCTGCTGTTTCCAAAGCCCAATCTTCGTCCTAAATCTAAAATCAAAATGGAAAATTTTATTTTGATTTTCTCCATTTTTCATAAGTTTTTCAACTTGGTCCGATGATATTTATTTATAGTATTCGTTTCTGAGAACGTTATGGTTCAGCGACCACGCTGGTAAAGTTCTAGATAGGAGTGAATAGCTCACAGATCTTCGCTACTTGTTAGTATATCAGACGTCAAAAATAGTTAATAAATGTGAAAGTACTAGTTTTTTTTGTGAACAGTCATGAGCATGTAATTTGAAACAGATGAATGCGTCGATCATGAACGGCCCGAAGACGCGAACGGACCTAAGGGCTGACGGTTGGTCCAAGGGTAGCATTGAACTTGGGGGTAAACGCCCTGCCCTCCGCCCTTCCTCCTGAGCCCCCGACCCCCTGTGATCCCCCATGTAGGCTTCTTTGCGGGGGGTGGCTGTGATACTAGCTGTAGCAGGCTATGAAGAGTCCTTAGCGTTGGCACCATATGGTGACAGTGGTTTGAAGCCCATGTTCCATGATGATTTCTGAAACGGACTGGGTTTTTTAAGGTACCCGAACCGATGTTTGTCGAAAGACCGAAAAAAATCAGTTTAAAAGGGTTGCCGGGAACTTTTTTGGTAGAACGTTTGTAAAAATGGTGGTACAAATTAATAGAATCTTAAAAGAATGGAGTTAATTATTATTAAACTTACATGGGTTGTCCATTAATGTAATGGCACCAAATATAAACTGTCTAAAAGAGACGTAGGGCAAAATACGATTGGTGGAAAATCCATCCTCTTGAATTTACTGTAAGGAACCAATGGAAGTGTTTGTAGGCGCTTGTCGTGGGGACGGAAACGAAATCTGATCGATCGAGTTTATGGTTGACCCCCTCGACCCATGGTGATGCTTCAACGTTAATATCGCCGGTCCCCAGTCGGCGAGATTCCCCCTCGCCATCGCCGACTCTAGGCTACTGGCATTTTAGACGTCGCCTCGTCGGCCACGTGCCAACTCGCCCGTGTCGCCACAAGCCCGCGTGCGGTTCAGGATGCGTTTCATCCCAACAGCGACAGCAAGGGCTTTAACCTTACCTAACCTTAGTTTAACAGAATTAAAACCTTCAACCCAATTAAACCTATAAATGAAGTTATAGATTTTCGTAATCTGAAACATCCAAAATTCAGCCGTTCGGATCTGTTACGGTTACCGAAGGGACTATCACGAGTTAAAATGGGCCCAATGGATTTCTGTAAAATTGAGTAATTAATACAGTAAGTGTCTGTTGTAGATTAGTCACGCTCAACCGAGCGTGTAACAATGTGTCTTCTCTCTTCCCTTCTCTCTTCTTTTTTTGGTTGCTTTAAAGTAGCTTCTAGACGACCACCTGCTTCACATATTGACATAGAAATATAGACAAAAATGACGTAGAAATTCACTCAAGTACCTCGTGCCTCACTTTGTTTCTGTTCCACTCGGCTGTCACCAAACCTGGAGCAGCTCATTTCCCGTCGCTTTCATTGAGAAATAATCAATTATAAGCTGGACGAACGTTGAGATAACTTAGTGTTAGGTTTTGATGTTGATTTCCTCATAATACTAGGTTAAGTGATGTTGGATTTCGTGCTTTGTGTGTTGCTCCACTGGGATTAGGAAGATGGAACACAATAACCTCTACATTTACAGTGTACGTCGAGACCAATGAATGACTAAATCAGTGACTCTCCCGACACTGGCACTTTAGTTCAGCAGCACCGGAAGATAAGTTGGCCTCATCAGGCGGGTTTTTCGTGATTTTCGGTGGGCGGAGCACGATAACGATCAGTATAAGAGCCTGCATATCGCACCATCCTTTATATCCCAACATTATCGGCGCACAGTTCCTGTAACGCAGTACTTTAAATCTCGAATTAATTTATGTCTCTACATTGATCTGTTTGTATTAATCGGCGCTTCGAAATCACTTTAGCGGAGGCACAGTTAGTTTATGGATGTCAATTGTTTGGGAGCAAAATGCATTCCTCCCTCCAAGAAGACCGGGGGGGGGGGAACCACACCGTTGGGGTCGGGGGGCTTTTCAGACCGCCACTGGGTTGCATTGGCAGT
>Ga0058701_10004690_pt1 | contig 11149 bp, 9 predicted proteins | sample AgamicOrMae_FD_97039 | JGI IMG/M metagenome (GOLD analysis project Ga0058701, IMG submission 97039) | Agave microbial communities from Guanajuato, Mexico - Or.Ma.e | ecosystem: Host-associated > Plants > Phyllosphere > Phylloplane/Leaf | place: Guanajuato, Mexico | collected 2012-06-04 | reverse complement strand
TCTATAAAAGATTGAAGTGTCCTGCACGTATATGATGTTTAAGCATTTCGTCTTCCAAAACAAAATTAAATATAAACCGACATATAAACAAAATTAAATACAGACTCCAAAAACAAAATTACACTAAAGAGATAACAAAATCTATAAATATTTATACCATACAATATCCAACATAATATTGAACCTATATGTATGTGTATGTATGTATGTATGCAAGTATGTACGTATGTACATACATACATACACACACATACATACATACGTACGTATATAGACGTAGACACTAATTTAGCGTAAGACAAATAAGTTGCATATAATTAGACAAACCCAACTTCAAATATAAACTCCAAAGTAAGAACTGGAACATCGAACATACCATTGAACCCGCATACATACATACATATATTTATAACAAGTAACATCCAAAATAACATTCAACATATATGTACACACATGCACACGCGCGTGCGCACACACACGCACGCGCGCACACACACACATCTATATAAATACTTGAAATATTTTTTAGGTGCGTTTATATATCCAACACAACATAAAGAATTGATATATAACTTTACTCCACATATCTTAAAATATAGAGCTCAAATAAAACACTGCAAAAGTGATTGTGGTATTCATAACATGAAATTGCAAACGTAATGTTAATGTTCTTTTCCTTCATACAAGTCATATAATATTCTTACATCTCTCCCATGTATGCCATAATTAGTTGTGCATTTGCATACATGCTATAATAAGGTCAATAATCGTTGCATTGATTAGCAAAATATGTGCATCAATTCCTGTTAGAAGAATGGATCTACCATCACCATTGACAACTATGCAAATGAAATTGGAACAAAAAAATGCGAAATTTAATGCTAGGTGACGACTATTGTCCAAGTGTCGACATATATACGGAAATGAGGTTGTGGCACATCGCTCCCAATTGCTTGCGTGTGAGACATGTCGAGTTGGGTCATCCTTGATGTGTTTGCATTGGCTGCAACATTCTCATCTTGAAAATCAGCATCAGGGACAAAATTCCCACTTACAATATACCATCGACATTGTTGGTAATGTGAACTCTTTCATCATATAGTATACCAACCTCCTTCTTTAATCTTTACCATAAGTTAATACTTCTGTATTACCATTACAAAATGTATCAACAGAATAAGAACAACAAGCTGATCCTGGAGATAATGTCCAATTCAATATAACTCCTCATGTAAAAGCTCTAGGTACAAATTGTGCATCAAACACATCGTCCCTAACACATAATGAATTTAAACCTTCATACATTCATGTAACTAAAACAACTACATGTTACATGCGTACTGACCCTCCCTTATTGTAGAGGGAACACACCCACGTCAAAGACTTGGATTTGTAACCCGATACTACGCGCCTGCATTGCACAATTATTATATGGATACAAGAAAGGGTTAGAGATAGTAGTATTGCACACCCAAGATTTAATTTGTGTTGTCAAGTGGACAAGTTAGTCTATCTCTCCTTCTACCATTACCTCCATATCTTGAATCATTATTGTCAAGTCAATATTTTCTTGACAAGATTAGAATCTACAACTCGATGTTCTCCTTCACTTCTATGGGGGGAAGGATTAATAATAGCGTGAATGATGGTGAAAGCCCATATGTTTTTCAGATAAGTGGTAGTAATCACCATAAAATTAGAACCTTGCTCCCAATATCTGGATTACTCCCAAAGCTTGCTCAGTTATACATATATGACACTAGCAATGAATTGTCAAATCGATTGAATGCACTTTGGAGATCTGGTCACTTTGGGATAAGAGTTGACATTGTGTAAGGATTGTAACAAATGTTGGAATCAATCAACCCACATGTTGCTATTTTTTGAAGAGCACAAGACATGTTACGTGATCATGGCGAGGTATTTCACTTGATGATTCGAATAATCTAAGCTAGAAAGGGGAGACAATATATTCGACCAAACAACAAGTGAGGTCGCTAGATTATTAGTGGGGGATGGAACTGAAAACTTTTGAGATGTCATTATTCAGAAAAGAGATGAAACCTTGTAGAGAATAAATGAGATTCATTTATCATATATGGCTTTACAATGCCCTCTATTATTTCCTTACGGTACTGATGGCTGGAGTCAAGACATCCCAAGAAGGTCTACCTCCAATATCTCAACAACAACTGTTGCAATGAGGGAATTCTATGCATTTCGAATAGAAAATCGAGTAGGTGAATCTGCAGTTGTTAAAAAGAGTAAGTGACTGGGCCAACAATTCTAGGTAGATTCATGGGCTGGCATTAAGCAATATAGGCTCACATCATATCAAAACCATCAAGGCAGGTTGTGGACAAAATTGCATGGTGGGATTCAAGATGCAATTAATGAAGGTAACGTCAACGCACAATCAATTGAGCGGAGATATATTCATCTATCTTCCTTCATTGGAGGCCCGCGTTATATGCTGTAACACTATCAAGATTCAATCGCAGTTTGTCGTGCAATGGGGCCTCCTGGTTTTTTCGTAACATTCACGTGTAACCCAAACTGGCTTGAGATAAACTCATGAGCTATTACCTGACCCACGCTCAGAGGATTGACTAGATCTTATAACTCGAGTTTTCAAGATAAAGTTATGACAATTGATTGATGATTTTTAAAGAGAAAAAAAAATCTTTGGGAAAGTCATTGCTGGTGAGTTTGTCAAATAGCAATGCACATTATCTTTTATTAATATATAAATCCGTTTACGATAATACGCAGTTCATCTTTTACAAAAGTATATGTGGTAAAATTCCAAAAGTGCGGCCTTCCCTATGCTCATATTCTCTTAACCATTAGAACGGAGGATAAGCTTGCTTGCCTAGAATGTTGATAGGCTAATACGTGCTGAAATTTCAAACCAAACAACAGACCCTCTAACATATGAAACCGTCACCAAATTTATGATAGATGGGCCATGTGTCTCTTGCTTAATCAATGAAAAATACTCAAAGCATTATCCAAAAGGATTTTTCACCGAAACTACATTTGATGAACATGACTTTGCTCTATACAGACAGCGGTGAAATCCCCAAGCAGTGGTAGTTAATGGTCGGGAGATAAATAATCAGTGGATAGTACTATACAACAGAGATCTGTGTGGAAAATATAATGCCCATATCAATGTTCAACGTGTAGCTGTGCATAGTGTGGTGAAGTACCTATACAAGTATTTACATAAAGAGTATGATCGAGCTACTATTACACTTAAAAGTGGTACAACACATGATGACAATGAGCAAACTGGCCTACATAGGCAAAGGAATGAAATGCAAGAATATTTGAATTGTTGATGTGTATCTTCTGTTGAGTCATACTGGTGGATTTTTGAGTTCCTCTTACAACATTAATATCCCATTGTATAAAAACTTCAATACCACTTACCTAAAGAGCGATCGGTCAATTTTTATGATAGGGAAGACCTGTTTACTATTGCACACGAACCTGAAGCACAGGAAAAAATGCTTACAATGTGGTTTAAAGCCAATAAGGAATACCTAGAAGCTCGATAGTCTACATATCTTAATTTTTCCAAACTGTAGGTGTGGAATCATTCATCTAGAAGATGGACAGTTCATTAGAAAGGTTTGCTAATTGGTCGACATTCCCTTGCACAACCAAATTGTGGCGAGCGACATTATTTATGATTGCTTCTGACAATAATCCATGGAGCAACATGCTTTGAGGATATTCATACAATCCATGGTGTCTTACATCCTACATTTAAAATAGCATGCATGACATTAGGGTTGCTGAACGATGATGGTGAATTGCGTGATGCCTTAAATGAAGCATCAACATGGGTTTCAGGTGTTCACCTGTGAAATATGTTTTGTTCCATGTTGATGTTCCCTGAGATTGCTGACATAGGTAAGTTGTAGGAGTCACACTGGGTACATCTAATCGATGATCTTTTGCATGGCATACGATATCAAGTAGGAAACTTAGATATGCAGTTATCATCTATTGAGTTACAAAATCTTAGACTACTTGAGATTGAGTGTATATTGAATAGAAATAGAAGATCATTACAAAATTATCCTCCAATGCCAATTCCTTCTGTTGACATAGCAGTTCATGCAACAAATTGACGGTTTTTCCAATTTAGCGCTTTTCGCCTAAGTCTTGGTGTTTGTTTCCTTATTTTGTTATTATCGTATTTTGTGCTTCATTGTTGTTTTCAAATAAATCCTGACTGATCCTAATACCGACTTACAAGTCCTCTTGATCGTTAGTTCGTCCCAGTATCTTTGCCCCATTAGGTGGCTTCCTGTTGTTCTCCCGTCCACTAGCACAGTGCATGGTTGGGGGTCGGCTAGAAGAACGATTTGTAATGCCTTGAAAATTCTAATTTATTTAATTGCTAATATTTTTAACCACTCAATCCGTAACGGTTTCTGAAGCGATTATTAAACTAAATCTAATCAAGGTTTTCAATATCAATTTTCACCTTTCAGTACTTCAGTCCAACATCTAACGTACATGCTAGAAATTGGTAAAAAGTGTTACAATATCATTCCAAACTCAAAGATTAAATTGAAGCAACCACGTAAAGTTCAAAGCTCCTAAAGTCCAAACTAGTAAATCAACACATTGCTTCTGCTTTGTAGCCCCTAGAATAAGAAATCTACTCGCACATATTGAAATTAACAAAGAAAACATATCTTAAATATAAACTAATAAGAGAGGATTAAAGGAAAAGAGAAGTAAAAAAATGCTTATTCAATTGTCAAGCGAAGATATTTCGATACACCTTTAAAGCCCATGAATCATGCTTGATCTCGCTTCTTCTTCAAAGCTCTCTAGTGGTGGGTTGATTGAGTGAAGTAAGGATTTGATGGAGTTAGAATGAAGATAGCATGCCAAGGAAGCAGTAAAACTAGGCATTTTAAATCACAACTGGTAATGTGTAAAATGCAAGGGAAATGAACAACCACAAAAAAACCAACAAGGTATAGGAAATAGGTCTACCATGAATACACTAGGGGGCCCCACTATCCATGCCACCACCACAGTCTAGCCATGGTAGGTTGTGGTTCCTCTGCCCTCCAATGTTGCTTCGTTGCTTCTTGTTGGATCATCCTAGACCATGGTATTTTCCACAATATGCTCATATTGGGTCATTTTGGACCTCTTTTGCTATCTATTGTGACCCACAAGGCCTCAAAAACATCTTCTACTCAATATAGGCTTATAAAATCCAAGCATAATAAAAGCAATAAGGATAAAAAGTGTGTAATCAACCATATTAATCCCTTAAAATGACTCCAAAATGTTTAAGTAATCTATGCAAATATGACATTGTCAAGCTAGGCTTTCAATTGCTTAAGTTGTACCGGGGCCATTATATCAGGAGCTTTGGACATCGGGGTTGCTCCTAGCACCAAGTTAATATAGAATTCTACTTCTCTAGGCGATGGCTTACAGGGAATCTCATCATGGAAAACATTAAGAAATTCATGAATATAGGAATATCCTTAAGAGATGGTTCAGGGGTTTGAGTTTTCATGATATTGCATAAGAACTTTTCGTATCCTTGCCATAATAACCTTTCGGCGTTCATTATTGTGATCAGTCTCACTCCACAGTTTAGGGTCTTCCATTTGTGAACTATTTTATCTCCCTTAGGTCCCCTTAGGGTAATTTTTGTTTAGGACATTTTATTTATGCTTGATATGTCACTAACTAATCCACATCAAAAATTATATAAAAAACCCAAACTTGTACAAGTCAGCTAAGAACTCACAATCATTAATCTGAATAGGATAATCCATAAATAACTCATCACACCTCACTATTTTCTTACCAAGAAGGGCTATAGGTTATAAAGAGTGTTTAGATGCTGGGACTAACCTTAAGATCTTAACTAATTTAGGAAAAATGAAGTAATGTGTAGCACCAAGTCAAATAGGATATCAATAGGTTTAGTTTTGATAGAGGATGTAGCAGTCACTACATTAGGAGTGTCTTCAACTTCTTCCTTTTGCATCATGTAGACTCTACATCTAGCATTCCAAGGTGGTGGATTGGGTGGCCTCGGCTGGTTCTGCTGAGGAGCTCGAGCTTGGTTATTTAGGTTCACTACTTGGCTTCGCTTGTGTTGAGAGTATTGTTATGGTTGATGCCCTCATACCTCTAATCAATATAAGGTGGGGGATTTGGGCAATCCTTCATCTAGTGCTGCAAGCGTCCACAACAATAGCATCTCTTGTTGATGCAGTATTCATATGTGTAGTGCCCTGGTTTCTCACAAGCATTGTTGGTCCTCCCAGACCTATTGCCATGTTATTGCTTATTATATGAACTATTACAACAACAACACCTCCCAGTGTGATCCCGCTTACAAGGGGGCTGGGGAGATCTGAAAGTAGGCAGCCTTATCCTTGTAAGTATTACTACTCACAAATAGGCCGATTCCAAAGACCAACGAATTATATGAACTGTTGCTATAATAATAATTCTCTCGTGACTTCTTATATTTATTTTGAAAGTGGTAATTTTCTCGTGGATTCCACTTTCTCTTTTTCCCTTGTTGCTCATTGTGGAACTCATTTTTCTCCTTCATTACCCTCTCTACATTGACAACTGTATCATACATGCCCTCATATGGAGTATACTGTCGTACTGACGTTCTCACCTTAAGATTTGGCTTAAGTCCTGCTTCAAAGCACTTCATCTTCAGCTTTTCATATGCCATAGAAGCAGGGGTTGAATCGAGAGAGTTCCATAAACTTAAAAGCACAACTCTAGCAGATTGATTTCCCTTATTATAATAGCATAAGATTCATTTTCCTGAACTTTCTGAAGGGAAATAGGGTAGAAGTAATTTTTGAGCAATTCTGAAATTTATTCTACTAAAACCTAGGCTTATGCTGCCTATTCTAATAAACCTATGTTTTAACCTCTTTTAGCTCTTATTTGATCCCTATTTCTTACTGTTTCTATGTTAAATCTAGATGAGAAAGGGACAGATTCACTTCCTTTGATTCAATAATGCTTATATTGTGGCTCATCTATGCTTTCAGGGAGAACCTTTGGATTTTGACGAGAAAAATAGCTTTCCGGAGGAATTGAAGGAAGAATAGGGGTCAAACAAAGCCCCGGGAAAGGCAACGGAACCATATTTGTTGTACATATGCTTTTCCTAATTTTAGCCCTTATTTCACTCGTTTCTCTTGGTATTTTTATGTCAATTGTAGATGCGAAAATGGTTAAATGCACTTCCTTTATTCATATTGTGTTTATAACATACTTTATCTTACTTTTAGGAGAAACCTGCAGGTTTTGATAGAAAGGAAGATTTTAGAAGCAATTTCAAGGAAGGACAGAAGTTGGACAATGCCCTAAACAACTGAGGGAAACAAGACGAAGGATTGCACGGCCATGCCGCAGTCACCAGGGCCACGCACGGCTAGGTGCACCCCCTGGCCTGCACGGTCTCGTGATTTTTCAGCCTTTTTATATTGATTGCTCTTCATATATTTTGGGGGAGCCTTTTGTGGGGTTCCTTTGAGGACCAATTAGGGTTAGACTAGCGTCCACAAAGACTTTAGATTAGGTTAGTTTAGTTTAGTTAAATTGTACAAGATTTCAGATTTGCAAGCGAATGAAAAAGTTTCTCTTCTCTTTTCTCTTTCTAATTTCATGTTTCTTTGTTTATTTGCTTGTTCATTAGATTCATCATTCTTCTTGCTTTTTAATGTTTAATTATGCGTAGTGGTTAGATCTTTGGTTGTGATTTGTGCTTGATGATGACTAGTTGATTTTGTTTAGGCCTTGACCTAACTTTTTATGCTTGAAATTTAGAGTTTTCTCTCACACCCACCAAGTGTTCAATGAAATGCTTGAAAGAGCTTTCATCCATGTTTTGGGACAATTGACTAATGCTGAAAGGTGAGCTCAATTGTCTAGTGTGGGTAGAGAGAATGACAAGTATTTGGACATAAGAATAGTACAAGTTCTTGTTAGATCCAAGATTTTTATTTTTATAGTTTAGTTGAACTAACCCCATGAAAATAGGTTGTTATAACAATTAAACTAGCCTTTGATCCTTAAGAGAGGGCTTAGGTGGGTTCGATTGGGCAATCAATTATCTCTAAATTCCAGTATAACTTGTTAAGGTTAGAGTTTGACTTGATTAATTGGTGTATCTCAGGTTTACATTATAATTGAAGTCTTTTTGTTGGTTTTAGTAGTTTAGTTATGTTTTATATCCTTCTTTTGATTTGCCTAGCTTGAAATGTCATAGTTAGTTCTCGTAGTTAGAAACATAACTCTCTGCAGATGACATTCCAAGTATTCAACGATATACCTTGCACTTGGGGTCTATAAATATTAAAACTTAATTTTTTCCAACAAGTGACTAGCTAAAAAATGAAGAGCCCAACTCATTTACTACCTGGCAGACTTTTTTCAAGGCCTTCCTCAGCAAATATTTCCCACCGGCAAGACTACAAAGTTGAGGAATGACATCACCTCTTTTGCTCAGTGACATGGGGAGTCTTTATATGAAGCCTAGGAGAGGTTCAAGGACTTGCAGCAGCAATGCCCCATAATGGCATTTCTGACTGGCTTCTAGTCTAAACATTCTACAATGGACTAGAACAGTTAGTGAAGACCTCAGTAAACGCTACTACAAGGGGCTCTTATGGTAAAGTCGATCGAGGCAGCAAAGGCCTTGTTGGAAGAGATGGCTTTCAATAATTATCACTGGACGAGTGACAAAGCCACCGTGCAAAGGAGCGGCGGCAAGTATGCACTGGCACAGAGATTAGAAAACGTGAGCACTTTCCCGACTCCAGGTGGTCCTTTAGGGTTGTCAGTTGGGGTCTACGCTATTTACGAGACCTGTGGTGTGTAGGGGCACACGTCTGCTGAGTGCTACAATGGCTCATCCACCATTGAGCACGCTAATGCCCTTCAATATTTCCAACCCCCACCACATCATACTTCCTAGTCCACTGCCTACACCTAGGGGTGGAAAACCTATTCCAACCCGCTTATAACCCTAACTCGCCTCTTCCAAATGCCATACGAGCACCTGGGTTCCAGCCTAGAGCCACCTACACCCCACCACCTCCACCTCAACCATCTACATCACACTTGGAGAGTATGATGGAGCAATTCATAGCGGCACAAACTAAGACTAATGAATCTCTTAGTGCGTCAATCAATCTACTAACCTCCAAGTTTGATGCCATGGAAACCCACCAGAAGGCGATGGCCTTCCAAATTGCCCAAATTGCACAACAGGTTAGCCATCAGTCCCGACTTCAAGGACACCTGCCAGGTTAACCTAAGACCAGCCCCAGAGGTCACGTCAATGCTATCTCAACGATGAGAGAAGGTTGGAGGAGAGCTCGATCATGGTTTTCCAGGAGACAGTTTCAATTCCTGATTCTGTAGGAATTAAAGGGCAGTAGGAAGAGAGGAGGTTGAGCTCTATTGAGACGGTAAGTCCTGCACTCTCTATTCAGCCCTATTAGCCACCAGTACCCTATCTCAAATGTTGGCCTGGGCCAAGCTATTTCAGCTTGAGCCTAAATTTGCAAGATTTCTAGATGTGCTAAAGCGAATATACGCTGATACTCCTTTCTTGGAAGTTCTCAAGAAAGCACCAGCTAACCTACAATTTTTAAGGGAGCTTCTTTCCAAGAAAGATATGTTTGAGGGAGGATCTGTCATCCGCATTGGAGAGGTGTGTAGTTCGGTCCTGCAATCACCCTCTAAGTTGCAGGACCCAGGCAGTTTCTCTATCCCTTGTGCTGTGGAGGATCTGCATATTAAGGGCGCTCTTTGCTACTTGGGAGCCAGTGTGAGTATTAAAGTTGGGAAATGAGTCAGGTCGAGTCAGGTTCATGTTCGTGTCGAACTTAAACGGGTTGAGAATCTCTCGATCTGAACCTAACCCATTTATTAAACGAGTTGAAAAACCTTAACCTGAACCTAACCCATTTATTAAACGGGTTGATCCATTTAACCTGTTTAAAATAAATTAGTCAATTTTAATCACCAAATTTTCATTTACACGTTAAATATGTTCAACTAATGTATGATCCCGTAGCATTATAAATTAAGTTTAAACACGAGATTAAGAAATTACTATCTAAAACTCATCTGATTCATCACAATTTACATTTTCATATTAATTTTTAAATTTCGCATAATAATTACTAAATACAACCATGAACAAGTGAATCATAAATAGGTTAATTGACTAAAATGTTTAACTCATTTAGTTAAACGAGTTAAATAGGTATCTTTTCGTGTCGAGAATTTCAATCTGAACTTAACCTATTTAATTAAATGGGTTGAATGCGTCAACCCATTTAATTAAATGGGTTGAAAATCAATACACAAACCCACTTAATTTCGTGTCGGTTTCGGGTCGGTAATCATGTCGAGTCAGCTTTTCCCGGCTCTAGTGAATATCATGCCATTTTCCTTTTATAGGAAGCTCCAGTTGCAAGATTTGGAACCTACCGATTTGGTCATTCAGCTCGTAGGTCGCTCCATTAAACGACCTGTGGGTATCCTGGAAGATGTTCCAGTTCAGGTGGACAAGTTCATCATCCCTTACGACTTCATTGTTATAGATATGGATGAGAACTTCCAGGCCCCTCTTATCTTAGGGAGGCCATTTCTTGCCACTGCAGGGGTAGTGATAGATGTGCAGGCAGGCGCTATGTCTTTCCAACTGTGTGGGGAAAGGGTTGATTTTTGTTTCCCTCAACCCGCCTCATCTCCATTAACTGCCACCCCTTCACCTCCTAAGGCCCCTGTTCACATTGTCCTTCCCAATGCTGCTCCTGGGATAGCAGTTGTTGATGCGATGGAGGACCCCATATGTGGCCTACCGTTCTGCATGATGTTCCTCCGCCAACCCCAACCTATATTGGGGTCATTTCTACCTACACTGGGGCGGTAGTGGATCCCACTCCACCATTCTACACCTCCACCAGTACACCTCATGTGTCATCATCGTTTACCATTTGGAGCTAAGGATCAAGCTAAAGACCTTAAACAAGCGCTTCTTGGGAGGCAACTCAAGCATTTACTTTTTTTTCCCAAAAAAAAAAAAATGTGTATGCCTTTCTTC
>Ga0058701_10004689_pt1 | contig 11149 bp, 5 predicted proteins | sample AgamicOrMae_FD_97039 | JGI IMG/M metagenome (GOLD analysis project Ga0058701, IMG submission 97039) | Agave microbial communities from Guanajuato, Mexico - Or.Ma.e | ecosystem: Host-associated > Plants > Phyllosphere > Phylloplane/Leaf | place: Guanajuato, Mexico | collected 2012-06-04 | reverse complement strand
GTCAAGCCGAGCGGAGCGATAGCGAAGCGAGGCACAAGGCACCTAACCTAACTTAACCTAGGGTTACCCAACTAAACGGTCGCCAAGCCTGATGCCGCTTACTTCTCGGCGTCCGCTCAGGGGGGCTGAGAAGTAAGCGGCATCAGGCTTGGCGACAGCCGAGCGGAACGATAGCGGAGCGAGGCACAAGGCACTGTACCAAAACTTGGTATACGACAAGAGGCTTGCTTATGATATAGGTTGGGCTAGGTTGGATGCCTTTTGCCTCGTTCCGCTATCTCTCCGCTCGGCTTGACGACGGAGGGTCAAATTTAAACCAAAAGGTTGAAAATGCTACCTTAAAAAATTACAGTGAGGTATTTAGACAGTTCGACGCTCAATTACGAAAGTGTCGTTTGATTTTGAACTCTTTTCAAACCAGTGTATCATTAATGTTTATTTACTAAACGGTGTTTGATTTTTTAGCATTTCCTAACTCTTGAAAGAACCAGGCTCTCGAATGCTCTCGTGGAAAATTGATTCTTTCGTTATGAAGCTCTTGCCGCATTGTTGGTATAGTATCGGATGACAGTGGGTGTAAAATCAAATCAAGAGATAACAAAATATCGAATTTTTCCGCGCATTTATTTGAAATAAGTCACTTGTTACAAGCGTATCCACTCTCATGGCTCGCGATCATATCCCATTTTTTATGTCTAAAGCAATACACCAAAGCCATAGTTTGTGAAAATGCTCCAAAATCTTTTGCGCCGTTTTAAATGTCCATAAATCGTACTCCAGTTTGCAAAGAGTTAAACCCCCAACTGCCCAGCGATGCCGTTCGTAAACAGAAACATTTATTGTAGAGGATCTTTTCATTTCTGTATTTTCACAGTTTAAAAAATATCACCCCTCTGGAAACCTGAGATTTAATAATTTAGGCATTTTCCAAAACTTAAAACTGCGTATTTTAGTGGAAAAAATCCTTCCATTTTCTGTTAACCGAAATTTCACTCCAAATACTTTGGGCTGTTATGTGTTAAAATCGTACGGCTCTTTTGTAATAAATGACAAACAATTACGGCCGGAGGAAAAAATAATATTACTTGAGACGAAGTCTGTAACTAAAATTTTCCATCTCTTATTGAGATTTTCCTTTGAATTGAAATGATCCGTGAAGTGTTAGTATTCCTACGCACATCACGTCCCAAGGTAATGCAGAACATTGTTTTCAACCAAACAAGGCTTTCAACACAAAAAGACTTCAGTTATAATTCATTTCAAATATATTGAGTTCGTGTGCTCACAGACGCATTTTTTCCTTGCATCAGGTTTATTTCTCTGCCCTAAAAACCTTCCAAAACATAAACATATTTTATTATGATAAACCTTCATACCGTTATTGGACTTTTGGGATACAAAGATTTGTATTTTTCGAAACATTCTTCTGTTTTAGCGACCTTGAAAAAAAATATGTCTTCTCAGACTGATATAGAAATAATAATCTCTCTCATAAATTATCCGTCCAATTCACATTTATTTTTGACCCTTGCAGTGACTTTGGGAAAAAATTCTCTTAAACTATTTGTGAAAATCCTATACATTTTCTTTTCAAAATTAGAGTCCCGAATAAAGTTATTTGCATGCAGAAGGTTTGAAATCAGCAAAACAAAGATGAAAAAAATAATTTTACTTTCGAGAAACCCATGCATCCTAATCCTAAAAGTGCAGAAATTTCCGCTTTTCAAAAATTTTCATGTGAAAAAGAAAATTTTCATGTGAAAAAGAAAATTTTCATTTTGTGGGGATTTCATCATTCCAATGTTACGCTATGAAGCGCTGGAATACTATTTCCGTGGGAATGAACACATTTTCCCTCAAAGTGATTCATCTTAAATCAGCGTATAGGGTTGCCCCTGCGGTCCCGTGCGACGTGGTCCGGGTGTGTGGGGGCGGGGGGGCACACCTGACGCCGGATGATAAGTTTGGGAAGGTTGTCGCCATTCGTTTTCCCTCCGCGAGTCCCCAGGGCCACGAGGACGTCATCGCCGACCGCTACCTGAACCAACTCCGGGGACTCCGCCGGCAGATGGCGCCACGACGGGGTTTTGGTTGCAGCCTACGTCACGACTTTGTTCAACTTTTCCACCCCCAGTTTTAAAGGTTGCGTTTACGACCTTCTTGAGCTACCTCTTTGGTTGCCAAACTGATTGTGAGCAGAGCGATTGCCGGACCAGGCATAACGTACTCTACCTTAATATTTTACCAAAATCACCGACATTGAAACAACACAGAAAAATTAACCCTTGTTTTCGGTGGTCCCATGCCTGTTATGGGTCTTAAGGTGAAATGGGGGAGAGCACAATTTCTTTATTTTTGAAAATAAACCTATCAATAACCATATCAATGAAAAGGTCTCCTAGAGAGCCTTTCATCGCTATGGTTATTCATGTGGATATCTTTCTATAAAAATATTTTATAATTACGCTCTTCCCCTGTTTTGCGTTTAACCTTAAACAGGGGTTATTTTTAACTTTTAAGTTAGATTCAAGCCTTTTTTTTCAATTCAATTCAAAGATATTTTGTGCGGATAAACCACAATATTATGTAGAACACAGTGGTTGTACATGAGTATATAGTTCTATTTCTGTCTACCTAAAAGGTCTGAACAGTTGGCATTGTGGGTGTCTATGGTACATACAATAGGTATTGAGCATGTGATCGTGGGGAATTCCGTCTACAACGGTGGGGTCAGCTGGTCCTTGCTATGTGATCAAATGTTAAGAATTTGTTCGGAAAAAGTCGCTTCCAACTGTAGAGCCTGTGTCGAAATTTTAACGGCAACAGCGAAAACACAAGACAGAAGCAGTTGAAGCGGAGCTGCTATCCGCTAGGCGTCCGCCGAGCATCTTTTTGCTAATTTATCCTCGTTTTTAACGTTAAGCCATACACACTAAAGTTTTAAGGTTGCATTTTCAACCTTTTGGTTTAACCCCTACGACGTTAAGCCGAGCGGAGCGAGGCAAAAGCCACGTAACCTAACCTAACTTAACCTAGGGTCACCTAATTAAACGGTCGCCAAGCCGAGCGGAGCGATAGCGAAGCGAGGCACAAGTGACTATGACTAATCTTGGTAAAAAGCAAGGGGCTTTGTTATGAGGTTAAGTTAGGTTAGATGCCTCTTGCATCGCTCCGCTGTCTTTCCGCTAGATTTCACGACGAAACTTTGAACCAAGAGGTTAAATTTGCTACCTTAAAAAATAGAGTGTAAATTCATGACAGGATTTCTCTTAACGCTTTAAAGTGACGTTCTCTCATTTTTTGGCGTTGGCCGTAATTCAAGCCCAATTTCAAGCTTTGCATTATTATATCCCACAAGATAGCGATGACTCCTTCAAAAAGTTAATATCTGCGCACGCTCAAATCATAACCCTGTAAGGTTGAAGCGAACAGCCGTCAAGTCTGATGCTACTCATTTTCTTGGTGACAGTAATTGCCGCGAAGAAGTGGCATTCATGGCACATGACAGCCGAGAGAGGCCGTACACAAGCGGGCTGTGAGGCAGTTGACCTAACCTAGCTCAACGTTACCTAATCCCCGCAGTTGTGCCAAATTTCGGCTGTGCGATCTAAAATAACATGAAACTCGGCGTTCGTTCCATTAATAGTCTACGGAGATAATTATAGTCTATAAGACGTATGTGTTTCAAAGCAGAAACATATTTACGTATACTCCTGTACAGTGAGGAGCAAAAGTCGTGACCCCCCTTGACCATTAAATGGCTTGTAGCTCTCAAACACAAAGTGATACAGTAATCGTGCCGTGAACAGTATTGTACATCTCGACGAGACGTACAATGTTGTTTACGGCATGATTACTGCATCACATAGTGTTTGAGAGATACAAGCCATTTAATGGTCAGGGGGGGTCACGACTTTTGCTCCTCACTGTACATCGAGCATCATGTATAGGGACAGGAACATTATGCTTGATGTAATTTTTACACAACTGTAACTCGAAAACGGTTGGAGATAACCTAGCACATTGACCTATTTTTGGAACCGCCAGCAGCTGGCGGTTCCAAAAATAGGTCGATGTGCTAGGTTATCTCTAACCGTTTTAAAGTTAGAAAGTGTAGGGATTACATTACGCATAATGTTTCTGTCCCTAATAATGTAGCAGTCACATAGCTTTCCTCGAATATTATCTCATATGAACCAACGACGGCCGTTCATCTGTTTTCCTTTGAATTCGTCTATCGTCATCCGATTCGTCCTTTAATTGCCCTAAAAGTTTTTATTCGTCACATCTGTCAGTCGGATTACCTGCTAAGTGTTTTTTTAAATGGGGCAATATCGGCGTTTTTTCGACACGGCCCTTCGCTGCGCACTGCAAATATTGTCGCTTATTATCTTATCATGGGGCAAAACACATTTTGTCCTGTAGCCTAGTACGTTATCTCGGTTCAACGAATTGCCTATTTCTGCGAAGCGCTCGCTGCCTAGAACTTGCTAAAAATAGCACAAACAATTTTTTTTTCATTGGTTTGTTGAACGTTTGGAAATAGTGTGTGCGACATTTGGAACCAAATTAAGAAGTTGCACTGGCTAAAAGAAATTCAGTATGGTATTTAGCCCAGACGACTCTTTTATTTAGGTTTTGAGCTGATTATTGCCTGTTTTTTAAAAAGAATCTTTGTAACTTGAGAATTTTTCTGACTAAACTGAGTTTTTTAGTGCTGCAACTTATATTCATTTTATGCCGTTGCTGAGGAATTTTTACTATGTCGGATCTTCACACTGTTTTTCATGCTCGTTTTAAAGCTAGAAAGCCTAAATTTATGAATTTTTGTTGTTTAATAACAAGCATATTTGCTGAAATCTGGGGCCGTTTGCATAGTAAAAAGGGTACGTTTTTTAATGATTAGCTGAGCTTTCAACCTTTAAACAATTAAAGACGACGATTTAGCAGATTTTTATCTCTTTCTGGATCATTTCAAGCTGAGGAAAGCAGCCGATTTTTTTTTCTTCTGGAAAATGCTGAAGTCATACCGTCCCAAAATTCTGCGTTGAGGTTGGTTTCGTTCCTAAAGGGTAAACAATCCATGGACAACTAACACTGTAAAAACAAATACTTGAATTGAATGATCATATGATTAATCCTAGTGTTGACTTAATTCAAGTGAGGTCGAACTTTGAAATTTTCTTATCTTATTTCAGGCGAAATTGCTTAAATTTAGTCCGATTGATCTTAATTTTAGTCCTGAACGACTTAAATTAAGAAAATCCGAGCGTTCGGTCGTATTAAGCTCATTATAACTGAAATTGAGTTCATGATATCTTAATTTAAGCGCTAGTCTAAATATACTGAAGACTCTCCCTGCTCTAGTTTGACGAGTACTATCATAGACAGACCCCCCCCCCCGGGCAACCACCTGGACATCGGTGTGTTGCGGTTGCCCACCTTAGCTCGACATCAGCCAATCACCTGCCTGATTCCGAGCTGAGGTAAGCAACCGCAACGCACCGATGTCCAGGTGCTTGCAGGGGGAGGACGTTCTTTCTGTCTATGATAGTACACGTAGTCTAGTGGTAAAAGCACAGTCTTCTGAAAAGAGAGAGTGGCTCGAATCTCAGCGCATGTAATTATCTCTCTGAATCAACAGAAACCAGCAAATTCTAAACAGTGTAGTCAATAAGTGTTTTGTAGACGGATTTTTAACGATTAAAATAACTGGAAATGGCCCAAAAGATTTTTGTTTTGTCAGGTGAGTACTTTATCATGTAAGTTACATGACTTTATCGAACTTATTTTTAGTTAAAATTAGGACTTAAATTGAGTCGTTTTGATATTTCATTTAAGTTTTCAGTTCTAATTACCGCTGAAATTTAGTGTCAAGCCTGGCTTGATTTAAGCATTATATCCTGTACTGAAAACAAGATTTCCTGAACTTAAAAATATAAGTAAGACCAGAAACCATATTTAAATTAAGTATTTGTTTGTGTAGTGATGGACCTTAGACCGAATTTCGCTCATAACGTTAATGGGATGAAATGAATTTCTGTAAGGCAGTTTTCTAGACGAAGAAAAAATCGACTTTTCGGGTTACACAATTCAATCATCCAACACCAAAACCTTACATGTCGCAGTAGGAATAAAATTACCGTTTCCCATGCGAGCGAAATACATCAAGTTTGCTCCCTTGTATTGTCGATGGGACACCTAGCCTCGCCTAAGCGCCTTCCGCTGGTTCAAGGTAGGGTTGAGAGCCTTTGCTGACACGAACTGTTTGCTTTTGAACTTTGAGGCACCTCTTGAGATTGCCTGAGGCTGTACACATTTAGGAGGCTGGGAATGGTATTGCTGTTGCAGAGGTCCCAGTGAAAGTGAAAGGATTCTCAGCTGTCTGTAAACACTTCTTTAGATGTTACCGACCTTCCGAACACCTGCTCCCAAAGCGCTTGTTCGGAACTTCTGATTTTCCGTTTTTAAGCCCGCCTCCTTCCAGGAGAGGGGCTTGATAGTTTCGTGTGAGTCCGTATGTCCGGACGTATGTTGTCTCTCTGACGATACTGGTCAAAAAGTAACGTTCAGTACATGAAATCGACGTGAAATTGTCCCTTGATGACGACTGGGTGGCAGCAAATCTTGTTAGTCGTTATTTTTAGTTATTCAAAAAAAGAGGTGTTTGAATAACGAGGTGCAAACTACTCCTCTGCTTGGTGTATTGACATACTTTCTCGGGTACGAACCATCCCTTCTTGTGTCACTTTATATTTTCCTGCTTACTACCAAGATTTTTAAATAATCACAGAGAATTAATGAGGTGGACTTTTTAATCGAAGTCCCAACTTCGTTTAGTTCCATTGAAAAACTTGAAAAAAAAATTGAAATTGAAAAACGGGCATGCACGCCCGCTTACGCCCGATTTTTGTTTTTAGACTGTTTGAAGTGTATTTGTACAGGTTCGCTCAAGAATGACCAACTGTTTCTGGCAAATGTGCATTATAAATGTCCGTACCGAAAAATGATGTCGTACCAGACACCGGATATAATTTTATCAGGATTTCAAAAGCATTTTCTGATTTTGTCCATTGATCTCTCTACGTAATTATGATTCTGAAAGTCTTTTTTTCGGGATTTTGAACAAAGCAAATGTAGCAATGTTCAACTTTTCAGCGCCCAAATTTAAGAAATGTGACTACAGGGCTCACGAATACAGGAAATCAACAAACGTGACGGAGGTTATGATCGCAATGCGACTCAGGTGCTCCATCAGAAAAAAAAATATTTTTAAGTATCAAGTATTAATACTTTTTTTTAAGAAACCTTTTTTTTCTGGAAAAAAATCCCTGTTTTTTCCTGTTTTCTTGGGGGAAAAAAGCTTTTTTTTCCTTTTTTTTCGTTTTTATATCTTTTAGGGGCGGACTCTTTGTAGATCTTCTTTATCAGCTGAAAGGAAAAGAGTTGGTCCAAATAAATGAATTCAGAAATGCGGTTTGCGTTGCCTCTGTGAGTATTGAATGGTTCAGTAGTACCTCACGTGTAACGTTCCAAGAAAAAGCCTGTGATGTTTTGTAGTTCCATTTCTTTTCGGGACATGGAGGTTTTTTGGGCTTTTCCTTCTCACAAAAACTTTTTACTGAATCAGAATTTCTCCAGCTTTTCTCGGGAAAGTGGGCCCAGGAGACGCACTTAGAAGCTGCCTTTCTGCAAACACTAATTGGCACTTCGAAACAAAGTTGATCTTTCCATTCGATTCAAAAACGTCTTCAGAGACGATGCTATGTTCACGTATTACAAAGCGTACATGTATTTCAGCTAAATTCAAGGAAGTGTCTATTCGCCCGCCAGCTGAAAGCGTGCTAGTCCTTGCAAACCCTTTTCCCTTTCTTATTAAATCTCTCGCAGTTGTATCGCCACTGTGGCGTAGGTGCGAGCGTGCGAAGCTGTGATTCGAATGATTCTGAGTTTGTTTCTCCAGCAGCACACGAATTTTCCCTTCTCAAGCGGGCGCCTAGCCGTGGGTCATAAATTTACCCGTCAGATGGCGGGCGAATATCCTCGACCTAAATTTAATACCGGTTACCGCTCTTTTTTTACTGAAAATTCTTCTTGGTCGATTCTTTGAACCTCACATCAAAAATAATTATCTTTCGAAAATTTGGCTAAAATTTGTCTCAAAAAAAAAAGCTGAACTTTTCAACCTTGGAACAAGTGATGGAATATTAACTTTAAAAAAACAACCATTTTTCCGATTTTAAGGTAGTTTTTTTCAACATTTTAAGGTTAGTATGGAGTAGCCTAATTCAAAGAAATTCGTTAGTCACCCATCCACGAACTCAATCTATTCAAAAAAATGTACACTACGCGTTTGAAAATAGGCGCCTTGTCGCATCTTTCAACAAATTATTAGCGAAAATTCAACTGTTGTGGAATTTTTGGGATTTTTACCGTTGGGTCATCGACCGAGCGGAATTCGCTACTTCCAAGAAATTTCGGCAGTAAAAAGGAGTAGCAGGTGACCCTGCTCGGCGAAGGACCCAGACGCTGTAATTTTATTATTCGGCTTTTAGGATAAATAAAATATTTTCCTCGAATATTTTAACGAATCGATTCTGTGGAGAAAACATTAAGGTACGCAACCACTGCGACCTCATAAAATAAACTTCGACCTCTTGAAGGCTTATTAACCCAATGAACCTTGCAAATTAACTCGAAACGTGAAAGCCTCTTATCTATAACCAAAAAAATTGACCTCAAGCTCGCTGAAAACTAGCTTTGACTTTTTCCATTTTTTCTTTTTTTTTTACTTTATCATTTCATAAAACTCGCGCAAAAAATAATTTAAAAAATGGGAATTTCATATGCCGTACTTTGAATCCATGTTTTTGCTCGCAAGCTATTACTTTATTATTTTGAATTGACTTTTTAGCACGTAATCCAAGGAATGGCCTACAAAGAACTAGTCTATGATAAATCGCCAGCATACAAGTCATGTTTCAGTAGTGCATTTCAAGGGACTTTCCTTTGTTACCGAGCTACATTTCTGTTCACCTTTTGTCTCGTAAAAATAGCTTTTTGTGTCCTTTATCTCCAAACGAGTTTACGCCCTTATTGACCTCGTCGCTAAATTAATTTCATAGCCGGCGAAACTTTTGTCCCGCAACGCGAATTCTTTTCTCGTTAATCGAAAGATTTGGACAAAAGCAGTTTTAGATAAGACCCATTCGAGCAGACATAATATTTCACCAGTTACTAAAACAAGGCGACATATCTTTAGTAATCTATCAATCGTGCACTTTATATGTTAGAGTTAGCATTTTCTGCCATCTCTTGGGTTCCTGTTACTTTCGCTTAGCAGAGCGGAGGATCTGCAGAGCGAGTCATGAGGTACTCAACCTAAGTTAAGCTAGGTTAACGGACACCAAAGAGAGCGAACCAACAGCGGAACGAGACGCAAGAGACACAACTCAGGTTAACCTATACTAGATTGACCTAACGTAACCATTGGTCAAACCCATTCAAATGTTCGTATGTCATTATTTCTAATGATGAAATGAAGAGTGTACGGATACCAAGGTAAGATGCAACTTTTGACATGTTAAGGAAATCCATTTATTCATCAATTGTGTGCATCTTATGAAACTTAGAGGGTATAAACTATCGAGAAAACCCCTCCTTCATTACTACCATGTAACACTATAAATTCTATAGTAAACTTTGGAGAAAGAGGTAACCTAACTTGGCTCAAGGAACTAAGCTTTGTTAGAGGAAACAAGATTGTGGACGTGTTGTGGAGCAGAAAACTTTTGAATAGAAAATAGAAACTAAAAGTAGTTTGTGGGAAAGAAACCTTGATTTTTCTACCAAGTATTTAACCGGGACCTCGTCACTAACCAGTACAGGCAAGAAGTCCCGCCTCAAAATTATTCTTTCATCTAAAAATTCCGCATTCTTAAATCAGAAGAAGAAAAAAACAAGAATATAGTGTTTTTTTTTCTTAAAGAATGAATTTTTTTCATGAATTTGGTAGATGGTTAAATTCAGGAAGAAACATTTTGCAGTTGGGGAGGAAATCTTCTACTCTCAAGAAGAATGATTGTAAGAATTTTCCTCTTAATTGAATACTGCTTCTTTTCGGGGCAATATAATTAAGCACGTGGAACAGTTTGAGCTGAGAAACTCATCAAGGGTGCTGTAATTACAAGGAACGCATCAATCTCGTATGGGGAACGAAGAAAAGGTTATATCCGTGTGAAAATAATATAAGAATGTGTTGTGCAATCGTCGAAAAGTGTAATGGTAAAAATGTAAACGTTTCAAAATTGTTTTAAATCAGCAGATATTCATTTTCAAAGTAGACAGTAGCGTAAAATATTACTGAATATTATGAATAATAATATTTGATGAATGAATAATAATATTTTTTTATGCTGAACATAAACTTCTTTAGTGAACATAAGTTAGTTTTGAAAGTTTCTTCTTCTACCTTCTTGTGCTGGATGTTGCTTACCTTTCGTATGAGAGTCAATGACATAATATCACATTGGTTAGGTGTATTGTGCCTCGCTCCGATCGACATAATGATAAAGGAATGACCCCATAAGAGGTAGGAAATATGAAATTTAAAATTACCGGTAAAGATTAGGGTTACGTACGAAGTTTCTGAAGTGTAATTCAATAGAACTAATCTTTATTTACTCTCAATAAGCATCTACAAGGAACTAAATAAGAAGGTGTGATAGAGACTTGTAAAATACAACCAACAACTCCATGAGTCCCTATGACAAATCAAGAAATTATCTGGTTGGTCGGTCAAATAAAGAAGAAATAAAAGTTTGTTTCGCGTGAGGAGTAGCGAAATGGGTCACATCTTTTTCACTGAGACAGAAAAAGTAATTGCGACCAGATTTCGGCGCTGTTTGGTCTCTTTATCACTCTTGTATGAAGCTCGGCAAGCAGTCTCACTTCTAATCTCGTGAATCACTTCGAAAAACGATCTGATAAGAAAACAAGAGGCTTTTCCTGTATTTGCGCAATTCATTCTGAAAGATTCATTCCTACCATTTCAAGCCTGATCACATATATACAAAGAGGTTATTCTTTCTCAAAGAAAAATAGAAAACAATGTATTCTATATCGGGAAAGGTGCAGACTGTGTTTTCTG
>Ga0058701_10004688_pt1 | contig 11149 bp, 7 predicted proteins | sample AgamicOrMae_FD_97039 | JGI IMG/M metagenome (GOLD analysis project Ga0058701, IMG submission 97039) | Agave microbial communities from Guanajuato, Mexico - Or.Ma.e | ecosystem: Host-associated > Plants > Phyllosphere > Phylloplane/Leaf | place: Guanajuato, Mexico | collected 2012-06-04 | reverse complement strand
TGTAAAATAGACATAAATTGCATGTGTTTCAAAAATTAATTTCCGACCTTTTTTCAAAAAAAAAAACCTAATGATTTTTTTTTTTTTTTTTTTGCTTTGCGGAAGTTATCATGAAAATAAGAGCGCGGCACATATTTCGGTAATATTCCGGATCAATCCGAATTTGATTGCCAGTGTTTTTCCATGCCATCGAATTGTTGTAATATCGTCGACAACGACGCGGTCGATAACCGACTCAGGCGTTGGATTTGTCACCATGTAAATTACCATGGCCGAGATTTTGATGATGTGTATCAAAAACAAATCAATATTTTCTATTTTAGATCAATTTTCCACAAAATTATACCTATTCCGAGAATGTGTCTTCATTTCTATAGAAGCTGATATGTTTGGGACCGTAGGACCCTAGGTGCAAGGTCATTCTTGAATTTCATGGCAGTTCGCCTGAAAAGATAACTTGTTTAAATGTTTTATTTTCTATCTTTTGTTGCACCGTTTGTAACCCGGAACGACTGCGGAGATAGACACACGGCACTTAACCTGAAGGTGGCTTAGTCTCATGTAGCTTAATACGCTGTAGCATAAGCCGCTGCCGCCGAGAGGTAAGCGGCTTAAGGCTTGGTGACAGCGGAGTGGCCAAAAGTACAAAATAAGGCACTTGCAAGCGTGGATGCATAGCTAAGCTAGGCACAAGGTGCTCAATCTAACCTGACAAAGTTCAAAGTAACCAAACCTACGCGATTCAATGTACTGTACCACATAAGAATACATGATTAGAAAAATACTAAATTAGTAATTTTTTTCCTTTAACTAGTAAGATTGAAGTTTTTATAGCGTTTTTTCCCCCCAAGGTTACAAGGTATTTGAATTATCGAGGTTCGAGTTATCGAGGTTCGAGTTTCGAGTGATCGAGGTTCGAGTTATCGAGGTTCGACTGTAATTAAAAGTTGAATTCGGGTGGAATAAGACATGAAAAGCCCTGAATCGTTTAAATACAACCATTAGAAAAAGTACTGAAGTACTTTTCATCGTTGTCGATTTAATTATTCCCAAGCAAATACAAAAGCCAAGAGTAAAAGTACTGTACATTTAAAAAAAAAGTTTAAGGCCTTCTTTCAATAATCCTGAGAGACAAAAAATTTCTTTAAAACCTCTGCACTTTAAGCAGTAATGTGCGACCTCATTAATGAAACAAATTTGAATTAAACCTATCTTGAAAACATCATACCTGAAAAAATGAGGTAATATTCCAAGTTAAAACTTTTGGGAATCTTGTCACAAATCGGCCATGGAGACCTGAACTATAGCATATGTAAAATAGGTTTATCTCGCCTTGTTGCATGCTAGTTTGCCGGGGCATCGCATCGCGTGACGGAATCAGAACTGTGAATCTTGATAGGACTAACAACAGGTGTCGGAACTATCTGCGGCCTCTGTAAACTAACAATTAGTTGCAAGTTTGAAACAACACGCAATAATAAGGCATGATCCTAATTACGTAAAAACTTATAGGGGGGGGTACTTTTCTGAAGAATCAACAAGTTACTTTAGGGGTTTCCATATAAAATTTACAAGCGAAAAAGGGACAGCATGCTGCGGCAAACTTTTACAGTTTTTGTTGTAATGAATCAGGGATACTGAGATCTCGTTTCAAGGCGGAAACGTAACTTTTTAAACCAGGAAATAAGTGTAAAACTAGAATTTTGCAGTGGAAATACAAAACTCATGTGCGCGTATTACAGAGTACATAAACCTACAGCATATAAGCCTACAATTGAAGCAGCTCGTATTTTGGTTTGTAAGTATTGTAACGCAGTTCTATTTTCTTTATTTGTGTCATTGATTTGAGTTCTTCCACTTAAGTGGTCTCAAATATGAGAAAGTTCTATTGTAATTGAATCAGATACTTCGATCAAAAAAGGTACTTAAGGAACATTTACGTTTATGTAATCCAGATTTTTACTCGAAAATGATTTATCAATCTCATTACCAAATGCTTTTTGAGACAAAGTTTAATTATTAGTTATCTTCAAACAGAACTAAAGTAACTTCAACCAAAATTAATGGGTTCTAATGCGAAGATTGAAGCTGCGACAGTCTTGAAAAGAGCAAGGTAAGTTCTTCACTAGATGGAGTATCGAACCTTATCTGATTTAGATATCAAGGTATAATTTCCAAGAATGTCATATTTTCATTCAAACGGCAAAAATATTCGAGAAAAGAATTTAGCGAGAGTTACTTCTTCATAAGACGGACATTGAAGATGCAACAGTTTTGATCGGTGCATAAGTCATACAATTAAGTGTCGTGGATGACACATCCAAAATTAAAACCCACTCCAAGAAACAAAATTTCTGTTTTGAGCCACCCGAAATATCTAATTTAAAAATTTCGCTGAACATTAACCCACTACCGCCCAGCGATACCGTTCGGAAACAGAGAAAAATATTTTGGAGGATCTTTTCAGTTCAGTATTGTCACAATTTAAAAAATACCACCCCTCTGGAAACCTAAAATTTAATAATTTAAGCATTTTCCAAAACTTACAATTGCGTATTTTAGTGGCAAAAATCCTTCCAATTTCTATTGAGCTAAATTTCATTCAAAATACTATGGGCTGTTATGGGTTAAAAAAATCCAGAGATTTTAGTTACGTATCACGGGAAGAAAGGTTTTGTTATGCTAACAATATCATTTGTTAAAATAGGGACAACAAAAACATTTTGTTACAACAACAAAATGTTTAGTTCTGTCAACAAAACGTTTGGTTGCTACAGCGAAATTTTTGGTTGCAGCAACGAAAATTTTATCTGTCCCTAATTTTGTTGCCGTAACAAAACCATTTTTCCGTGATAATTCGACCAATACTCACGTTCACAACTCGAACTTCCAAATCTTTCGAGTTTGCACCTTTTAGCCCAAATGATCGAGTTAAGACCGTTTAGCCGGTAGGCTTACCTGGCGCGAAACTGGCTCGCGAGGGCGTTAAGTTGCGGCAGAAAGCATTCCGTGGAGGGACTCGGGTGTGACGGACGAATCTTCGGGGGCGTTCGCGGCCTGCTCGGTTCGGGGCTCACACGTGTTTTGCAGGGCCGTCGCCATGGCAACGTCTACGCTCAATAAGTTATGAACGAGGTGGGGGGGAGAGGGTTGGTCAACGCAATTAGTGTAGACATACCCTTTCTGAATACTGCACAACGGGGCTGCCTCTTCATCACACGTGTCCCAAAACGACGACTTTTGACCGTGAACCCCCCAAAAATGCCCCGAAGAGCCAAGCATAGACGTCTATTCCCAGCGAAATCTAGTTTTCGGCCTTGTTTATCAACAAACTAGCTTAACTTAGCCTAGGTTAGCTGATGGGTTTGCCTGGGGTAACCTACAGCTCTAAAAGATCGCCTTGTCTAAGATACAGGGAGAATATGCAAGCTCTACATGTACACCTATTTGATGACTACAGGTATAAAATTTGTTAAAATTTTAGTACAATATCACTGGTCCACAAAGTCCTTGAGACTGTGACTTCAAAAAATAATCATTTAAAAAAACGTGATGAAAGAACGTTTATGGCTAGCTGCTTGAGCTCATTCCTTCCCAATGGCCCAAGACTCTGAATTTGAATCAGTGGGAGTCAATGATATTCAGTGAAAATTCACTGAATGTCAGTCAATATAGCACCACTGAAAAAATTCAGTGGTAATATCAGTCCAAAAAGTATTGTCCGGTTCTGGTCGCGCAGGAAGGCTCCGCCTTATGGGGAAACACATTGACCACCGCCTTGTTGCACAAACAGAACCGGACAATAACTTTTGGACTGATAGTACTATATTTACTAAAATTCGGTGAATTTTCACTAAATCTCAGACTTTGATTTCAATTTAGAGTGTATCCGAAACTACACATGCACGCAAAATAAAATATTAAAAAAGATAGGGAAAAATGGATCATGATATTTCACATCAGGTGTTTTCGGTATAACTCTTATCTAAAGGACCTCTGAAAAAACTTTTTAGAAAAATACAAACCAAAGTAGAAAAAAAAGGTGATGAAACAAACGCGGCGTGAGCTGAGCCTTTTGAATCAGTTCAGAATTTTTCTTTTCCAGATGGATTTGTGAGCAGGACTTTAGGTGACAGTACAACGTAAATTTGACTGATTGCTTCTCGTAACATGTGTCCCACTATTGTCGCCAAGCCGCGCGGAGCGAAGCGTGAGAGAACATGGCTATCCCAAAGAAACAAATCCTTGAGCGGTCACCTAGAGGGCATCGATAGGGAGAGAGGCGACAACTTATCCCCGCGGTGTGCGCTGATTGGTGGGATGCAAGGGTGACAAGGCAGTTGACGCCTCTGTCCCTGCGAGGCTCTCTAGGTCACCAAGTCTGATGTCGCTTAGAGGCAGAAGACTGCCTCTGTGAGGTAAGACGCATCAGGCTTGCTGACCATCGAGAAGAGAAACAACGCGAAGCAATAGGCACCAGACAAAATCTGATCCAACATGACCTAAGATTCAAGCCCTCAGGTTAGCCTAACCTCGGTTTACCTAACCTATGCGGTCGTTTTTATATCCTAGCTGTAATGCAATATTGAACCAGGAAAAACACAAGGTTAGAAAATGTAAACCTAAAAAGGTACAGCACATAGAGCCAACGTAGTGTCGAGGATGTCATAATGACGTCAAGAGGGGTTCGATGCAACCTATGGAGGGAGGTGGAAGGGTGCACATGTCTAAAATGACGGTAAACGACCCGAAATCTTTCGTATCGATTCGTTCTTTCGTTTATAGGTCATTTTACGGGAGCCATAGCGAGATATGTCGAGAAAATGAAACCGAGATCACATCATTTTACAGACAATGCCACTCGCTTAGTGTCATTAACTTTGAGACGAATTTGAAGATTGACGAAATATTTGAAATGAACTTCAAAGTTTGGCTAAAAGTTGTGATCTTGAGTTAGGTTTGTGTTAAAATTTTTCGATTAGGGCGGGTCAGGTTGGGCTAATGTTAGGTTAGGTTGTTTTTGGATTAAAAGAGTCAATTACTTAAAATACAGTAGAATCTCAGTTGCACGTCGCAATCGGGACTCAGAGATATGGACTTCCAACTGACAATGAGAGAAGGGATTTACAAGTGAGGATGATCTCGTCTAACCTCGTGCAATATCGCACCTCGCAATGTCAAACTTTTTAAACTTAGAACTGAGCGAGCTCTACAACTGAGAGACTTATAACCGAGACTCCTGAACAGTCGAGAGCATAAATCGTACTTTCATCCCGCGCAAAATCATGTTGGTACCTCTGCTGGACCTCTTTGGTGAGCGTGAACTACGTAACACAACACGTATGCCATCCTTTTTAACGCATATTAAACAGTTTAAGTCGAGTTTCATGATTAATTCCCGGATGTTTTGATTAAGTGCACTCGCAAAACGTTTCTCATTTCACCTCAACCATGGAAGCCGAAGCAGGGCTGCCACGGTTTTGCGGGGGACGAAAATCCAAAGTCAGCGACTAATGCTCTCGACTGTACACATATCTTAACTCATAACAGCCCAAAGTGTTTGGAGTAAAATTTAGCTTAAGAGAAATCGAAAGGATTTTTTCCATTGGAATACGCAATGTTAAGCTTTGGAAAATGCCAAAATAATAAATTTCAGATTTCCAGGGGGTTGAATACTGAACTGAAATGATCCTCTAAAACATTTTTTTCATGTGTCCGAACGGCATCGCTGGGCGGTTGTGGGTTAAATCGACTCGGAAAGAAAACTAAAATTATTACTCAGTAGTTTTATTATTTCCAGATCAAACAACAGCTATGCACTCTGCCATCCCCTAGCAATCTAACAGGAAACTCATTTCCCTTAGGTTTTCCTCTGGAAATCAGAGGATCTTACTTTCATCTCCGCTGCTTTGAGCGAGTAGTCCCCCAGCCAATGCTCCCAGATAATGCCTCTGAAGTAGTTGTTTTCTTCGGGCGAGGAATGGTATACTCCGTTGAGATTCGCGTTGAAGCAGCTGCGGTGGAGTAACGAAAACAGAGTGGCGGTTATTCCGAAATAGTTAGTCTCTGGTTTTGCGAGCGCGTCGTGTGTATACCTTCGGAACCACCATCCGCCGCCGTAGGTGAGCGCGCATGGGCAGCACGGCGGTGACGTGTCGTGGTTGCGGTCCACTGTGCTGAACGCCGCGCCGTCGTGGGACGAGAAACTGTCGGTCGCGTTGCCGGAATATTCTCCGAGAGTTAGCTCGTAATGTTGGTCCTCTGAACCTACGCTGCGATGGGAAGAAAGATGTTTCAAGTTTATATCGGAATAGTTGCTGTGCTCTGACCAGAGGCGGACAAAAGTGGATTTCGGCCCTCCCGTACCCGGCCGGGTTTGAAATGTCGGGCCGGGTAGCGAAAATAAGCGGTATTGCGCCGGTTTCTGGCCGCCGGTTTCTCCATACCCGCCGGGTTTTCCAATACCCGGCGGGTATCTCAGTACCCGTCGGGTCGACTCGGAACCCGGCCGGCTGGCCTGGAAACCGTCTCTCTGTCGCTCCTCTTAAGTCGCAGGCAAATGGCGATTTGATTAGCCTAATGAAACCTCAGTTTGGGTTTGATTTGCAGATCGAGTTGCCTAAGAGGCAAATCAAACCGCACCGCCGTATCGCCATTTCCCTACGACTTGCGGGTTCCAGAACCGCCGGGTTCCGAGTCGACCCGGCGGGTACGGATATACCCGCTGGGTATTGGAAACCCCGGCGGGTATGGGGAAACCGGCGGGCAGAAACCGGCGCAGTACCGCTTAGCCCGCCCCGGCTTTTCGCTACCCGGCCCGACTTTTCAAACCCGGCCGGGTACGGGCAGGCCGAAATCCACTTTTGCCCGCCTCTGGCTCTGACGATGCTTTTGGGGTTTGAAAGGATGACTTTTTCACCTCTACTGTTTTAGCTTTGGTCGCCAAGCTGACAGTGAGTGGAGCAAAAGGGGAATAGCACGAGGAACGTAACCTAACTTAACCGAAAGTAACCTAACTTAACCTAATTTAACCTTCCTTAACTTAACATAACTTAATCTAACTTAAGCTACCTTACCCTACCTTAACCTGACTTAACCTAACTTAACCTGACGTCGCATCCATGTACAAAATACAGGCGGCTCAGTCGCCCCGTTAGCTGAGAAAACAAACGTGCCTAAAGATCGATAAAAATATGTTTCTATACCCGAGAAGCCATCAGCTAATGACCCAACTAGGTCCTGGGTTACACTTGCGAACCACCCTTGTCTTTATCTCTTGAACAACTTTGGTTTCAAGGGAGGAAAATGTTTATGAGGCTTGTATTTTCTCCGCTTAAATCGGACACAAAATTGACGAAAGGCATTTGTGAGTTTCGTGATTGGGACTACAGTGCAGAATATGATCATACTTCACGATGTAAAAAGCATTATTATTCTTCAGATCTTAACATAAAGGCCACGTTCACAAACATCATAATCTACATGTGTACCGAAAAGCATATCTCATAGGTAAATGGGTTAATAGTTACCGGAAGCCTTTGTATTCCGCCCAAGCAGTGTTCCCTTCAAAATCTTCCAAATCGATCCGCAATGTTACCGGATGATAGTACGTCAACCTGCAAAATAATTCCGATCAATCGAAATCACAACGAAAAACTTCAACGTCGATTGTACCTATGAATGAAGTCGTTGCCGAACCAAAATTCCCTCTCGAGATCACCGAAGCCGTCGCGGTAATCATCCCAAGACCTCGTGAAATTTTCTCGCGGTTCTCCGAAATCACCCCTTCGATGGATCACCTAAAAAAAAAGATCCTTTTTGTAGAGACTTCAGTTAAAAGAGAGCCACATCATATCACGTGACCACTGGCCAATCCAATCACAGATGAGCTTCAACTTCCGTCACGTGTTAGCGACTCTGTTCGCGCTCACTGATAAAAGCGCGCAGACCAGTCCTTCCATGTTTCATTGAGTCTGGGTCTATAAGGTGCGAGCACTTTAATTTTGAAAGCTGTTAAGTTATCGAAGATTTGATTGAAAGCGAAGATATTGATCTTCGAATTTCCGTCAAAACAGACTTCTTTCGCTTTGCGATAGCTTCTACTAATAAAGAAATGAAAAATTGGACCCTCCCTGCTCTTCGTGTGAAGGAGTGCCCTCATCGCCTATCCCAATAAATGTTTCATGGAACATGAAACCTTCCCGAATTCCAGAATAGTCTTATTCATCACGAATTGTGAATGGCAGCCCTAAAAACTTAGGAGACAACACTTGTTCTTACAGTCCATCCTCCTCCTGAAGTTTTCATATCACAGAAGCGCTCGCTGAAGTCACGTTCCCCGTTTCCCTCCCAACGGTCAACAGCAAACCTGAAGACGCCACTGTGCGCCTCAGGACCCACGAGTTCTTCACATGAAGAAGGCACTGAAGATGTCGGGCTGATGGAAGAAGGCGTCGACTCGATCCCTTCAACCTCGTTGGTTGAAGGTACTCGTCTCCCATCACTGGAGGAATTCGCGTTGATGGACGAAGTTCCGTTCATGGAAAAACTCCCGTTGTTGGAAGAACTCCCGTTGTTGGAAGAACTCCCGTTGCTGAGAGAACTTCCGTTGATGGAAGAAGTTGCATCTAATGAAGACTGAGAGGATGAAGTCGAGTTGGTGGAGGAGTTGAGAGCAATGAAGGGCTGGGCATGAAGTGGTGCTCCCGAGTTGATGGAAGAATTTGAAGCTGTGGAAGACTGCAAGAAAGACTGTCTGGACGAAGTTCCGTTGATAGGAGCGGCTAATATGGAAGACTGGGAGGTGACTGATGGTGATGCTATGAGAGCGCGAAGACTGTTGGAGTTGAGTCGGCGGTCAAGAGCGGATTCGATGTAGGCTCGCTGCTCCTTACAAAAAGACGCAACGACTTCTGCGCGGCGAGCCGTCTGAGTCGATAAGTTCCGGAGGAGTCGATCCAAGTCGACCGCAACCGACTGCACCGAAGGCGAACCTTTCAATTCTCGAACAGCTTCGATTATTTCGTCAAGTTTCCCAACCATCTGGCTACGCTCCTCGGTTCGTCTGCAAACAGATATCCAGATTGTCATAGCTTCCTGAGTTTGGGGGAATGGGTTTTCCACTTGGTGCGTTTCGTCTTTCGTGGGTAGCTGTCATAAGCGCCAAAAAGCACAAGCGCCAACGCCGCTAGCGCCAATCCGTAACCGCAAAACGAGAAAACTCGCAAACGCCAAAGTTCATAACCGCTATACAAACCTAACCTAACTTAACCTAACCTGACTAAACCTAACCTAACTTAACATAACCTATAAAAAGATAGGCCTAACTATCATTTGGCAGTTACGAAATTTGGCGTTTGTGGCGTTGGCGCTTGCGGTTTTTGGCGCTATCGAATGCCCCCCGTCTTTCGTCTCCGAGACAAAAGGCACGTAAACTTGCCTACCCTAAGGTCGCTATGCGTGGCACCAATTACGTTTAGTGCCAAGGAGAAATAAGCGGCATCAGGCTTGTGATGGTCGAGCGGAGCGGTAGCGAATCGAGGTACGAATGTCTTCCGAAAGCAGTGATAATAAAGCAAAGCACACAGTAATCTATTTAACCTGTCCAATTAACCCACTACCGCCCAGCGATGCCGTTTGGAAACAAAAAAAATGTTTTAAAGAATTTTTTCAGTTCAGTATTGTCTCAATTTAAAAAATATCGCCCCTCTGGAAACCAAAAATTCAATAAATTAAGCATTTCTCAAAGCTTAAAATTTCGTATTTCGACGGAAAAACTCAATCCAATTTCTCGTAAGCTTAATTTCACTCCAAATACTTTGGGCTGTTATGGGTCAACCTAACCTAGGTTAACGTAACCTTTATAACCTAAGTTAACCTAAACCTAAACGAGAATAGTCTAACCTAGATTAATCTCACCAAGCCTACGCGGTTGAATGTTGTGAATACATACAATGAAATGAAAAGCCAAACCACAATGAAATATAAAAGGCTGGAAATGATAATAAGAGCACAGGCTGTAAGGTACGTACTAAACTAGCTGAATTGGCTTTCTACTCACCCGCAAGCTCTTTCACTTCTTTCTACTTCCTCTTCTTCTTCTCTCGTTCCGTTTTCCTCCGACCCACCTTCTTCGGGGTGCCGTCCTTGAGTTCTATCGAACATGTAATCCACCTGGTTCAAATGCCATATTTTTACTAAATAAGCGCGTCATGAATAAAAATGATAAAAAAAACTCATTCCGCGTCAGGCACTTATTTTTAATGCTTCTTAAATAGAATAAAGCGTTCTAAAACGGATGGATTACAGATTCCTTCAGATTAGGGACAGATACTCTGTCCACAAAAATCTTTGCGCAGCCAAAGATATTCCGTTAAAGGTATCCAATGGGAAATTTTTCATATTTGTTGGGAAATTTTTGTCTTCACTTCACCAGAATCGTCTAAACGGTTCATCATATTCTTTTCAAAAAACAATCCAATATTCCCAGCGCTGAATTTTTTACTTCTGTAGAATCATTACTTGTAGAACACAAGTGAGAAAATGCGAACTTGAAAATCTACAGAGTATTCGTGCTTCTCATTCACCTTTGCGGCGACGTCCCTGAGGAGTTCGTCCATGGCTCGTGGTGCTTGGCAGCGGATGACGATCTTCCCGGGCACCTCCCCGGACGCCGTCGACGCGCTGGCGGCGGCGGCGGCGGCGCTCGTGTTGCCTTGAGCCTCGACGCTGCCCGACGTCCGCAGAGCGTTCGCTTCGGTGCGCGAAGCGTCGTTGCGCGAGGCCCGTCGGTGGGCGCGTTCCAAAACTTGCTGCGACACCCGGTCGACTTTTCGTTCAACTGCCTGAAAATAGGTTACTTTAAACAGGTAGTCGAGTCTCGATAAGACAAAATCTCGATAGTATTCTCGATTGTACGGAATGATAATTTTCATCCAATCACGGCGTTGTCCCAACGTCTCTCACTTCGAAAAAGCCATGACAACTTCCCATTGCCGCCCAGCGATGCCGTTCGAAAACAGAAAAAATACACTCATCAAAAAATTTAAAGGGTCTTTTCGAATTTTTGCTGTCATTTTTGAACGAAAAGTCACAGAATGTTGAAAATCGGCATGAACGTAGATTGAAGCTTCAAGAAGATATCCCGAGA
>Ga0058701_10004687_pt1 | contig 11149 bp, 4 predicted proteins | sample AgamicOrMae_FD_97039 | JGI IMG/M metagenome (GOLD analysis project Ga0058701, IMG submission 97039) | Agave microbial communities from Guanajuato, Mexico - Or.Ma.e | ecosystem: Host-associated > Plants > Phyllosphere > Phylloplane/Leaf | place: Guanajuato, Mexico | collected 2012-06-04 | reverse complement strand
TGGTCAACTCTACCAAGTCTAGTTGAGGTGTTAATTTGAGACTTAAAACTTATAGTAGGTGTACTTCAGAGTTGTAATTGTTCCTCCTAATAAAATCGGATTAATCTTACAGTTAGGGAACTCTAGGCGAGGATTAAGCCCTTTGAGGCCCAACCTCGTTAACCTCGTGTTTTGTCCACCTTTAACTTTCCGCACTTTATGTCAATTATTTTGCATTCTTAATAATCACCCTACTTACCCCCTCTAGGGTGTTTCAATAGCCTTCTAGTTTCCATAAACCAATGATTAGCTTTTTTGTTCTTGTTATTGCATTTATATATAGTCGAAAAATATTTTCTTTTGTAGCATTGATAATCTTCATAAGGCTTATTTCAACTTTTAAGTTGATTGTATTATGGTTTTGTCTGATTATTGAAACATTAGAAATGCAGAATTAACACAATAACCTTCCCAGAATCCCAGGCATGCTCCAAAATATGGCAAAATATTATATTCCTATCAAGAGGACGTACTTGCACATGTTACACATATATTTTCATTTTGGGTATGTTTCTCACATATCCATTTTTTTTAATATGTATGTGATGTGACAGTAATTGCAGGACTCTGACCTAGACATGGGAGGCTGACATTATTCATAACAGTAAGAGAAAAAAAAGAACAAAAGTTATATATATTTGTTGTGGGTACAGTGTAACGCCACTATTTGTCAACCAAGAGGTGTTCACCAGAGGCTCTGAGTTGGCAGGGCCAGAGAAGGCACCTATTCGACAAGATAAAAAACAAAGTATGACGCATGTAGAACCTTAGAAAGGAGCAGATCAATAGATTGCAGGGATGCACGGACAGTGACTATCCATAGGGAGTGAATCCCAGAGGAGAAAGAGGAAACAGTGCAGTTAAAGAAGTCGTTGTAGCAAAAAATGCAGTCAAGAAGAAAGATGAACACTGATCATGGCGATAGTTGTACTTGGTAAGCAGCATGCAGCATGGATGCTGCGACAATAAGTAGTGGGGTTGAGAGCGAGGCTGTTTCGTCTCCGGTCATCGCTAGGATTCAGCCGTGCAATGGAAGAAGTCAATGATGAGAACAAAAAGGAAAGAAAAAAAAAAAACTAATAGGCCAACATGAGACAAGGGAACAATGACGTTAGGTCTTAAGCAATAGCTATGATACGACATGAAAGTAATTGTAAAGGTCTAACCTAAATTTGAGAGCATGTAGCTTTATTCATAACAATCAAGAGAAAATACACTAAAAAGTATATATTTCTCCTTTATTTACTAATTATATATTTACCTACTTGGCTCTTGAGGGGATATATTGTTAGAAATATGATGTATGTGCTTTATGAAAATTTTAACACATTTGTGACTAGAAAAACAATGAAGTTGTTTACATACCCTAAACACAAACTTGGTTGGGTATGGATCAAGTTAAAAATTGTAAAGTTTGGTAAACTAGCTCAAGAATTTCATTTTCAAATTTGTTTGATCAACCCGATCAAGTGACCCATTTGCTAGGCGCAATAGAAATAGATGAGCTTGTAGGGTTTAGTTCCTCTTTCTACGTTTGGAATGTAAGCCAAGCACATTTCTATTTTGCGAACTTTTGGCCAAAAACTTGTAAGGCCCGATTAAAACTTTTTGAATTTTGGACACTTAACACTCTCTTTTGCTTGGATGTGGCCTTGATGATATGAGTCATTGTTAACACGATTCACGAGGACTTCTTAGTGAGTTGGGTCCTGAACCCGATTCAAACCCAATCTAACCTAAATTAAAGGGTGTGAGTCTGCATCCACCTAAAAAAGGCACTTGTATTTTTAATTGTCTAAGAATGCGAACAATTTTCCAATTGTGCACTTAGGGGGCTAATGAAGTGATACTGAAAACAAGAGACTGATTAAAGAAGTAAGAATCCAATTAAAGGAAGTAAGCCAAGTAGGAGTGCAAACAAATCGTTTAGGCATGAAAACTGACCTGTTCATCATAGAGGAACCTGGCCTTGGTTCCTCCATCCAGAGTTCACACTAAAAAAAAAAAAAAATAATTGGATTTTGACATATTATTTTGACTGGGGAACACCGTGTCACATAATATAACAGAAATTTTGACAAATATAACATTATTTTGTTGGACAGTAAGTAAGACAAATCTCCAGTAAATATTTTTACGGACATAAGATAAATTTTGATGGGAGAATTTGTCAAAATTTGATCTTGTGAGTTAATACTGACAGATTGGATCGTCAAAATTTCGAAAAAAATTTTCAAAATTTTTTATGAATTGTTACAAGACCTGTCATAATTGGGCTCAATTTTTTAAAATCGTAATTGCTTTGGCAAAAAAAGGTCTTTCAAAAAAAAAAAAAAAAAAGAAAAAAAAGGCCAATTATGGGATAAAACTGGGGTAATTTTTGGCGATTTTTTTTTTTGTTTAATTTAACGTTTGATGGATGGAAAGGATTTAGGGGAACTAATAATTGGGTTTACCATCGGCTGTTTCCCGCATAGTTCTATATCACCTCAAAATTCCCATTCTAAATCTCTTCCCTAGAATCTTCCAAGCAGAAGATTGTTATATTCGTGGTCTGATTTTTTTTTTTCAGCGGGGTTTCTTTATATCGGCGTGGTATATCATTTCCCGAAAAATACTTTAATGTAAATATAGCCCTAATAACCAATGGGAAGGAATACTTTGACGATTCGTGAGCCCTGCCTCTTAGGGCCGTATCGGAAAATGTGGCGAGGGTAGCGTGAAACCTGATCGGTGAAGTGTTGTTCCTTGCAGAATGAGAACAAACCTAGCAAAGAACCGGTACACAGACGTGCTGTGCTTCGACCACAGTCGAGTTCTGCTGTCGCAAGTAGACGGCGACCCGTGCAGCGACTACATCAACGCCAACTTCGTGGACGGCTACAAGCAGAAGAACGCGTTCATCTCGACGCAGGGCCCTCTGCCGAAGACGTCGTGCGACTTCTGGCGCATGATCTGGGAGCAGCAGGTCCTGGTGATCGTGATGACGACGCGGGTCATCGAGCGGGGCCGGACCAAGTGCGGCCAGTACTGGCCCACGGACGAGAACGACTCGCTGACCTTCGCCAACTTCCAGGTGACGGCCACCGCCATCGAGAACTGCGCCGACTACTCCATCACCACCCTCACCCTGACCAACCTCAAGACGGACGAGAGCCGCCAGGTCAGCCACTTCCAGTACACGTCGTGGCCGGACTACGGAGTCCCGCACTCCGCCATGGCCATGCTCGACTTCCTGGCGAGGGTGCGCTCGCAGCAGGCCTTCCTGGTGGCGATGCTGGGAGACACGTGGGCTGGCCACCCCAAGGGCCCGCCCATTGTGGTGCACTGCTCGGCAGGAATCGGTCGGACGGGTGAGTAAGCAGAGACACGTCATCTACTGACTGGAGGATAACACTTTTATACGAACAAGTGTAAGATCACGGAATTTTTATGTACTCTAAAGTCTCATTTATACGTTATTCACTTGTACGTATTATTCGGTTATACGTGTTTTTTTATTCCCCGGCGGAAATACTGAATAGTTTTTGACATATTCTTTTGTACGTTTTATGCACTTATACGTATTTTTCCTCGTTCCCTTTGGAAAACGTGTAAACGAGACTTTACTGTATTTTTGCGGAAGAAGTGTTCTAGAACGTTTATTATGAAAAGCAATGCTTGTCGGGCCAATAGCAACACCTTATGAAATATGAAAAGGAGTGTCTATTGACCCGACTGCCCCATTTAGAATGTTTTAGGTTGGGTTTCGTCCGGCAAGTCACCTCCCATTTAAAATTATTAGTTTGGTTACGTGTGTTCGTCTTCTTATATCAATGCTTGTCGGGTCAAGAGCAGCTCCCATTATGGGGAAAGATTAATTCTGTGGTATGAAATCTTGTAAAACGATGTCTAAGAACTGATGAAATTCTTACCTGAGGCAGAGTTGAGAATCACGGCAGAATCGATGCCCGAAAAAGTGCTTAGTGTTAATGTTAGTCCGCTTGAAAAGTCCCACTCATAATACATTGGGTCTTCTTGAGGTTTGTCAAAGTCTCATGCAAGCGCGTGCTTGTCCAGGGCGCGCGAATAGAACTGACCTTTAAAAATTAGCCAGACTTTGGGGCTCATAATTAACCCATAACTGCCCAAAAGTATTTGGAGTGAAATTTATCTCTAGACAAAATCGAAGGATTTTCCTCATTAAATCACGCAATTTTAAGCTTTTGAAAATGCCTAAATTATTAAATTTCAGGTTTCCAGAGGGGTGATATTTTTCAAATTTTGACTATACTGAACAATATAAGATCCTCTAAAGTAATTTTTCTGTTCCCGAACGGCATCGCTGGGTGTTAGTGGGTTAAAGGGTCATTCTTGCTTTTGGAAAAGTTGGAGCAACCACCCTAGGCATTGTGATGTTTGCTGGAATGGATGAGATTCTCAATAATTATTCGCACGGAAGTGGAAGCGTGTTTGTTGTTTGGTAATCGCATTTGTTGTTTGTGATTGCAGGCACTTTTTGCACGTTGGATATTTGTATAAACCGTTTAGAAGACTTGGGCACAGTGGACGTTCGCGGTACGGTGGAGAGGATTCGTACACAGCGGGCCTTCTCAATCCAGATGCCTGACCAGTATGTGTTCTGCCACTTAGCCCTAATCGAGTATGCGTTATCCAAGGGTCTAGTTTCCCACGTAGATCTTTCGAGTTTCGCCACGTCGAAAGAGGACGACTCAGACTGAAGGCCCGGGCCACCGAATCAGACTGGTTATGATCAGCGGGGCCGTGGCCGTGTGATGGAAGCTGACTGAGTGTGCAAGTGTGAGTAGGATATGGCACTTCTCAACTTTGATATTAAACCTTTCCATTTTGAAATTGGATTGAGCAGACAGGCCGGAGGATTCGATCTGTTGTTGTTACCGGTGATGCGGGCCGGCCAGTCACTGAGTTGCGAAGATGTGATTTTAGAAGGCCTTACCTGGTGTGCAGCTGGCAGGCTGATACGAAAGTGCTGTCTCTTCAAAAAAGGATGGAACCCTTACAGAAAACGGACGTGTTAAGTTAATGTTTTTCGAAGGAATTTGCGTTGAAATATCGTAGACGCGAGTGATACTCTCGAGACAAAGCAATTAGTCACAGCAACACGTGGGGCACGTCATGGCAGTTAGGTCTTGAAAATACGAAACAAACCTGATACGGAGAAAGCGTATCGAAATCGAGACAAACCTTAACTGTTCATTATGTCCGCGACTCTATACCCTTGCCTCGTCCACGCTTAACGTAGCTTATCGGTGAGGTTTAGTTAACCTAGCTCGAAAGTAACTCGGTTCACAACGATTTGGTTTTTAAAATGTTAGGGTTATTTTGGGTGCGTTTCTTAAGAATCCAGGATTAGTTAAGCTACGTCATTTCAGAGCGATTGTAATTACTTTTTTGAAATGTCAAAACATTTTCAAAGGAGGCTGAAATCTTTATAAATGTAAACTCTAACGGTGTCTTTTCTGTATCGGTGGCTCAAGCCCTTTCAAAGCACTGCAATGGGAAAAGTTTTAGGTTATAAAACTTTTAGGGTATTTAGAGCTTGCAATACTTTTTGAAGTGCTTGTACCACACCACCATGACTGAATGGCCCAAAGCATAGTTGTATTATGGGAGTGAAATCCCGCTTAGTCTGTTTCCTTATTTGTTTCCTGAACTGGTTGAATTAGTTCGCTTTTGCCGCCGGTTGTTAGCCCTCCGATTCTTTCGGTTACTATGAATTGTCTTCTTTTGATTCTCTTCTGGCTGTACGATTGATGTTTTCACAAGGATTCGTTTGACCTTACCCAAATTAGCCTAACGTAGGTTATCTTAACCTTACAAAGCCTGATCAATGTCAGCCTCTCGTAAGTTCGGCTAACCTGTGTCAGCCTTACTTGAGTTTAGCCAATGTCAACCTTGGTTGACATTCTTTACAAACGATCCTAACCTATGTTAGGCTAACCGATGTTAGCCTTATGTCGGCCAGGCTGAAGTTAGCATGAAAACTCGCGTTTTGCCAAGAAGCTTGAGATTTGCCGCGAGTCCCTGCAAGTCGCGGCATAGGCAACATGAACACGGATGTGCTGTGCGTGTTGCATATGCTGATGTTGACAGGGGCCTTAACTTATTGTAAGCAGACAAGCACGATTTCGTTCCGGCGCTTTACGTTGGGGTTAAGCTGTCCTCTAATTGCAGACAATCAAGATACGAGACAATCATGAGTACAGCCTGCAAGAACGGTTTTTCCATCTTTTTCTTCGGGATAAGATTGTGTTTGCGTGTCCCAAGGTGTCGACAATAAATTGCTACGTACTTAGGGTCCGATGTCGGAAGAGGCCCGTACTCTTTGTAATGCTGACAGTCAGGGAAAGTAACGTGATATGTTTCAAACTACCCAGTCCTAATTTTGGAAACACTTTCTCTTCTTTCACACCGGAGACCTAACCTTAACGAACCTGGGTCAGTGGAATCTTGGGAGACCTAACCTTAACGAACCTGGATCAGTGGAATCTTGGAGTGAGCAATTTATCATCTGTACACCACACCTATCATTTTCTCCTCGTTGAGATAGTTGAGCGTTCGCTAGTAACTCGAAGTCGGTTGACGACAGGCAGATCTCTTTGTTTCAACGATGCTCGTCTCAAACATTCCGAAAACGGATCTATTTTCTAGGGCGGTCATCGAAGTGATCGAGTGAGCCGAAATGGTCGGAGTTGGAAGTAGAAACAAACCTCGGGAGTATTCTAGAAATCCATTGATTTGCTTGTTTATCACCCGATTTTTAGCTATTTAGGCCGAGACGCGGGATTTAGTCGCTCTGTGCCCCGTTACCTTGCCTTAACTTGTTTTTGTGTGGCTTCACAATTTTGTACCTTGATTTACACGAGCACACGAGTGTCATTGACCCTGCCGAAAGAGCCTTTTTTGATAATTTATGTGTCTTTCCATTGTGGTATTTTTGTCTCGCGAGTCTGCATCCGATGATTGTATTTTTAATCATTTTATCGTAGGCGAGTCATTCGATATACTCCTATATCATTTATTTATTTCTCACGTTGGTCTGGTAATGTTTTGGTTCCCATCTCATCCAATTTACTTTTTGGGTAACCACTTTCTAGGAAGCACTTTCTGCTAAGAATTGACAAGATCTGATCGGAATACCCGATGTGGGGCTGCTTAGTCCGAACAAAGGCACTAAGGGCAGAACGGACGGTTCTGGAAGCCTGATATGTGTTCTGAAGCCTGGAAATCGTTGGACGAAACGTTGTTGGGGTTGTAGAGATTCCCAAGTTGTTTTGTAGTGCCCCACCGAAGTGAAACCACGGGACTGATTTACTCCCCATTTTCGAGGTTGCATTTTCCACCTCTTGTGTTCTACCTGTCGTCGCCATGTCAAGCGGAGCAGTAGCGATGCATCGAACCCTTAATCCTTACACCACGTGACGGTTTCTGTGGCAGTCGTTGACCCTCCTCCGCCCATCCTGACTTTTGATTGGTACAGCCCGAGACCCCCTCCCCCTCCGGCAGTCACGTGGCTTTTGTGAAATTGAAGTAAAGGCGTATAGATTATTTATTTTCAGTTCGTTTCACTTCAAATATTGCTTGTATTTTCAATACTACGGTTGTTTGAATCAATTGAAATAATCGCTGTAAATGTTTATACACTCCAAATCCTTCTTTCGTCCAATGAGAAAGGGAGTTAAGCTCCTTGACTTATTTGGCGCGCGGGCTTTTTAAACGAGCGATCACACTTGAGGGCGATTTCCCGCCCCTCCTTTTCATCTGCTGTACTCTCCATGAAATCCCTCCTGACTAAGTATTGTATGGAGGAGCCCTTAACCTATCACGACAAGACTGATGCCGCTGGTTGACAGTTGAGTTGAGCGAGGCACGAGGCAAATGACCTTGGTTTACCTAAACTAGGTTAACCAAGCCTAACTTATGCAGCTCTCTGTCCCTCATCCTCATTGCAATGAAATTATTTTACCATGGTGGAACATTAGAGATCGAACATGCAACCTTCAAAACTTGAGGGTACCAAAGTCGGCGTTATGTGGTTGGGAGCACCATCATTAAGTCTGTAGACGACGCGTTGCGTACCTGAGGTAGAAGTATAATTTTGGTAGGACTTGATTGCCCGATTGAGTGTTTTTACCATTGCGCGGGAAACTCGAGGCTTCATCAAAAACTTCTCTTTTGAGGTGTAACGTACTCAAAACCCTGCGTCCTCTAATTTTAAGCAAAGTCGCTAACTGCTTCTTTCATTCAAACCCGTAAACACCAATCTTTACTTGATTTCTACCTTTGTAACATTTATTTCCAGAGCAGTGTATAGGAGTACGTTCTCGGTGTTGATCGTGGAACTTAGAAGTGTTCCTGATGAGCGTTCGTTACACTACACACCCGTATTTGGTAGGAACTTTTTTTTCTGTCGGTACACGCGAAATGATACTTATCGGTTACTTTAGTATGATTTTATTCTCAAAAGTAAAGATTTGAGTGAAGCCTCATGGTTTTCCTTGTGTAGAATTGAAGTATTTCAGAATGAAAGTCGCAGCTCTTATGGACTTGTCCTCCGCCTTCTTTTTTGGAGGTATATTGAGTTATGAGACGACGAGGAAGTGAGCGTTCAAAAGTTGGCGTCGCTCACTCGTCGACGAATCAGAAGGCAGCGGGTAAGTTCCTCCCCTTCCATAAAAATCTCTGTATTTCTATTTTTCGGGCGAAATCGTGTCATGTTACGTGTTTTGTTGTACAGCTGTTTTTTATGTTTTAAAAATGATATTTCAAACGTACAGACAGCGTCAAAACTCGTAACCCTCGTTTAACGGGAAACGCTGGTCACGACTTTTGACGCAGGCGTTACCTCTTATTAGTTCGCTGTTGAACCAATGAAACGTTTTCATTCTCGTAATTTTGTTCGAAGAAGGGAGTTTAATTTCCTAGGTGGAGCATTTCTCAGCTTGACACACGTATATTGGTTTCTATTTAGGTGTTTACTTCTATGTTTAATGCTAATTGATGTGGCATCCATATATTTTTGAAGAGCGCGGGAAAAAAAAAGTATACCCACCGAGCCATTAGTTCATCTTCGACATATCTCATTTGTTTTTCATGAATGTTTTGGCGCGATAATTTGGAATACAAGCTGTGCTGTTATTTTGTGAATGAAATCTTGAATTGTAACACTGCGTTAAGTGTTCAATGTCTCGTAGAGCTTATAGACTTCCAACGGCGCCTAGTTTTGAAATGGTGTGAATAAGTGTTGTTTTTTTTTCTCCTCCGTGTGTGTTGCGTTCAATTATTTGACTCAAAAAGACAAACGGTGGTTGCCATAATCTGCTTTTTTTTTAATTCATCGACATTTCTGAGGGATGTGCCTTTCTCCTTATACCAAAGATGTGATGTCCATCAATTTTATTTAATATTACTGTAACATTTGTATTTGGACTTTGCTAAGGATTCAGCGTGAAATCGCTGACTTTGTCATGAGATTGATATCTTGCGTTAAGCTCACCCCATATCTTAGGACTTCCAGTCCTAAGAGTAAGTCGGCAATCCCAACTTTAGGACTAACCCTTATTTCTGTGACTACCAACGAACTAGTGAAGCTTCAGCCCTAGGTCCAAGTCGGGCTGACGAACCGATTGTTTGTCCTTTTGCATTATTTAAGTCCTCAAGAAGGACTTGCCGTTACTTCTGGTTAAAGGAAATATTGTCAGGACTTCGTCCTTGACAAGTGTCCGACTTGGTTCGAATTGAAAATTTTATCCTTATACAAAGACTAAAGTAAACGATGAATGCGGCGACGAAGTCCTTGGTTGAAGTAGTCCCAGGAGAAAGGTCAAGTCCTAAAATGAGGATTGTTGAAAAGGGGTGAGATGCGTTCCTGTTTGGACGGGAGGTTGTTTTCCTCGTCACATTTGACGTTGTTTGTGATACTTTTATCAACTTTATGACAGTTCTCGCGTACTTCTGTTCCTTCGCCAAGGAAAGACTTTGGACTCCTGCTGACTTGAAATGTCAGACTTCTGTGTTTATTTCAAAGATGTAATAATTATTTTTATTTAAATCTGTACATACTAAAAGTTAATATATATATATATCTATATATGTCCTTTGAAAATTGATTTGACGTCTCCTTTTTACTTCTATGAAGAAAAAGCCCTTTTCGTCGGGCGCTGCTTTTTTTTTAACCACGTAAAGACACGCGTCTTTTTTATTTTTTTATTTTTTTTTAAATACGCACATATAAAAATGTAAACATTAAACGTTTGATCGGAAGCCTCGGAGGTATGCCGAAAACAAACTGACGAAAACAACGGAAGCTTCCATTCCAACTAAGACATGGCGTCTGAAAACGGTTCCCCGTTTTCTTTACTTCTCATCATTCAGGTTAATAGCAACTGAATGATTTGCACCTGGAGATCTGTGACTGGGATCCGACTAAATCACTTCACAAACAGCCGTCAAACACCTAGCTTGCTTTTAACGCTTGCGATCTGGAGTTCGACGTTATTTTTTAATCACCGAGCTTAAGTTCCTTGTGATCCTTACGTATTCAGTCAGCCATCTGAATTGACTTTGTCAGCTCCACAGCCACCCAGCAGGCCTATTACCTGCTCGTCCGTCCTCCCTGCCCTCCCTTTCATTCTAAATGTATGGTTTTCGCTTCTCGACGATCAAGTTTTTGACACAATGGAGTATTTTATTAATTCATTTATCAGTCTACCACAGTCTTTCCCAAAAGCCTCTTCCCTCCCGTCGCCGTCCCGTCTTTCTCACCCTCTCTTCCAGCAGACTTTGGAAAAGAGTGGCTCGTAAATTGATTTTTTTAAAAATCCCGTTGGCAAGAACTTGACCGCCGAGAAGCGATAGCCAGGTGAAAACAATGAATTAGACATGAAAAGTCAGGAAGGTCTGACGGACGGGCATGTAATGGGCCGACAGCCTGCTGTCGAAACAATACCCATTGAAGACCTTTTTGGAATAAAGCTTGATTAGTTCAGCGTCGGCCAACTTCAGCTGACTTAAGCTAGGTTATCTGTGAACATCATGCTCAATTCTAGACAATTCTATGGGACGTGAAAATCTGTTATCTAGTGGGCTG